>OIZP01001810.1_pt1 | contig 10417 bp, 11 predicted proteins | sample 1588531 | NCBI WGS metagenome assembly OIZP01 (sample SAMN03283283) | human gut metagenome | biome: human-associated habitat; material: feces | host: Homo sapiens | place: Peru | collected 2012 | reverse complement strand
GTTGAGTTGCATTTTTTGCAACTGAGCTAATTTCATCTAATTCATCTCACGACTAAAGTCACGAGTGTTCTTAGATTGCATTATAAAAATCCATTTTACGGTTGCCTTCAATTTGAACTTGTTCCATTTTGGAACAAGTTGCTTCTTTGAATAGTTCTTCATCGTTGTATATGTTTTTTAGATGTCTAGTTATCGCTTGTGACTTAATATCAAATAGTTCCGCCATTTTTTTGAGTTAACCACACAGTATCTTTATCCAGTGATGCAGTAAAATCTAATTCTAAATTTCCATTCACAAACTTAATTATTTCATTGTTCATATATACTCCAATCTTTTTTATTCCAATGACCTTTATAATTAATTTCTTCCTTAATTAACAAAATCTAATCAAAAGAACTACCACTATATCGTTTGCATAACCGTTTATAGCTATAATACAAATACTGAAAAACTACTGAATATAGTGGAACCTCTGAAATCATTCTAATGTTTTTGATCATGTATTTTTCAAAATGGAAGTTGCCCATCGTCTAAATGAAGTTGCTTTTTTAGAATTTACACGATAGCCAACTGCAATAATCGCATCTAAATTGTAAAAGTCCATTTTACGAGTTATTTTACGACTACCTTCCATTTGAACTTGTTCCATTTTGGAACAAGTTGCTTCTTTGAATAGTTCTTCATCATTGTATATGTTTTTTAGATGTCTAGTAATTGCTTGTGACTTAACATCAAATAATTCCACCATCTGTTTTTGTGAAAGCCAAACAGTTTCATTATCTGGTGATACAGTAACATCTAGTTGTAAATTACCATTCACAAACTTAATTATTTCATTAATCATATGTACTCCAATCTTTTTATATTTAAATGACCTTTATAACAATTAACAAACGCTAATCAAAAGAACTTAGTAGTTACGCATGAAAAATAAAATGGCTTAAATAAACGAAATCGGAAACTCTATTAAAGAATTTCCGATTTTTTCTAGTGTTCAGATGGCAATATTAAAAACATCGACAGATTAGCGTTTCTTTCGCCTTAGGTTTGATTTGATCTGTTTAATAATTTCTGTATCTTTCATAATCAGTTGAACTTTACTGATACATTCAACTGGGAAGGCTTTAAATTCTTTTTTCGCAACTCGCATTTCATTTGTAGATATACTTCCGTATATTTTTGCCAGAGCCAATGCCAGATTGTTTAAAATAACGATATTATTGATAGATGTCTTATTTGTAAAATGTATATCATCTTCATTCAGGTAAATATCTTTTTCTTTGTGAAAATTATTTTCTATTTCCCATCTTCTTTCTATAGCTTCCGCAATCAATTCTGTATCTTTTGTATTTGATATAAAATACATGGTAATTGCCTTCTTGCGTGTGTGTGATACCATTTCTACAAATGTCTTCATTCCTGTGAATCCACAATCATCATAATTAGATGGCAGACTAATAAATCTAAAGTTTCTTTTTTCGGTATCTAATGTAGTTATTTTTTTCTTGGGAGTCTGTTCATATTTTTTGAACTTTTCTAAAATTTCTTCTTGCAAGCCTGACTGATTATCTTTTACAGGTGCTACATAGATGCCTTTTTTTGACGCAATGATATTACATGTTTCTCTTTGTGTATGTAGAGCGTCAAAAGTAATAACTGTCTTTTTCAGTTCCATCATTCTTAGGATTTCCTGTGCTACTGGAATCTCATTCGTTTTAGTTTCAACCGGCTTGGAATGGATACAAAGGCAGTCTGAGTTACTGTATACATTCAATACATTGATATTTCTTTGAGGATTCTTTGTATCTTCACTTCTTCCACTGCCACGTGCTTCTTTTCCATCAACGGATTGATGACAGTACATAGTACCTTGAGCACATTTTCTAAGTTCCTGAAGGAATTCATGGATACGTCCAATCGTAATTTCTTCAAATTCAACAGGATCAATACACATCAATGTTCTGCGGATCGTATCATGAGATGGAATCTGTCCATTCTTGATCAATCCGTATTTTTCATATCGACTTTTGTATACAAGTATATGGTCATAAATCCCTAAACAAGTCGTCTTACCTTCATAAATAATACTTAAAAAGCATAGTAAAAGGATATCGGATAGTTTGTATTGGATTTTTCCTGGTTGTCGATAATCTTGTAGATCATCAAAAAGATGTAAGAAACCAATGGAGTTCATAACTTCAATATGATCATCAAAATCAATATCGATTTCCCTGAATATTTCGTTTAATACTGCAACTAAATTAAAAATTTTATTATTCATAGTGAAGTCCATTCCTTTCAATGATATCAACAACCTCTTCAGGTATAGTTGGATAATAGATGTGATCAGAAGTGACATCTACAACCGCAAGCTTTAAAATTTGTGAAAGTACAGCTATTTCCTGTGCATCAAAATAACTTTCCATTAATCTCGCAATCTTATTAGATATAGTCTTTATGCGTGTAGCAGAAATAGAATCTCTATATTTGCATAAAGATTCCTTGTTTTTGTAAGTAAGGAAGCAAGAAGATAAGAAGATATCTTGACAGCTTCCAAAAATATACTGAACAACACCAAGATATACAGTATCATCCGTAGCTCTAAATGAACTGCGAATCAAATCACGTTTAAAGCTTGAAATAATGAAGTGGCTCAACCCGTATTCAACATAGACAGGATGCTTAGAAACGACAGACTTAGGAATAAATCCATCAGGAGTGATCTTTCCAAGATAAGTCTGAACACTTTTAGGTTTACCACCAGGCACATATTTAGAAGTACACGAATAAAGACCATAGCCTTGCTTTGTTTTTTTGATTGTATGACCAGGAGAACGAAACTTTTCGACCCAGTCAGGATAAGTAACATATCTTTTCATAACAATAGTGTACACCATTACACTATAAAAGTACATAAAAAAATAAATAATCTTAAATCGCGAAATTTTGAAGATCATTTCATGCGTAATCACTACAAATGTCTGCTTTTCTTGTATCTTTGAAAAAAAAGTGTTAAAATTTTATTTGTAAATGAAAGCGTTTTTCGCTTGTTTTAGGAGGAATTTATCATGTTAAAAGGGATAGCAGCAAGTGCTGGTGTATCTGTAGCTAAAGTTTACAAATTGGAAACACCAAAAGTTGTTATTGAAAAGAAAGCAGGAGTAGCCCAAGAAGAAGTAAAAAAATTCGAAGATGCTCTAGAAAAAACTAAAAAAGATATCGAAGGAGTAAAAGAAAGAGCAGCTAAACGTTTAAGTGACGAAGAATTAGCTGTATTTGATGCTCACTTAATGATGGCTGGTGACCCTGAATTAGCTGGTCAAATTAAAGCCATGATCGAAAATGATGGCGTAAATGCTGAATATGCGACTGAACAAGTAGCTAATCAAATGGTTGAAATGTTCGAAAGCATGGATAATGATTATTTCCGTGAAAGAGCAGCTGATATTAAAGATGTTACTTTCCGTTTAAAATGTAACTTATTAGGATTGACAATTCCTGATTTAACAAGTATTGATGAAGATTCAATTATCGTTGCTCACGATTTGACTCCAAGTGATACAGCTCAGTTAAATGAATTTGTTAAAGGATTTGCTACTGAAATTGGTGGTAAAACTTCTCACTCAGCTATCATGGCTAACTCATTGGAAATCCCTGCAGTTGTAGGATGCCCAGGTGTATGTGATGCATGTAAAACTGGTGATACTTTGGCATTAGATGCATTAGATGGTGTTGTTGAAATCAATCCGGATGCAGAAACAATTGCTAAATATGAAGCTAAAGCAGCTGCTTATTTAAAAGAAAAAGAAGAATTAAAAGTATTAAAGAACGAAAAATCTGTAACTACAGATGGACACGAAGTTGAACTTGCTGGTAACATCGGTGGATTCAAAGATGTTGAAGGTGTATTAACTAATGGTGGTGAAGGTGTCGGATTGTTCCGTACAGAATTCTTATACATGGATTCAGATCACTTCCCAACAGAAGACGAACAATTTGAAGCATACAAACAAGTATTAGAAGGTATGCAAGGTAAAAAAGTTGTTGTTCGTACATTAGACATTGGTGGAGATAAACACTTATCTTACTATGAGTTCCCTCAAGAAATGAACCCATTCTTAGGATATCGTGCAATTCGTCTTTGCTTAAAAGAAACAGATATCTTCAAAACGCAATTACGTGCATTATGCCGTGCATCTGTTTACGGAAGACTTTGCATCATGTTCCCAATGATTGCTACAATTAAAGAATTCCGTGACGCAAAAGCAATCTTTGAAGAAGTTAAGGCTGAATTAATTGCTGAAGGTGTTGCAGTTAGTGACAGTATTGAAGTAGGTATGATGGTTGAAATTCCGGCTGCTGCTGTTCTTGCTGACCAATTTGCTAAATATGCAGACTTTTTCTCAATTGGTACAAATGACTTGATCCAATATTCAATGGCTGCTGACCGTATGTCTGAACACGTTTCTTACTTGTATCAACCATACAACCCAAGTGTATTACGTTTAGTTGCTAACACAATTAAAGGTGCTCACGAACACGGTAAATGGGTTGGTATGTGTGGAGCCATGGCTGGTGAACCACATGCAGTTCCTATCTTATTAGGTTTAGGTCTTGACGAATTCTCAATGAGTGCTACTCAAATCTTAAAGGCTCGTAAGGTTGTTAAATCTTTAAGCTATGAAGAAATGCAAGGATTAGCTCAAGAATGCTTAAATAAAGACACTGCTGATGAAGTTTTAGAAACAGTTAAAACTAAATTGGGTGAATAATTGATTCGGGGTTCTATTGAACCCCTTTTATTTTTTGGGGGAATATATGAAGCTTATATGGAAATATTTAATGAAATATAAGAAATGGTTCTTGTTGGATTTTATAAGTGTATTTGGGTTTGCACTTGTAGAACTAGGAATTCCAACAATCATTTCAGATATGATCGATCATGGAATAGAAACACAAGATACAGCTTATTTATATAGTCGTTTTGGTTTGATGGCTTTAATCAGTGTGATTGGTGTAAGTGGAGTTGTACTACTTGGGTATTGCTGCTCAAAAATATCCACAAATATTACGCGTGATATTCGTGATGATGTTTTTAAGCATTCACAATCTTTTTCTGCAGCTGAAATGGAAAAGTTTGGTGTATCCAGTATGATTACACGTACGAATAATGATGCTTATCAAATTATGTTATTTTTAAATGTTATTTTAAAATCCGCGTTACTTACGCCTGTTATGATGGGCGTTTCGGTTATGTTGATTTTAAAAATATCTTTACAACTTTCTTATGTCGTTTTAGCTACGATTCCCGTAGTTATTATAGGCGTAATTATTGTTGCCAAAGTGAGTGAGCCTTTGAGTGAGAATCAACAAAAATCAATTGACCACATTAATCAAATTCTTAGAGAAAATATTACGGGTATTCGTGTGATTCGTTCTTTTAATAAACAAGAGTATGAAAAGAAACGTTTCTCGAATGAAAATGATTTTTATCGCGATCAAAGCGCAAAACTATTTAAATTGATGTCTTGTACGGAACCATCTTTTTTCTTTTTGATGAATATCGCTACAGTCATTGTGTATTACTTAAGTTGTACTTTATTAAATACAAATGCCATCACTCTAGGAAATGTAGTGGCCTTTGTTGAATATTTATTCCACGTTATGATGTCAGTATTGATTTTCTGTATGGTTTTTATGATGTATCCTAGAGCCAATGTATCAGCTAAACGTATTATGGAAGTGTTAGATACAAAACCAAGTATTGTCAACGACAAAGATTGTATTCCGTTGGATTCTATTCAAACATTGAGTTTTAAAGATGTTAGTTTTTCCTATCCAAATGGTGAAGAAGCTGTTTTAAAGAATATTGATTTTTCATGTCATAAAGGACAAAAGATTGCCGTGATTGGAAGTACGGGTTCTGGTAAGAGTACATTAGTCAAATTGATGAATCGTTTCTATGATGTAAGTCGTGGAACAATTGAAATTAATGGTGTGGATATTCGTAAGTATGATCTAGAGAGTTTGCGTTCTCAAATTGGGTATGTTGCACAAAAGGCACATATGTTTAAGGGAAGTATTCGTTCTAATATTTGTTTTGGAAAACCAGAGGCAAGTGATGAAGAAATGGTCCATGCGGCTAGTGTTGCTCAGGCAAGTGATTTTATTTCCAAAAGAGAACATGGCTACTTGGATGAAATTGCGGAGGATGGAACCAATATTTCGGGTGGACAGAAACAACGATTATCGATTGCTCGTGTCATCTTAAAAAAGCCTTCACTTTATATTTATGATGATAGTTTTAGTGCTTTAGATTTTAAAACGGATGCTACACTAAGAAAAGCCTTAAAACCAGAAGTGAAGAATGCGATCTTTTTTGTGGTTGCCCAAAGAATTTCAACAATCATGGATTCGGATATGATCATTGTCTTAGATGAAGGACAAATTATTGGATTAGGTACGCATTTAGAACTTTTAAAGAATTGTAGTGTGTATCAAGAAATTGCCCATTCGCAATTGACACAAAAGGAGTTGGATGATTATGAAAGAAACTAAGAAAATGAAGTTTACTGAATGTCTATCTCATCTATTTGTGTTTATTAAACCCTATCGTTTTAAGTTGTTGTTTGGAATTTTAATGGTCATCACAGCCCAGTTGACATTCGCATTAAATCCAACTGTTGAAGGTATGATCACAACCCAGCTTGCATCCGATATTTCTTCACATCAGCCAATTCAGATAGATAAAGTTGTACATATTTTATGTATCTTATTTACAATCTACATTGTGAAGACAATATCTCAATTTTTAATGGCTATCTTTATGACAGATGCGATTCAAAAGACGATGTTTGATGTACGTAATGCGATTGAGGATAAAATTCATCATTTACCAGTATCTTATTTTGATCAAGAAAAAACGGGAGAGTTATTATCACGTATCACAAATGATGTGGATACATTATCGAATGCCCTGCAACAAACTCTATCACGAGTGATTTCGGCTATATGTACATTTACTTTTGTATTATTTATGATGTTTAGAATCAATGTGCTTATGACATGCATTATTTTAGTGGCATTACCTGTTATCGCACTTCTTTCAAAATTTGTAGTGAAAAAATCACAGCCTCTATTTGATGATCAACAAAATACATTGGCTGATTTAAATGGTACAATCAATGAATTGTATGATGGATATAATGAGATTCTTTCTTATAATCAACAAGAACATGCTCTAAAACGCTTTGAAAAAGATAATGAAAGAATGCGTGTATCTAGTTTTAAAGCACAATTTGTATCAAGTTTGATCAACCCATTATGTTCTTTGATTACCTATTTAAGTATTGGATGTGCTAGTCTTGTTGGATGTCTTCAAGTGTTAAATGGAACTATCGCATTAGGTCAACTACAAGCTTTTATTCGATATATCTGGCAAATCAATGATCCGATTTCTCAAATATCGCAATTATCGAGTGCCGTGCAATCTGCCTTTAGTGCGATGTCTCGTTTATTTACTTTCTTAAATCAACCGATTGAAGAGGATGTTGTATCTAAATGTCAAATTGATGAAGTACGTACTATTGAATTTGAGCATGTACAATTTGGATATGATGATAATCTATTAATGAAGGATGTTAATATTGATGTACATCAAGGTCAAACCATCGCAATCGTAGGTCCTACAGGAGCCGGTAAGACGACATTGACAAATTTATTGTTGCGTTTCTATGATGTGAAGGGTGGAAGTATTAAAATCAATGGTATTGATATTCGTGAATTGTCATATCATGATTTAAGAAAACTTTTTGCGTTAGTACTACAAGATACATGGTTATTTGAGGGTAGTATTGAACAAAATATTGCGTATGGAAATGAAAAGGCATTAAAGAATGAAATTGTTGAAGCCGCAAAACAAGCTAATGTTCACCATTTTATACGTACTTTAACGGATGGCTATGATACATTGATCAATGAAGAGGGAAGTAATGTTTCTCAGGGTGAAAAACAATTATTAACGATTGCACGTGCTCTTATAAAGAATCCAGAAGTCTTAATTCTAGATGAAGCTACAAGTAGTGTGGATACAAGACTTGAACGACGTCTTCAAAGTGCAATGGATCGAGTTATGGAAAATCGTACATGTTTTGTGATTGCACACCGTTTATCTACTATTATCAATGCAGATAAGATTCTTGTGCTTGAACATGGGGATATTGTTGAACAAGGTACACATGAAGAGCTATTGAACTTGAATGGAGTATATGCAAGATTGTATAATGCGCAATTCGCAAAATAAAGAGTCTGATCAGTTCAGACTCTTTTTGATGCCTTTGGCGATGGCTTTGGCAATATTGTTTGTATAGTTTTTAAGATAATATAAATCCGAATCATCTGATATAAAGCCTGCTTCAATTAATATCGCATCGACTTTATTATTGGCAACCACATATAATGGCGTATCATTTGTATCTAATAGGCCTCGATTGGTTGAATAGTCTAATTGATCAAGTTGCTTAAGAATGGAGTTGGATACTTTCAAAGTATTCTTGTTGGTGAAATCACAATAGATTTCATATCCACTCGCATCATATTCGCTTGAATTTAAATGAATGGATATAAATAAATCGGCATTCTTTTTTTGTGCTAAATTACAGCGTGCCTGTAGATCTTTTTTATTGTCGCTTGGCCAAGAAACAGAATCGCTTGTACGCGTATATACAACATTATAGCCATAGGACTTGAGTTGTTTTCCAACAAGTAAGGCGATATCTAAATTGATATCTTTTTCATAATCATCAAAATTGCTGATTGAACCTACGTCATAGCCTCCATGACCGGCATCAATCATAATGGTTTCTTTTGTACTTTTGGCAGAAACATTCATATTTGTTTCATTGAGTAATGTATAGGTACATCCTATACAGAATGTGAGTAAAAGTGTCATTAATAATTTTTTCATGGACTTATTAAAACATAGATTTCTTAAATATTTCTTAAATTACTGTCCTTTAAAATTAAGTTAAAACTGTACATTTTAAAGGATACAGTAAAATGTTACTATAGGGACAAGTTTTAAAAAGGAGAATGATTATGACAAATGAAACGACAAGAAGAATCGCAAAAACAGCTTTAATGATCGCATTGATCTTTGTATGTACATTTACAATTAAGCTTCCAAATCCAGCAACTGGAGGATATACACATATGGGAGATTGTATGGCATTTTTAGCTGTACTTGTCTTAGGTAAAAAAGATGGAGCTTTAGCTGCAGGTTTAGGTGCTGCTTTAAGTGATTTATTAACAGGCGCTATGATTTGGGTACTTCCAACATTTATCTTTAAATTCATTATGGGATATATCATGGGTGTTGTACTTGAAAAAGGAACGAATGAAAAATTCGATTGGATCGTTGGAGCTAGTCTTGGTGGTTTATTTCAATGTTTCGCATATACATTATTTAAGATTCCATTATTTACGGCAGCTGTCGCATTTGCGTCTGTTCCAAGACTTTTAGCTCAAACGATTATGGGATTAGTTATTTATGCGATTGTTGCGAATATCTTGGCTAAATCTAAAGTATTATCTTTACAAGGAGTTACCGCATGAAAAAAATCGATGCACATGCACATTTAGGCTATATTGGCGGATGGGCTAATGTAAAAATGGATGCCGATGAATTGATTTCATTAATGGACACATATGAAATTGAAACGACAATGATTTGTGTTTTGGATAATGAAGAAGCATATAAGGCTATGCAGAAATATCCAGGACGTATTGAAGGGTGTGTCTATGTGAATCCTTTAGAACCGAATTGTTTGGATTTGATTGATCAATATGTAAAGCTTGGTTTTAAAGCTATTAAGCTACAGCCATTACGTCATGCGTATTGTGCGGATAGTGAAATCGTAGATCCAATACTTGATAAGGCCGAAGAATATGGAATTCCTGTTTGTATTCATTCAGGCCATCCACCTTATTCACTTCCTTGGCAAATTGGATTACTTGCGGAAAGACATCCAAATTGTAAAGTATTAATGATTCATATGGGTCATGGTCATGGTGTTTATATTGATGCGGCATTAAAAATGGCTCGACGGTATCCAAATATTTACTTGGAAATGTCGGGTATGCCAATGCATACAAAAATTAAAGAGGCTTATGATACGGTTGGACATGATCGTATCCTATTTGGAACGGATGGTCCTTTCCATCATCCTACAGTTGAGATGCAGAAAGTGTTAACGAGTGGCGTTGATGAACAGGGTTTAGAAGATATTTTCTACAACAATGCAAAGAAATTTTTTGATGTATAGACAAAACTAGTAACGGGTAAACCTCATCAATTTACCCGTTTTTTTGTATGCCGGGCATGGCATATATCTAGACAGTGAAAGTCTGTTGTGGGGG
>OIZP01001803.1_pt1 | contig 10440 bp, 6 predicted proteins | sample 1588531 | NCBI WGS metagenome assembly OIZP01 (sample SAMN03283283) | human gut metagenome | biome: human-associated habitat; material: feces | host: Homo sapiens | place: Peru | collected 2012 | reverse complement strand
ACCACAACGGCCGAGAACTGGAAAACTGCGTGCGCCGCTACGCCGAGCAGTGGCAACTGGGAGCGGACTTTGCCCGCTGGCTGGAAGCGAAAAACACCTTTTGCAACACCCTGGTGGACCGGATCGTCACCGGCTATCCCCGGGAGGAGGCGGCGGAGATCTGCGCCCAAATCGGCGGCGACGATGCCTTGTTGGACACCGCCGAACCTTACCACCTGTGGGTGATCGAAGGGAATTTTGAACAGGAACTGCCCTTACAGGCAGCAGGGCTCAATGTGGTCTGGACCGACCAAGTGGCGCCCTATAAAAAAATGAAAGTGCGCATACTCAACGGTGCCCACACCGCCCTGGTGTTCCCCTCCCTGCTGAGCAGAGTGGAGACGGTGGGCGAGAGCCTGAAAGACAAGGATCTGGCGGCCTTTTTAGACTGCTGCCTGCACCGCTACATTCTGCCCACGCTGGAGAATCAAGCGGAGGCAGAGACCTTTGCAAAGGCGGTGCTGGAGCGCTTTGCCAATCCCTATATCCACCATCGGTGGCAGTCCATTGCCCTAAATTCCATCAGCAAATACACCGCCCGGGTGCTGCCCACTTTGCTGGACACCGTAGCAGGCGGCGCGCCGGTGCCCCGGCCCCTGGCGTTCTCCCTGGCCTGCCTGATCGAGTATTATAAAACCCGCCCGGTAACGGACGATCCAAAGCAGACAGCGTTTATTAAAGGGAACCCCCTTCCGGTAATCCTGGCAAACGCCGAGCTGTGGGGAACGGACCTGTCTTTCTTAACGGACACGGTAACAATATGTACGGAAAAGCTGCACCAAAGCGGTGTGCGGGAGGCAATGCAATGGAGTATGTGACCATACACCCGAACGATACGGTCAAAGTGTGCCTGCAAGATGGGCACAAATACGCCCGCCGGGCCATTCACAAGGGACAGCCGGTGATCAAATACGGCTTTCCCATCGGCATTGCCACAGCAGATATTGCCCCCGGCCAGCGGGTACACTGCCACAACCTGCGCACCGCCCTGGGCGGCGCCAGAGATTACTCCTATACGCCAAAATTCCAATACCCGGCGCCCTTGAGCCAGGCCACAATAGACGGCTTTGCCCGCCCCGGCGGCCAAGTGGGCATACGCAACGACATTTGGATCGTGCCCACCGTTGGGTGCGTAAACAGCATTGCCCGGGCACTGGCGGACCGCACCGATGCCATTTCCCTAACCCACCCCTATGGGTGCAGCCAGCTGGGCGACGATCTGGCGGTGACCCAAAAGGTGCTGGCCGGACTGGTGCACCACCCAAATGCCGGCGGTGTGCTGGTGCTGGGACTGGGGTGCGAGAATAACAATATCCCGGAATTCAAAAAAATCCTGGGTGACTGGGACTCCCGGCGGGTGCGCTTTCTCAACTGCCAGGACTGTATCGATGAGCTGGAAAAAGGCGTTACCATCATTCGGGAGCTGCAAGCCCTGGCAGCCAAGGACCAACGCTGTGCCCTGCCTGTCAGCAAATTGAAAATCGGGCTGAAATGCGGCGGCAGCGACGGCCTGTCCGGCATCACAGCCAACCCCCTGTGCGGCCGGGTCACCGACCGACTGGCGGCCATGGGCGGCAGCGCGGTGCTCACCGAGGTGCCGGAGATGTTCGGTGCCGAGCAGCTGCTGATGAACCGCTGCACCAGCCAAGAAGTATTTGACCGAGCGGTGCGATTGATCAACAACTACAAAAATTACTTTTTGGATCACCACCAGCCGGTGAGTGAAAACCCCTCTCCCGGCAATAAGGCCGGCGGCATTACCACCCTGGAGGAGAAGTCCCTGGGCTGCGTGCAAAAGGGCGGCTCTGCCCCCATCGTCGACGTGCTGCCGTACGCCGGCCAGGCCACCAAGCATGGCCTGAACATGCTGTGCGGCCCGGGCAACGACATGGTGTCGACCACGGCGCTCACCGCCGCCGGTTGTCATGTGATTCTGTTCTCGACCGGCCGCGGTACACCGTTTGGCGCACCGGCGCCCACCCTCAAGGTATTCACCAACCAGCGCCTGTGCGACCACAAGGCCAACTGGATGGACTTTAATGCCGGTGTGGTGGCTACGGGCGAGCGTACGCTCGATGAGGCTGCCGGTGACCTGTATCAGCTGGTGCTGGAGACGGCGAGCGGTAAACTCACGAGTGCCGAGCGTCGTGGCTGTCACGAGATCAGCATCTGGAAGGACGGCGTCTGCCTGTAGTGGCAAATGCACCCAAGCGTAGCGCTATGTCGTCGGCCCCGTCGGGAGTGTTCCCGGCGGGGTTTTCGTTTTGTGGTTAAGTGAAAAAAATGGAAAATACGATAAACGTTCACCTATCTCATGGGTGTCCAGCATGGCATCTTTACCAGCAGACAATAGGTCTTAGAGCCTCAATTGTGTCCGTTCAGCGATAAAAAACGACCGTTCGGGGATAATATGCAAGTGAACGTTCACCTCTTGTAAGGAATCGCGCATAATCTAGATAAACGTTCACCCTGAACGCTAGGCAGACAGACGTCAGTGTGGACTCAAATGTCTTGTTACAAGACAATCGAGAAAAGAGAGGGAGCTCGATGACTAATAAGATCGGAAAAAAGCGTAAGATCACATTCTGGACGCGCTTGGGCTTTGGTATGGGCGGTATGCTCAATTCCGGTGCCCTGACCTTTACGCACAGCTACATGGTGCTGTTCCTGTCCACGGAGTGTGGCCTGTCCGCAGGCGAGGCTGCACTGATCAGCTCGTTTGCCATCTATGTCAACGCCATTCTTTGCCCGCTGATGGGCTTTGTGGCCGATAACTTCTATGCCACTAAGATTGGCCGCATCTTTGGTCGTCGTCGTTTCTGGATCTTGCTGGCCATCCCGATGATGATCGCCGAGCCGCTCATCTTCGTGGCTACGCCGTTTGGCTTCCCGTACTACTTCGCGCTGTACCTGATCTACAACGTCGCGTACACGTTCTGCACCGCCAACCTGTCGCCGCTGACCATCGAGATGACCGACGACTTCAAGGAGCGTACGTACCTCACCGGCTACAAGCACCTCTTTGGTAACGCTGCCGGCTTCCTGATGGCTGCACTCGTCGGCTTTGGCTTTGGCACCTTCGGCGAGACCAACCCGTTCAGCTACTTCATCATCGCTACGGTCAACGCTTCGGTTATGGCAATCTCGCTGCTCTGCGTGTACCTGTCCACGTGGGAGCACACCCCCGAGGAGGTCGCTCAGGAGAAGATCGAGAGTGTCGGCGAGGGCATCAAGAAGTTCTTTATCGACGTTATCTCCACCTTCCGCAACAAGTCCTTCCGCAAGGTCCTGTATGCACAGGTCTCCACGAAGCTCGCTGCTGCCTGCTGGTCTGCCTGCCTGTCCTTCTTCATCGTCTACTGCCTGCAGATTCCTAAGTCCTACGAGTCCGTGATGGAGATGCCCGGCAAGGTCGTCGCTATCGTCTGCACCGCTATCTGGGTTGCCCTCATGGCCAAGAAGGGCTTCCACAAGTCTTGGTACCTGGCCAACGTCGGTTGCGCTGCGTGCATCATCGCGTACAACTACTTCGCCTTTGGTCAGATCAACGGCACCTCTACGGTCGCCATCGCCATGATCGCCTACCCCATCATCTTCGCCATCTGGAAGTTCTTCTACGTTGGCTTCCAGTATCTGCCCGACGTTCTGCTCAACTACATCCCCGATGTCGATGAGCTCATCACCCTGCGTCGCCGCGAGGGCATCTACAGCTCCGCTCAGCAGCTCTGCCAGCAGATCGCCCAGGCTGTCGCCGTCAACGCATGGGCTATCGTCCTGGCTGCCTCCGGCTTCATTCAGACCGCCGGCAACAGCGACGCCGTGACCCAGCCCGCCACCGTGCCTCTGTACATCTGCGGCTACATGCTCATCGGCTGCGCCGGCTTCTTCCTGCTCGCGGCTGTCCTTGCCCGCGGCATCAAGATCGACAAGGAGCAGTGCGACATCCTCTGCGACGAGATCAAGCGCGTCAAGGAGGGCGGCAAGATGGCCGACGTCCAGCCCGAGGTCAAGGCGCTCTGCGAGGAGCTCTCCGGCTTCAAGTACGAGGACTGCTTCGCTCACAACAACGTTGGCTTCCAGGACGGCAGCGTGACGCCCGCCGAGTAAGGCAAGCGCATTGTCCACATCACAGGGCCGTGCCACCGGATATCTGCCGGCAGGTACGGCCCTTTTTTACAACAGCGTACAATTAACTTTTAGAGAATCTTTTTGAGGGAGAAACCCATGGAGACGAACGTTATCTGGCGCAACGCCCGCGCGGCCGTGATTGAGCTCGACGACGGCGGCTACTTTACCTGCGCCGATACGTGGGAGATCTTTGTCAACGATGAGTCCGCCGGCACCACGAACACGGTCGAGACCTATGTCGACGGCCTGGTTCCCGGCAAGCGCAACCTGGTTCGCTTTGTTTGCGGCGAGCGCGAGCTGAGCGTGGGCGTTACCACGCCGGCAGAGCCTTTCACCATTAACGTTCGCGACTGCGGCGCCAAGGGCGATGCCGAGCACGACGACACCACCAACATCCAGGCTGCCATCATGGCCTGCCCCAAGGGTGGTCGCGTGCTGATTCCCGCCGGCAACTACCGCATCAAGTCGCTCTTCCTCAAGAGTCATATCAACATCGAGCTTGCCGAGGATGCCGTGCTGTTGGCCCGCCACGACCGCGCGGCGCTTGCCTACATCCCCGGTACGGTCAAGGGCGACGAGGGCGCCGGTTACGCCGGTACCGACATGACCCCGCTGGGCCGCTGGGAGGGCGAGAGCTTCTCGACCTATTGCTCCACCTTTACGGGCCTGAGCGTGCACGACGTGTGCATCTATGGTCGCGGTGCGATCGACGGCCAGACCGATTTTGCCGAGGACAACTGGTGGAACAAGGACTTTAAGAACATATTCCGTCCCGAGGAGGGCCGCGAGGTCGCCCGTCCGCGCATGATCTTCCTGTCCGAGTGCGAGAACGTGAGCCTGGCCGGCTTTACCGTCCGCAACAGCCCGGCGTGGAACATCCACCCCATCCTATGCGAGCACGTCGATGCGCTCTGCCTGTCCATCGAGGGCCCCAAGAACTCCCACAACACCGACGGCTTCGACCCTGAGAGCTGCGGCTTTGTCCGCATCCTGGGCTGCCAGTTCTCGGTGGGCGACGACTGCATCGCCATCAAGAGCGGCAAGCTGGGCATTGAGCCCGAGCTTCGCCCCGCAACGCACGACGTGCTGATCTCGCACTGCTACATGCACGATGGCCACGGCGCCGTGGTCTTGGGTTCCGAGGCCGCCGGTGGCATCAAGGACCTTACCGTGAGCAAGTGCCTGTTCGAGCGCACGGATCGCGGCCTGCGCGTCAAGACCCGTCGCGGCCGCGGCAAGGACGCCGTCAACGAGGGCATCACCTTCGAGCACATTCGCATGGACAAGGTGCTTACGCCCTTCGTGGTCAACTCGTTCTACTTCTGCGACAAGGACGGCAAGACCGACTATGTCCAGAGCCGCGACGCGGTGCCCGTCGACGACCGCACGCCCGGCTTTGGCGCCACGACGTTCCGCGATATCGAGGCCACCAACTGCCATGCCGCCGCGGCCTACATCACGGGCCTGCCCGAGAGCAAGGTAACGCGCCTGACGTTCCAGGATGTCCACGTGACCTTCGCGGAGGATGCCGAGCCCTTTGTCCCGGCCATGGCCTGCGGCGTTGAGCCCATGGTGCGCCAGGGCATCATCGCGCAAAACGTCAAGGTGCTCGACCTGCAAAACGTGGTTGTTGAGGGCCAGGACGGCGAGGAGCTGCAGCTCCAAAACGTCGACAAGGTTGTGCGCGCGTAAGCGTTTGCTCTTAAACAATCGAATCCGGCATGTTGTGACGTGCGATGGACGGGGCCTTCCCGACCCATCGCACGTGCTCTTTATATGCCGGAACTGCAGCGTAGACGATCCGCGACGAAAGGGCGTGGCGACTGATGATGATTGAAGAACAAGTTTTTGAAGTATCGATCGAGCGTGCGGGGGCATATCGCAGCATCTCCGAAGCCTTGGCGGCTGTCGATCAGCTCTATCCGGATGCCGAGCAACCGGTGACGATTCATGTCGATCCGGGTGAGTATCGCGAGTGGGTCGAGATTCATCGGCCGCATGTGACGCTGGTGGGCGAGACGGCTGACAGCGTGCGAATCGTGGGCAGCCTGGGTGCCAAGATGCCTTCGAAGTATGGTTCGGGTGTCGACGGTACGCTCGGCACGTTTAGGACCTATACCGTTTTGGTCGATGCCGACGACGTGCGGCTCGAGAACCTCACGATTGAAAACGACGCCGGTGACGGTCGCGAGGTGGGGCAGGCAATTGCCCTGTATGCCGACGGCGATCGTCTGGTGGTTGACGCCTGCTGCATTACGGGACGCCAGGACACGCTGTTTTTGGGCCCGTTGCCGCCGCGCGAAGTCAAGCCGGGCGGGTTTATTGGCCCCAAGCAGTTCGCGCCGCGCCGGGTGGGCCGTCAGTATTTCCGACGTTGCCGAATCGAGGGTGATGTCGACTTTATCTTTGGCGGCGCGCGTGCCTATTTTGAGGGGTGCGAGATCCGCTCGCTCAACCGAAATATGGACGTGAACGGCTACGTGACGGCGGCATCGACGCCCGAGGGAGAGCCGTACGGCTTCGTGTTCCACGGCTGCTCGTTTACGGCTCCGCAGGACGTGGCGCCGGACTCGGTCTACCTGGGTCGTCCGTGGCGCGAATGGGCGCAGACCGTGTTGATCGATTGCTGGTTAGGGCAACACATCAAGCGCGAAGGCTGGTGGGATTGGAATAAGCCGGCGGCGCACGAGAGGGCGCGCTACGCTGGTGCAATCCTACATGGCCCATCGGGTGATGCCGAAAACTGGGTGCCATGGTCCCGCGAGCTCGATGCGACGGCCGCTGCCCGGTACGCTCGCGAACAGGTACTTGCCGGCACGGATGGCTGGGACCCCGAAGGTGGTTCGAGCAACACCGTGGAGACCGCCAGTCTTTCCGATAACGGTCGCACGGTGCACATCGACACCTATTACGAAGATGAACCGGCGTTTCGCGACCGCCTTAAGCGCGAAGGCCGTTCCGCCGCGTTTAAGGGCGCAACGCCCGATGATTTTGAGGCATGGCAGATTGCGACGAGGGCTCGGCTGTTTGACCTGATGGGCTTAACGCTTATGGATCGCATGCCGATTGAGGTACGCGAGCTCGATCGGGTGCAGATTGCCGGTGGTATCGTGCGTACCCATGCGATGCTGCAGGTGGAGCATAACGTTTGGATGCCGTTCTATCTGCTCGAGCCACAGACCCCTAAGCTCGATGCGTGCGGCTGCAAGCGCTGCTATATCTGCCCGCATGGACACCAGGGCGCCGGCGCCGCAAGTGTTGCGGGCGTGACGGGCGTGCCGGCGGTCGACGATGCCGTTCGTAAGTTCAACTACGACTACGGTTTGCGTCTGGCGCGCATGGGCTATGTGACCGTCTGCCCCGATGCCCGTGGCTGGGGATACCGTCGGGACTGGAAGGGCCAGGGCGATGACGAGAACAGCTTCCTGCGCGGCACGTGCCTGAACCAGGCACGCATGGCCGAGCCGCTGGGCCTTACCGTTGCGGGCCTCAATGCCTGGGACAACATGCGTCTGATCGATTACCTGGAGGCGCGCGGCGACATTGCCATGGATGACCTGGGCTGCTTTGGCTTTTCGGGCGGCGGATACATGACGCTGTATCTGGCGGCGCTCGACCCGCGCGTTCGCAAGGCGTTTGTCTCGGGCTATCTGTACGGTGTCGACGATTCGCTGCTGCACCTCAACGGCAACTGCAGCTGTAACTATGTGCCGGGGCTGTGGCGTCTGCTCGATATGGGCGATATCGCCTCGCTTATCGCACCGCGCCCGCTGTTGGTGCAGAGCTGCGAGGGCGATCATCTTAACGGTGCCCGTGGGCTTGCGAACGTGGACGAGCAGCTCGATATCGTTCGGGACGCCTATGAGCTTGTGGGACATGCCGGCGACTTGTCACACGAGGTCTGCCCGGGCGGGCACCATTTGGGCGTTGCTTACCTTGCCGAGGATATCGAGTGGCTTGACGAGCGTGCTGCCGGGGCCCGTGCGTAGGGCCTGGGTGCCGCAGCAAGCAAACGGTAATGACTGACAAGACCAAAGACCGCCGTGTGGGCGGGGAGGAGTATAACCATGAAACCGACGAAGACCTTGAGTGAATCGACCATCTGCTGCTTTGGCGATTCGACCACATGGGGTGACAACGGATGCGGCGCAGGCGGCAACGACATCTCCTGGACCACGCACCTGGGCGCGCTGCTGGGCGGTGCGACCGTTGAGAACTTTGGCATCAAGGGTTCGCGCATCGCCATTAAGGCTGACCGTACCGATTCGTTTGTCGAGCGTCTGGACGGCATCGATGACGCGGCCGATGTCTATGTCGTCTTTGGCGGCGTCAACGACTTTAGCCGCAACGTGCCGCTCGGCGAGCTGGGCAGCACCGATGTGCATGAGTTCTATGGTGCGGTCGATTATCTGATCCGTACCATCACGGCGCGCTCACCCCAGGCAAAGCTCGTGTTTATGACGCCGTGCAAGACGAGTGGCAAGCACGAGAAGGATATTCCGGCGAGCAATGAGCTCAACCATCTGGGCCTGACGCAGATCGCGTACGTGCGGGCGATGCTCGAGGTTTGCGACCGCTACTCGGTGCCGGTAATCGATCTGTACGCGCAGAGCGGCATCAGCCCGTTTTTGCCGGAGCATCGCGAGCTCTATATGCCGGATGGTCTGCACTACAGCCCGGCGGGCTATGAGCGCCTCGCGCATCGCATTGCCGCGGGCTTGGCTGCCGTCTGCCGCTAAAAGTCTGCCGTTCGCGGGGAATGTAGGGTTAACGTTCACCCTACATTCCCCGTTCGCGTTACACTAAGGTTAACGTTCACCCATCATTAACGTCAGAGGGGACAGCAATGGGTTGCAATCAGATTCTGGACCGCTACATCGAGCAGTTGATCGAGACCTCGACGCCGCAGGCGCCGGCCTGGAACATCGAAAAGCTCCGTGCCGGCAAGGAGAACACCTGGAACTACATCGATGGCTGCATGATCAAGGCACTCATCGAGCTGTACGAGATCACGGGTGAGCAGCGCTACCTGACCTTCGCCGACGACTATATCGACTTCTTTGTCCAGGACGACGGCACCATCAAGCATTACAACCCCGAGGAGTACAACCTCGACAACGTCAACGCGGGTAAGACTCTCTATAAGCTGTATGACCTGGTGGGCAAGCCCAAGTACCGTGCCGCCATGGACACCATTTACCGTCAGCTCGAGACCCAGCCGCGCACCAAAGAGGGCGTCTTTTGGCACAAGGCCGTCTACCCCAACCAGATTTGGCTCGATGGCATGTACATGGCGCAGCCGTTCTACATGCAGTACGAGCTGAGTTTCCACAACCGCCGCGCCTGCTCGGACAGCTTCCATATGTTCCAGGTCGTGCACGACCTGATGCGCAACCCGCTCAACGGCCTGTACTATCACGCCTACGACGCAAGCCGCAAGCAGTTCTGGTGCGATCCGGTCACCGGCCTTTCGGCCAATTTCTGGCTGCGCGCCGAGGGTTGGTTTGCCATGGCACTCATCGATACCTGGGAGCTCATGCCGCCCTCGATGTCGGCCGAGAAGGACGAGATCCGCAAGATGTTCCACGACCTGATCGATGCCATGCTGCCGTATCAGGATGAGAAGACCGGCATGTGGCACCAGGTCATCAACCTGCCCAACATCGCCCCCAACTATCTGGAGGAGAGCGGCAGCGCCATCTTTGCCAATGCCATCATGAAGGGCGTGCGCTTGGGCGTGCTGGGCGAGCGTTATTACCAGTATGGTCGTCGTGCCTTCGACGGCATCTGCGAGACCTGCCTGTCCGAGCATGATGGACAGCTGGCGCTCGACAACATCTGCCTGGTTGCGGGCCTGGGCAACACCACGCACCGCGAGGGTACCTTTGGCTACTACATGAGCGAGCCCATCGTCAAAAACGACGCGAAGGGCGTGGCGCCGCTGGTGCTGGCCTATATCGAGACCATGCACCACGACAAGCTGGCCGGCAAGCGCGACCCGCTGGCCCCTTCGGGCGTGTGCTCCATCGAGGACCCGTTTGGCGGATACACCCCGGGCATCAACGCTTGCAAGGGATGTGAATAGCGTGGGAGCCATTACTCCGGGCGTGCGCCTGCACGACCTTCCGCAGGGAACGGTCGAGGAGCGCATTCGCATGGCGGGCGAGCTGGGCTTTTCGTGCATCCAGCTGCCGAGCAAGGTGCTCTATAAGTCGATGGGCATCAACCGCCTGGGCCTGACGCGCGAGCTTGCCGACCACCTGCGCGCGGTGC
>OIZP01001801.1_pt1 | contig 10449 bp, 10 predicted proteins | sample 1588531 | NCBI WGS metagenome assembly OIZP01 (sample SAMN03283283) | human gut metagenome | biome: human-associated habitat; material: feces | host: Homo sapiens | place: Peru | collected 2012 | reverse complement strand
TTTTTATCGCTGTCTGGAATATAAAGTACCACATAATTGTCTACTGGTAATACACGAAGTCCACGGCTTTTCCACGGTTCTTTTTCATATTTTCGATAACGCTCCGGCATCGTATCCAGACTTAATATCTGTTCTTCCAGACGGTCAAGCTGTCCGCTTGCATTTTCCGGCGATTGTAATTCAAAAGCAATATATTCAAAAATTCCTCTCAAATCACTGTCAGCCTGTTCGGATAATTCTACTTCATATATCATAAGCCATAATCCTTGCGAATGTCAGCAAATGCTTTCTTCGCATTTTTTGTCCGTCCAGCCTGCATATCCGCATATCCTTTCTCCAATTCTTCATTGAACTCTGCTTCTGATAATGTGCTAATGTCAACAGGTCTGACAGATGGTATTTTTACTTCAAACGGAAGTCCTCTCTGTAAAATAATCTGTTTATAAAACATATTGATAGCACTGGAAGCAGGGATACCAAGTGTAGACAGGATACTTTCTGCCTTTTCTTTGACATCTGGTTCAATCCTTGCATATAAATTTGCTGATTTTGTAGCCATATAAAACATCTCCTTTCGTGAGTAGTGTTTCCATCTATCCTTATTATATGAAAATGTCCGTACAATAGCAATACTAACTTTTTGGTAAACTAAGCGGCAATTTTTGTCAAATCATATATTGGACTAACTTTCTATCGGTATCACTCTTTTTTCTACAATCATATTAGCACGTATCTATTTACATACAGCAATCCATCCACATGCTCCTGCAACTTCCTCCAGTTCCACAATTGTCAGTTTTACTGCGCTATGGTCGTTGCCGGCTGCCGGATAGACAGTATCGTATCTTTTTAATGATTCATCCAGATATACTTTGACTCCGTCTCTAATTCCAAATGGACATACGCCACCTGGAGCATGTCCGATATAATCTTCTACTTCATCAAAAGGAATCATTTTTGCTTTTTCATGAAAATAATCTTTATATTTACGATTCGCAATTTTTGCTGTTCCTTCAGTAAGAATCAGAATTGGACCATCCTCTGTCAGAAATGACATAGTCTTCGCAATCATCCCAGGCTCTACACTAAGTGCTTCTGCTGCAAGCTGGACCGTTGCACTTGATTCTTCCAGTTCAATGACATGATCTGCATAACCTTTTTCTGTTAAATACTTCTTTGCTTTTTCTAATGACATCGTTCTTACTTCCTTCTTTTTTTAATTCAGATATTCACCAACCGTAGAAGAATTATACTGTTTCTTAATCTCAATCACAATAGATCCATCTTCATTTGTTTTTTCTGATAAAATTTTGTACTTTGTACCACCCTTTTCCAACTGTGCTTTATACTTCTCATACTCTTGTACAATCGCTTTTTTTGCATACTCTGTCGTTTCTCCGTCATGATTGGAAAAACACAATGTCTGAGTGATACAAGCTGCTTTACTCGTACAGTCACTCTATAACATTGTTGACAGTATCTTTGTCGCCAGACTGTCTGAAACGACGCTGACCGCTGCATCTTTGGTTTATTCCATTCAGTTCTTAATGATTGCCGTAGGTGTCGGAACTGCAGTAGGTCTGAATGCCCTGCTTTCCAGAAAAATTGGGGAACATAAACCGGAGGAAGCATGTCGTGCTGCCACAACCGGACTTTTCCTGATGATTTTTACGTCTCTTGTCTTTTCAATGATCGGGATTTTTCTGTCCGATACGATTGCCACTAAACTGGCTGCTGATTCAGAACTTCAGGAACTCTGCAAACAATATCTTTCCATCAATCTTGTATATTGCTGGGGAATCTTTCTGCAAACTTATGCTCAGCGACTGTTACAGGCGGTTGGAGATACTGTATTATCTATGCTGTCTCTGATCATTGGTGCTGTTTTGAATATTATTCTTGATCCTATTATGATTTTCGGTCTGCTTGGCTGTTCTGCAATGGGAGTCCGTGGTGCAGCGATCGCAACTGTCATTGGCCAAATAGCTGGTGCTATCGCCGCCTTACTGTTTAACCGTTTCCGAAATCCAATCATCCACGTTCGTCTGAAAAACTATCATTTCATGTGGCAGGATGTTGCTGATATCTACCGGGTGGGGCTTCCAACAATCATTATGCAGGCAATCGGAAGCATTATGACATTTGTAGTAAACCGTATTCTTCTTGATGTTTCCGCAACAGCAGTTGCCTTTTTTGGTATCTACTACAAACTGCAAAATTTCCTGATGATGCCGATCAATGGACTGGGACAGGCTGCCATACCTATTGTAGGATATAATTACGGCGATAAAAACTACAAACGTGTACAACAGACATGGAAGATTTTACTTCCTACCGGAGCAATCATTGCCTTGTGCGGAACTGTTATATTCTGGTGTTTTCCCGGACAGTTGCTGCAATTATTTTCTGCAAGTTCAGAAATGCTGCTGCTCGGCATTCCGGCACTGATGATTATTTCCATTTCCTTTGTGATGTCTGCAATTACGATTCTTTGCGGATACTTTTCCTCCGGGCTTGGAAATGGCATTATTAACATGGTTGGTGCTACCATCCGTCAGCTTATTTTACTGGTTCCATGCCTTTGGATTTTTATAAAAATCTCTGGCATTTCACATGGCTGGTATGCCTTCTGGATTGCAGAAATCATTGCATGTATTTACAGTTATTATATGTCACATAAATTGCTAAAAACAATTTTTAAATAAATAAAAGGGCATGAATCCGCCTATAAGATTCATGCCCTTTCATTTATTCAATCCTGCCGGAATACCGATACTTACAAAAAATTTAAATGGTCTATTGCTTAAAGCTTTAAAGATAAATCCGGATGTTTTTCTATCCACTTCTTCATGTCATTTCTCCTTCTTCCAGTTTTAATCTTCCATCAGTTCAAAAGAATGGATTTCCTAAATAATTAGAAGCATGTGTCTCATCTTCATTTCCATTCAAATAAAGATCACCAATATCTACTAGAACGCCTCCATAAGTAAATGGACCTTTAGGTGAATCTGCCATTGCGTAGCAAAGATCATGATTGTGTTCTGATGAATATGCAAAACAATATTTTCCATCCACTTTTCGTATAGAACTTGCTTCAAAAAAAGCATGATCCTGAAAAGCACCCTTTTTTCCTTTTGTAGGAAATAGAATTTCACAAATAGCAAGCTTTTTCGAAATATATTTTCACAGTCATATACATTCCATAATTATCTTCTCGCATCTGTCGTATCCAAGCTTGGAACTATTCAGACACAACGTATAATTGCTGGCTTTTCCCCATTTCTGATCCGTATAAAAATTGTAATTCGCCATACGCCTTTTATCTGTATCTGCCATCATTTTGACAGCTTCCTTTTCTTCTACATTATATAACCCCATAATTCGCTGTGTTTTTTCCGGCATATCCCCATGGATAAATACATTCAGCACATCATCCCTATCCTTCAGAATATAGTCTGCATTTCTTCCGATAATCACACAAGATTCCTTATCATCCAGTTCTAAGATAACCTTTCTCTGTGCCTCATACACCAGGTCTTCTACTGATTTTCCTGTGACGTCACGTCCGGCAAATGCATATGCGAATAATCCTTTTTTCGGCGATAATTCTGCATTTTCCTGAATATATTCCGGAGATAAACCAGACTTTTCTGCAATCTCATTAATGATATTTTTATCATAATAAGCAATTCCAAGTTTCTTTGCTACTTCTTCTCCGATAAAACGTCCGCCGCTTCCGAATTCTCTGCTGATTGTAATAATTCTTTTTGTCATCTCCGCTTCCTCCTTAACTTAAAACATCAACTTTATTTTTTCTGATTTTCTTTAAGAACATATATCCCACAAAACATGAAACTATTTCAGTAATCGGAAATGCCCACCAGATTAATGTAACGCCCATCTGACCATTTCTGACAAATATCGAAAAAATTCCGGCCAGTGGCAGGATAATGATAAGCTGTCTCAAAAGTGAAATAACCAGCGATTCCACACCACCGTCCAATGCCTGATAAATACCCTGATAAGCAACATTGATTCCGGCAAACAGAAAGCTGACTGAGATTACCCTCATTGCTCCGATAAAATATTCTCTTGACTGTCCTGCATTAAACAGTGTCGCGAACGCCCCAGGGAAAATCTCTGTAATGGCAATTCCAAGAATCATTAATGCAATCGTATAAATCAGACCATATTTGATTCCATCCTTTATTCTCTTCTTACTTCTCATTCCATAAGCAAATGCAAGAATCGGAGTGATCGCGTCACGCAGACCAAATGCAAGGAAGAGAACAAACTGCTGCACCTTATAGAACAAACCATATGCTGTCTGTGCTGACGGATTGAACTTCAGGATCAGATTCATTACATAAACCATAATCGACATCAATGCCTGTGCAATGATCGCCGGAAGTCCGATTGCATAGATTTCTTTTATAACACCGCCATCCGGCTTCATATATTTCACCCCATGCTCAAACTCTTTATTCAGTTTTATATGGAAAATGAACAGCAATACTGCGGACGCTACCTGGCCAATTACTGTTGCATAGGCCGCGCCTTTCACTCCCATTTCCGGGCAAGGTCCAATACCATAGATCATGATCGGATCAAGAATAATATTTACAACTGCTCCGACCACCTGACCAATTGTGGAATAAAGGGATCGTCCTGTTGCCTGTAATAACTTTTCGAATAAAGAAAAGAAAATAATACCAAAAGAGATCACGCAGCATATCCGCAGATAACTGACACCCATCTGAAGAACTTCTGCATCTACTGTCTGGGATGAAATGTATGCTTTCACTCCAAAGATGCCAAACAATAAACAAACCACATAAATGATCACTCCCAGGAACAGACTGTTTCCTGCTACCTTTGCTGCTTTTTTATTGTTTCCCTGTCCAAGTGTCCTTGCCAGAAGTGCATTAGTTCCGACACCTGTTCCGATTCCCACTGCTACCATGAGCATCTGGACCGGGAATACCAGTGTCAATGCATTTAATGCTGCCTCACTGCCCACTCTCATATTTCCTACAAATGCACTGTCTACAATATTGTAGACCGCCTGCAATGCCATAGATAAGATCATCGGGATTCCCATCTGGACCATCAGCTTATTCACCGGCATATCCTTCATTTTGTTGCTTTCCGCCATTTTGTTTTAACTCCTCTCTTTTCTGCACAAAAAAAGTGTGCACCTTGTCTTATAAGCTGGACTTACGCTGACAGGCTACACACTTTTTCATGGCGATATTCTATTTGTAACTGTTCAGAGCCAAGCAAAATTTCATAAAACAGGTGTAAAATGCTTGCATTTTTAAGACTGTTTTTGAAATTTTATTTGGCGGATACGCCACACCGACGAAATGCGTAGCATTTTGGAGGTTTCCTCTGAACAGTTACTTCTATTTTAATAAGAAAACGAGCAGCCGGTAAACTGGATTTACGCTTACTTGCTACTCGTTTGTAGTTATTATATTTCCTGTTAATCTAAAAGTCAAACAATTTTTTCTTCATCTTTTTCCCTTAGATATCGTTTTAATAGAAATGTGCAAAAGTATGGAAATGTATAAATTCCGTCTTCTATCCCAACATTACTATCTGCAAGTTTTATTCCCCAATGAATATCCCCATAAGAATCGCTGGATATCAATTGTCTCAATGACTTAGAACGATTCTTGTTTGCCTTCACTTCTACCGGAACCAGCTCATCTTTTGTTCTTACAAAAAAATCCTCTTCCAAAGTAGCATTTTCTTTTTTATAATAATACAGTCCAAGTCCCTGTTTTACAAATGCCTCTGCTACAAAATTTTCATATAAAGCTCCTTTGTATACTCCAAGATTTTTATTTGCCCGAAGATCTTCTTGTGCCTCCTCATCTAGTGAAGCTATCAATAATCCTGTATCTGGATAATAAATTTTGAATTTTGAGTCATCATAATTTCCTTTCAATGGAAGTTCTGGATATTGCAGACAATAACATATAGTAATCACGCCTGCATCTTCGAGCCAGGTTATACATCCCATATATTCTCGGCTTCTGGCTTTTTTGTCTATTTTACTTAATTGAAATTTCTTATTTTCTTTTGCAAGCTGTACAGGTACGTTCCGATAGACACTTACAATTTTCGTCTGATCCAAACCTTCAGCGTATTTTCTAATATCCTCTTCGTAATCCATTTGAATCTGCTTCTGGATTTCTATCGTATCTGTGAAGAGGTTTTTTTCAATATATACTTTTACTACTGCAGGCATGCCACCAAGTACACAATATTCTAAAAACAATTTCTTATAAACTGATAATTCTGTTTCTGAAAAAGGTGTTCCTGTCTGCATATGTTTTAGTATATCTTCAATATTCTTCTCTGAGTATCCTTTCGCCCACAAAAATTCTTCAAAATCCATTGAAAACATTTCATAATCTGTTTTATATCCCACACTGTTGCTATGGATTTTTCTGTAATTGATTCCAAGTAAAGAACCACTACATATGACATCAAATCTTCCATCGATTTTAAATGATTTCAACGCAGTTGCAATATCTGGGAACTCCTGTAATTCATCAAAGATAATCAATGTGTCTCCCTCGATGAATTTTTTGGATGTATCTATCATTGAAATATTCTTTATAATATCTTCAACAGCATATCCATCACTCAGTATTGTTTTATATTTCGGTTCCAATACAAAATTAATACTTACAATATTGCCATAATTTTGATTTGCAAAGTGATTAATAGATTCCGTTTTTCCAATCTGCCTTGCCCCTTTTATAATTAACGGAAGTCTTTCTTCTTTTTCTTTCCACTCTAACAGATACTCATCTATCTTTCTTTTTAAATACATAGAATTCCCTCCTTTTTTCAAGGCTATCACGTTTTATGAGCCTATGTCAATTTATTTTTCACGTTTTATGAGCCTATATTTGTAATTTTTTCACGTTTTTTAAATATATTTCTTCTATTATTCACGCTTTCAACACTTTTATTCTTATTTTTGAAATCTCCTCTGCTACTTTTTTCTCCATTAAAAAAGAAGCCCTCGTACTGAAGACTTCTTCTTTCCTCTTACTATTTCTACCCTCTAACCAGCTCTCTCAACTTATTCAGATCTTCCTTATCCGGATGTGATAAAGCACGGTCAAAATTTGCGATCAGCAGATCAAGATTTGGCATATGATCCGGCTGCTCTTTCATTTTCACATAACGGTCTCTCACCGCTTGTGGCATCTTTCCCTGACACATATACTCACCAACTACCTGATTGCTTTCATCCATAGAACTCTTAACATTATTCAGAACCTTCTGAAAATATGCTTCATTCTCACCAAACCCGGCTGTTCCAAACAGAAAGACTTTCTTATTCTTTATTCTTTGCAATAACTCCAATGCGGATTTATCTGCATTTCCCTGGTCTGTCCAGAAACCAATGTAAAGCATTTCCGATACCGGTTCTTCGATTTCGCTTGTTCCGAAATAATCACAATTCTCCTGCGGCAATGCATCACGAATCGCATTTGCCAGCTCTGCTGTATTTCCTGTTTTGCTGCTGAATATGATTGAATATCTTTCTTCTTTCATACTATAACCTTCCTTCTAAGCTAAATCGATTCTGGAACAATATCTTCAGACTTCTTATTTCTGCTTAATTTCCATAATAACTGTTTTTCCAGCCTGAACTTCTCCCTCTTCACATACAAGCTCTTTCCCTTCAAGGCTTGAACCGATGACGATCGGTGTGATGGAATTACGTCCTGTTTCTTTGATAAACTCAAGGTCTGCATCTGCAAGCAGATCTCCTGCTTTTACCTTGTCTCCTTCTTTTACATGGATCTGAAAACATTTTCCATTCAGTGCGACTGTCTCAAGTCCGACATGTATCACAACTTCTACTCCGTTATCGGAAGTAACAGCATAAATGTGACCTGTCTCTGCTACTTTTGATACAGTTCCGTCAACCGGGCTTACAACCTTACCTTCTGTCGGAACGATTGCGATTCCATCTCCAAGAATCTTCTCTATAAAAATAGGATCCGGCACTTCTGTGATTGCTACTGCTGTACCGGTCATAGGTGCTAAAATTGTTTCAAATACATTCTCCTGATTGCTCATATCTAACTCCTCCTTAGACATCTTTCATCCACTCATTACTTCTCTTACCAACTAAAAAATTATAGTCACTGTTTCTGCGAATTTCAATCCCATTTTTTGATTTATTTGTGAATTCTATGTTTTGCATATTTTTCCACGCTAGTATCGTTTCTTCTTATTCATAATGATCAGTAAATCTCTACAAAGGTCTTATAGAAATCATATACCTTACCGTCTTCCTGTGCGCAGAGTAGAAAGCGACTGATCACATCCCCTGTTTTATGATATTGCTGTAGATATTCTATATGTTTTTGCAAGTCATTTGGATAATTCTCGGCAACTTCTTCTTTCATAAGAAATGTCATATATCTGCCGCCATGCTTACGCCAGATAATATGTGACTCGTCAAACACATTGCTCGCGTCCGGCAAGACAGTCAGACCACGTTGTTCCTGCTGCAGCGTGTCCGTATGCTGTACGCGGGAATAAAGATACGGATCTTCAATATATTGAAGTAACTTCTCCTGCTCAATCAACTCAAAAGAGACAATGCACTCCGTATCGATCTCTGTTTCCTGATAAGGCGTCTGTCTCAATTTCTCCAACGTCTTCACCGCCTCAATATGCCTTTGCAGTTTTTTCATTCGAAGTCTTAGCAGTTCCTGTTCCTGTTCAAGCTCCGATAACTTCTGTTCAAACAGATTTGCCTGTTGTTTCGGTGTATTGGATTTCATCTCTCGGATCTGCTTTAACTGAAATCCGAGATTTTTATAAAAGATCACATCAGAAATTGTCATCAGATCTTCTACCGCATACTCCCGATAATGACTTGTCTCCCCTTTGTTCGGCGATAGAACCTGCATCTCTTCCCAATAGCGCAATGTAGATGCGGGAATGTCAAAGAAATGGGATATCTCTCCTATTTGAAATTCCAAAGCTATATTTTCCACCTCCTCTTGATGATTAGATAATCTTTTTCTCTTCATCGTTCATGAAGATACCGACATCTTGCTACTGGTATTTTAGCAATCTTTTTATTGACCTTCAAGTACCTTTAAGGTTTATTCTATACTAAGAAATTTTGCTTGACTCTGAACAGTCACAAAAATTCAAAAAACAAGGAGGCTTCCCAATGGAAAAAACTCTTATTTTTCGTTCGGTAGATGAGATTCGATTAAAAAAATTATTACGCTTTATCATTCCAACTTATCTCACCTCATTATTTACTACTGTTTATACGATCGTTGACGGAATCTTTGTTTCCGCATATGTTGGAACAAATGCACTTGCCGCGATCAATGTTGTCTATCCACTTGTAAATATTCTGTACGGTATCGCACTTGCCTTTGCGACAGGCGGAAGTGCGCTTGCTGCTCTTCATATCGGTGGAAAGAGAAATGATGAAGCCAGCCGGACTTTCTCGGTAAGCATGACTGCTGCCATTGTCATTGGCGTTCTTGTCTCTGCGCTTATTCTTTTTCGGTTGCCGCTCATCCTGCAGATGCTTGGTGCAACCTCACTGTTGATGGAAGATTGTAAAGCTTATATCTACTGGTGGCTGTTCGGTGCTCCGATCGTGGTTGGAAAAGAGATGTTCACTTATTTCATCCGTGTTGACGGTTCTCCGACGTACAGTTTTCTGACAGCACTTTCTGGAGGTATTTTTAATATTGTTTTTGATTACATTTTTATCGGACAGCTCCATATGGGAATTACAGGTGCCGCACTTGCAACCTTCCTCGGCCTTCTGCTTTCTTTCGTAATGGGAGTGGTTTACTTTGTAACACATCCAAACTTCCTTCATTTTACATTCCGCGGACTGTCTCTAAAGGAAGCATTTCATAGCATGATCAACGGAACTTCTGAATTCGTAAACCAGCTTGCGATTGCGATCACAACCGTTGTCTTTAACCGAAGTGCCCTACTTTTCGCCGGAGAAGACGGCGTTGCTGCTGTTTCGATCATCATGTATTTACAGTTCTTATGTATCGGAATTTATTTTGGATTTTCTATGGGACTATCAACGCCACTAGGATATGCTTACGGAGACAGAAATTTCTCTGTCTGTCGTGTTTTAGAAAAGTACGCTTATCGCTTCTTCGCGATTGCACCGATCATTCTCTACGGATGCACTTATCTGCTGGCACCAATTGGGGTACGTTTCTTTGCATCTCCCGGCAGCACAGTCTTTGACATGGCAGTTTCCGGACTGCGCTTATATGGACTCGGATTCTTATTTTCAGGAATCAATATCTTCGCAGCAATCCGTATGATGACATATGGCAAAGGATATATCTCAGGTATGATTACTTTCCTTCGTTCCTTTGCTCTGCTGCTTCTTTTCCTGACAGTTCTTCC
>OIZP01001800.1_pt1 | contig 10454 bp, 8 predicted proteins | sample 1588531 | NCBI WGS metagenome assembly OIZP01 (sample SAMN03283283) | human gut metagenome | biome: human-associated habitat; material: feces | host: Homo sapiens | place: Peru | collected 2012 | reverse complement strand
TCTTAACGGCCTGCCACTCCCCATTGCCAAATTATATTTATGCTTGAACAAAGGATCATCCTTATCAAGCACGCCACCACTTATGTCGTGGCTCTGTGCTCCTCCAAACGTAAAATATCTTTTTCCCTCTATATCGAATACCTGCCCGCGCTCAAGAAGTATCACCTTATCACGGACTATGTGCCGTACTTTTCCACCATGCCACTTCTCCACCGGGTATTCATCTATCATATTGTAATTCTCATGATTTCCCTGAACCCATAGAAGTGTAAATGGCTGCTTTGCGAAGAATTCACAGTCCTGTTCAAAGGACTCTCCTTTTGCCCAGAGCAAGCCAAGATCCCCGCATACGATCACTGTATCATTTTCAGTTAGATCCGGGCAGCAGTAAAATCCTCCTGACATAAATCTCCCAAACCTTCCGTGACAATCGCCTGTAATATAAATCATTTCAAAATCACTCCTTTATTTAATTGCCTTGTAATCCGGCTCATCCGGCAGACTTGTGTTTACCTTTTCATACTCAAGTCTTCTCTCGTACCAGTTTGTTTTTTACAACGAACTTAATACGCTATTAAACACTCTGTAATTGGAATCATCGCTTGGTCTGCAGTATACAGCAAACTCGATATTCTTAAATGCGTACATATAATCTCTCACCACATTTACCGCTGCCGTTGCCACTACCTGTGGTTCATTTCGGAATGCCCCACAGCCAAATGCACCGAGTATCACTGTGTCTGCATGGTTCATAACTGCACTGTCAAGAATTCTCCTGAGTCTTTTCTCATGGAGAGCCTGCAGTTCTTTGCTGCTCAGTGTCACCGCACATGTGCCATCCCCGGAATTATACTTATTACTTGGATTTTCCCTGAGATTTGGTGCCGCACATGTGATCACGTCGACCTTATACCAATCATCACGCTCCATGAGCTCCGGCAAATCAGTGTCAGTCTTGAATACCACGATATCCGGTGTGTATATGATGTCATCGTTATGTATCGGATCATGCGCTGCCCTGTGCGGTGTGTAGAACATTCCCCACATATCAGGGGTGTTCAGGCAGAAATACAGATTGGAACATCTGCAGAGACATTCCTCCTGAGCACCCGCACCATTTACAACTCCGCCACCCGGATTGGATGCAGATGCAAAGTTATGCACAGCAACATGATTTCCTTTATAGGCCATTGCTGCCTCATAGGTTCTCTTCTTTGAGACAACCACATTTGCCCTTTTCCTGTAAATATTCAGTTCAGGCGTTGGTATATCCTCAGCCTCTGCTATAAAGCGCTGATTTGCAACTGACACCTTTGTGACATCTGAAAGCTCTGCGTCCGTCTTGCACATACGCTCTGTATCCTTAAATATGTTCCTGTTCATCTCTCTGCGATCCATCTTATTTACACTCCTTTTACTGCTCTCCAATATATATAAGGCGGTCTACATACCCTCTCGCCTCGCCCTTGAATATCGGTATATCATTGTCTATCATCCAGCCTCTGGAATTTTCGGTTCTGCTGCCATCTGTACGTGACGGATCTTCATCTGCCTGTCCCCTGATGCAGCAGCTTCCTCTCTTACACGCCACCGGAAAGTCGTTCCAGTTTATATTCTTCTCAAGCATCAGCATATCCTGTATATCACTGGTGGACTTGCCATGCATCTGCTTCTGTGAGAAATTGGCATGACCAACCATCTGTATCGAATTGCGGGATGCATCGAGCTGCCTCCAATATACAAGATTCGTCACCTCTTCTTTTGGTATATTGAAGCATCTTGAATCAAACATCGCCCCGGTCTCACAGGCCTTATCAAGGACTTTGATATATTTTGGATCCTCCGTACCCTCTTCTTTTACCTCCTGCACCAGTCTGGCAAATACCTGATTGAACCTCATCGTGGCCATGGAGGCGGATACGGAGCAAAGCTTCTGTACCTCGTAGTCAAACCACGCCGAGGAGTTAATCTTTTCATAATCCACAAGTATGAGTGTGATCTCATCCGACTGGGTATAGCCCAGCACACATCCTTGGATATTCTCACACAGATATTTCATGGTCTCCTGCATAGCTCTCATAAAAATCGAATCAAACGGTCTCTTAAAGTTTCTTGTATATGTATGAAATGCCTTGCCATCTATTCGTATCGCAACAGGACAACGTCTCATCAGCTTTGTCTTCGGTATCTGCTCATAAAAATCCTTCATTCTGGTACCTATATCATCTCGAAGTCTTGCCACACTGCCACTTCCTTTCTTTCAAATCTTTCATATATTTCAAGTCGTTCATATCTTTCAAATCTTCCGCATATTCATTTATTGATATGCCCTAGTTTATATCACATCCGGCTGATTGGCTATAAACCCGTAGTTTAAAAATCTAAATGTTCCTCTTTACGCTTATAGCCGTGAATCAAAGCTCCCATTCTTTTCTGAATATCTCTATCCCAACCTTCATACACATCTTTCCAGCATAGTTTCCCGCCTTCTGAATGATTTCGGGTTCTTCTTTCAGGCAGTCTTCATAAATTCTCTTTGGAAGATTCTTATAAATAATCTGCAAATCCTTCCTCTCGATTTTTTCGGGCATTATTCCTTCATCCACAAGCTTATTTACTATTTTCCGCACCCTGGCCTCGGTGACGATCATTCGGATATATCTTTCCGCCTCATCCATGTCTGCTTTTTTCTGTGAATCATCCCGTTTCCTCATATTCTTCCTGCGGTTATCCACCTTTATCTCATAAAATTCCGGATTTACATACTTCAAAACATGTGGCTCGCGTCCCTCAAAAAGAGCTGTCTGGTTCTTTATGACTATTCCCTCCTGCTTGTTTCCATAGGCAGGATCATTTGCAAACTGTTTACAGTGATCCCAGCTTATAAATTTCCCATAGTAGAGTTCATGTACATATGGAATACCACATTCTTCTGCAACAGATTTCACAGAGTCCTGAGACATCCACTGATCAGCATCTCCATCAAATATGCTGAACAGATAAAATTTGTCGTAGTTATCTTTTTCATAAATCACCGTGTGTTTCACAAGCCACTCTCCGAAAAATATGTAATTCGGATATCTGGCAAATGGTTTCTTGTCCATTTTCTGAACATATTCCCAGAATCCTCTCAAGGTCTGATCCTTACTCAGCTCATTATTACGGCTGAACGCTCTGAGGACATCCTCTTTTTCATCGTACCGTATGCTTGCATTGGCCCCATCCATTTTCTCCGTGATACTGATGATATCTCCAACCTGAAATGCCCCTGTGTTTACCGGGAGTGTGATGTCATCGAGCACTGTTTCTCTTTCCCTTACCACCTGGATATCTATATATTTCTTCACAATCAACCTCCAAATTTTTGACATTTAACAGATCTGCTTGCAACGCATTATAGCTAGTGTTTCTGCCGTTTTCAACGCATTTCAAGCAACTTCCGCATTTTCAGCCAAACGCTGATTTTCGGCCATTTTGGAGTGTTTTCAGAGGTAAAAAAATTTGTTACCCCTGCACAAAACTTAAGCTAGAACATAAGATAAATTTCTACCCCATAGACAAAAAAATTGTAGAACATAAGATAACCGATTTTACCCCATGCACAAAAAAAGACAAGAAAACGACATGCCCGAAGCTTCCCAGGCACATAATGAATTGTTTCCCCAAGGTTGAATAGTCTCACAAAATATAGTATTCTTAAAGTTTAAGATAAAAATATAATCCATAATCACTCAGCACATTTGACTTATGGTCTCAAGAATATTTATAATAATCTATATGCATTCTGATATATATGATGCATATGTTAACTATCACATTTTACTGAACAGGAGATTTTTAATGAGTGTAAATAAAGATTCAAAATACCATTCTTTATCAAAAGAAGTTTATGAACAAATCATCGACGACCGTGAACACGGCAAGATAAACCCATATGCATGCAAGGACTCTGATATTATAAGGCGTCAGCCAGATCATGATGCCCCGCATCTGTGGAGACCGGCATTTGTCATGGATGTGGAAAAGATACTTCACAACAACTATTACAATCGCTATTCTGATAAGACACAAGTTATCTCATGCTACAAGAACGATGATATATCAAGACGTGCACTTCACGTCCAGCTTGTATCCAGAATTGCAAGGACTATCGGAATGACTCTTGGACTCAATCTTGATCTCATAGAAGTGATCTCTCTTGGACATGACATCGGACATACTCCATTTGGTCATGCCGGAGAGCGTTATCTGAATGAGATCTACAACGAGCATACCGGAAGGCTCTTCAACCACAACATCCACAGCGCCAGAGTCCTTGACAAACTTATATTCCGAAATATCAGCCTCCAGGTGCTTGATGGTGTTATATGCCACAACGGTGAAATGGAACAGCAATGCTATACACCTAAGACATTTAACGCAGACGATCCATGGGGAGAATTTGACAGGTCGGTGGAGGACTGCTACACAGATCCGTCTGCAAACAAAAAACAGATCCCAGGTACACTTGAAGGCTGTATCATGAGGATCAGCGATATCATAGCCTACCTCGGAAAAGACAGGCAGGATGCAATAAAGATCGGTCTCATTCCAAATGATGATTCTTTCTCTGCAGGCAGCCTTGGATCCTCCAACGCCCATATAATTCACAATATGACTGTCAATATCATAGAAAACAGCTACGGAAAGCCTTATATAAGCATGGATCCGGATGTATACGAGACATTCTCCAAAGCCAAGACTGAGAATTACCAGAACATATATAACAATGACAGTCTCAACGCAATGTATAATGACAACATAAAGCCAATATTCTATTGTATATACGAAGAATTACTGAGGCAGGCTAAGAGCAAAGACACTGATTCCATACTGTATAAACACCATGTCAACTACATAAAAGATGCAAATCAGTATAGCAATTATTTTGGCAAAAAAGAATTTATCGACAATTATCTCAGTCAGGATCCAAACGAAATCGTAGTAGACTTCATCGCCAGCATGACCGACGACTATTTCATAGATCTGTATGAATACCTTTTCCCAAATGGGCCATACAAGGTCGACTATGTCGGATACTTTGACAACATCTGATCATAATTGTCAAAACAAATACCTCCTGGGCTGATAGTTATATTTCCATTATCTGCCCAGGAGGTATTATCATACATTTTTTTATTTAGAATAACTTTTCACTATCAACTACTTGCTCTATCGACTACTTACCGGTCTGATCTGACATTTTCTCTGCAAGTTTCTTACATTCAGCTTCAAATTCTTCTTCCACTTCTCGCCACGGTCTTTCGGCCACAGCAGGGACTGAACTAAGGTTGTCCGTACTCCTGTACGCCTCGCCTTTCATCAGATTCTTAAGTTCGAAGTTCATCATATCATCATCTATCTGTTTCCACATAGCATTCTCTTCTTCGCTCAGATCAGCAAGTCCAAATCGCTCAAATATTGCATTCATGATCGAACTCTCTATCTCAAGATAATTGGACAAATGCGCTTTTACCGGTCTGATTATGTCTGATATATACGCCTCGCTGGCATCGTGCAACAGACAGGCAAGCTGTAACCGCTCTGACCATCCCCTTGCCTTTGCCTCATTCATACAGTTGATGGAGTGCTGTGCCACAGAAAAGAAATAGGACACATGCCCTCCACCGCGGCACGTGAGGCTTAACGCATGCGCTATATCCTGTATTGATATGTCAGAAGCTGTCATACTCATCGGATCTATTTTATTTCCTGTATACGTGTTCATCGTTGCCATATCACAGTCTCCTAACTTATTCATTATATGTCAAGCAATTCAGAAATAATATCATTGAATTGCCTGCTCTGATCTATGTTGCACACGTGACCACAATGCTCTATTATTATCAGCTCCGCATCTGTCAGATCAGCTTCCTCCACGATTCCATTTATAAAGCACAGATCACCACGCCCGGAAATATATACATTCTCCTCGTGTAATCTGCTCACGAACTCGTCACAAAGTGAAAAATGCTCAATAAAAATATTCATATACGCCTTAAATTCCTGACTGTTTAATGCCTTGGCACATTTGCAGAACACCTTCCTGCTTGTCTTGCTGACTTTCCATGGCATAAATAACTTTGCCATTATTCTGTAGACGACAGGAAATGGCAGCTTGTCACCTATCTTAGCAAAGACATTGACAGCACGCCTGAGTGGTTTTCCAACCGTGCCAAGCGCACCCACAAGTATTGCTTTATCTATGTAACTTCCGCATCTCATCTCCATATATTTGATAAATATAGTTCCAAGTGATACGCCCATAAAAACAGCTCGCTGTATCCCCCGCTCATCAAGCACCTGCGTTATCTCACCCACGACAACATCCAGCGTACTTCCCATCTTGGACAATTTCAGTTCACTGTCTCCATGACTTGGCAGAGTTATCGCCAGAACATTAAACTTCTTCTGGAGCAATGGAATCTGATTCTTCCATACCCTGTTGTTTCCTCCAAATCCATGAAGCAGAACTATATATCTATCGGTATCACATGAGCTTTCAAAAACTTCATAATGTAACATCCTTGCATCCCCTTGATCATTTGTATTATAGCTTTATTATCAATCTGGTATGACCTCTATATACACCTGGTCATACTTATCCCTGAGCTCCTGTTTTATCTCGTCTCTTACCTTATGAATGATACTTATATGTATCACATCTGTCTGATTTCCTATATACACCTCAACCCACAGCTTCCGCCCAGTCTGGATGACATCCAGAAAAGTGACCTCATATGGGTAATCCTTCATATGTTGATCCACTATGGCTCGTATCTGACTAAGCGTCTCTTCCTCCGGAGCAAAAAGAATAAGATTCTTGATACTCTGAAATATCTCGCACACCGGCTCTTTTATAAGAAGAAGTGCCATAACCACCGCTACTGCCGGATCAATATAAGGGGTCATAAAACGTAGGCTTGTATGCAAAAGAGCAGTCTGTACCGCAAATGCTATAGCAACTCCCATACTGCTTATTACGTCAAGCTTCCACATATACAGCTCTGCTTTGATAGTTGTAGACTCATATTTCTTACTGTAATGGCCAAGTATCGCATACATAGCCGCACAGCATACACATACAAGAAATTCAAATACCGCTATGCTCCCCGCATCTACCTCATGTCCCCCATGAAACAACAGCTTTATATTCTCAACCATGAGATTACATGTGAGCGCAAGTAATACACTGTACTTTACAAGAAGAAAAAGCGATTCCACCTGGGCATAGCCATATGGATGTTTCTCTGTCACCGGTTTATACAGAAGCGGAACAAGCACCATAAATGGTCCTATCATGACCAGATCTGCTGAGTCGAACAGGCAGTCAGTCCAAAGCGAATGTGAATGGGTATACCATGCCATCACGCCCTCCGCAAGTATGAAGAGGACACTTCCCATAAAAGACAGACGAAGTATTCTCTTCTCTATGGCAAGCTTGTCCTTTCTCGACCTACGTTCCTTCTTCTTAGCTTCTCTTTTACTAATTTCTACATCTCTTTCATTCATTATATATTCTTCCTATGTTTAATTTCCATAGACCACAATATCATCAGTACATAATATAATCAAGTATCGGCTATTGATTTCTCCTTTTTGATATGCATATTTTTTTACAAAAAAGCCCCTGTAACCACCTCATGGCAATTACAGGGACTCATATTGTCTTTATTAAGCTAATTACTTACAAGTTCTGTTCGTCCGAATCCTACTTGTTAGCGATTGCAGCCTGAGCAGCAGCAAGTCTAGCAATAGGTACTCTGAATGGTGAACATGATACATAATCAAGACCAATCTTGTGGCAGAACTCAACTGATGAAGGATCTCCACCGTGCTCACCACAGATACCAATGTGAAGCTTTGGATTAACTGGCTTACCAAGCTTAACTGCCATATCCATGAGCTTACCAACACCTGTCTGATCAAGCTTAGCAAATGGATCGTTCTCGAAGATCTTAGCATCATAGTAAGCATTTAAGAACTTACCAGCATCATCTCTTGAGAATCCGAATGTCATCTGTGTAAGGTCGTTTGTACCGAAGCAGAAGAAGTCAGCTTCCTTAGCGATCTCATCAGCTGTAAGAGCTGCTCTTGGGATCTCGATCATTGTACCAACCTCATACTTAAGATCTACGCCAGCAGCAGCGATCTCAGCGTCAGCTGTCTCAACAACTACCTTCTTAACGTACTTAAGCTCCTTAACCTCACATACAAGTGGGATCATGATCTCTGGCTCAACTGTCCAATCTGGATGCTCCTTCTGAACCTCGATTGCTGCACGGATAACAGCCTTTGTCTGCATCTTAGCGATCTCTGGATATGTTACAGCAAGACGGCATCCTCTGTGACCCATCATAGGGTTGAACTCATGGAGTGAGTTGCAAAGTGCCTTAATCTCCTCAACGCTCTTGTTCTTAGCAGCAGCAAGCTTCTCAATGTCAGCCTCCTCTGTTGGAACGAACTCATGAAGAGGTGGATCCAGGAATCTGATAGTAACTGGGTTACCCTCAAGTGCCTCATAAAGAGCCTTGAAGTCTCCCTGCTGATATGGAAGGATCTTATTAAGAGCTTCCTCTCTCTCTTCTACTGTATCAGAGCAGATCATCTCACGGAATGCTGCGATTCTCTCTGGATCAAAGAACATATGCTCTGTACGGCAAAGACCGATACCTTCTGCACCAAGCTCACGAGCCTTCTTAGCATCTGCCGGTGTATCAGCATTTGTTCTAACCTTCAATGTTCTATACTTATCAGCCCATGCCATAACACGGCCGAATGTTCCTGCGATCTGAGCATCAACTGTCTTGATAACTCCATCGTAAATGTTACCTGTTGTACCATCGATTGAGATGTAATCTCCCTCATGGAATTCCTTGCCAGCGAGTGTGAACTTCTTGTTCTCCTCGTCCATAACGATATCGCCACAACCTGATACACAGCATGTACCCATACCACGGGCAACAACTGCAGCGTGTGATGTCATACCACCACGAACTGTAAGAATACCCTGTGCTGACTTCATACCTGTGATATCCTCTGGTGATGTCTCAAGACGTACAAGAACTACCTTCTCGCCTCTAGCTGCCCATGCCTCAGCATCGTCAGCTGTGAATACGATCTTACCACAAGCAGCACCTGGTGAAGCGCCAAGTCCCTTGCCCATTGGTGTAGCTGCCTTAAGAGCTGCTGCATCAAACTGTGGGTGAAGAAGTGTATCAAGGTTACGAGGATCGATCATTGCAACTGCCTCTTCCTCTGTCTTATGTCCCTCATCAACAAGGTCACAAGCGATCTGAAGAGCTGCCTGAGCTGTTCTCTTACCATTTCTACACTGAAGCATGTAAAGCTTCTTGTTCTCAACTGTGAACTCCATATCCTGCATATCATGGTAGTGATTCTCAAGAGTCTCACAAACCTTAAGGAAATCAGCGTATGCCTCTGGGAACTCCTGCTCCATCTGAGCGATTGGCATTGGAGTACGAACACCGGCAACAACGTCCTCACCCTGTGCATTGATAAGGAACTCACCCATAAGCTTGTTCTCACCAGTTGCAGGATCACGTGTGAATGCAACACCTGTACCTGACTCGTTATTTAAGTTACCGAATACCATAGGCATTACGTTAACAGCTGTTCCCCATGAATAAGGGATATCGTTATCTCTTCTATAAACATTTGCACGTGGGTTGTCCCATGAACGGAATACAGCCTCGATAGCAAGCTTTAACTGCTCTACAGGATCTGAAGGGAAGTCTGTTCCTAACTGATTCTTGTACTCAGCCTTGAACTGCTCTGCTAACTCTTTAAGGTCAGCTGCTGTAAGGTCTACGTCAAATTTAACACCTCTGTCCTCTTTCATCTTGTCGATGAGCTGCTCGAAGTATTTCTTTCCTACTTCCATAACTACATCAGAATACATTTGAATAAATCTTCTATATGAATCATAAGCAAATCTTGGATTATTTGTTGCCTTTGCAACTGCTTCTACAGCAATATCATTTAAACCAAGATTTAATATTGTATCCATCATTCCTGGCATTGATACTCTTGCACCAGATCTTACAGAAACTAATAATGGATTTGTGTTGCTTCCAAATTCTTTTCCTGTTATTTTTTCTAATTCTTTGATATTTTTATGAATTTCTTCTACAATTGAAGCTGTTATTTGTTTTCCATCCTCATAATACTTATTGCAAGCTTCTGTTGTAACAATAAATCCTTGAGGAACTGGAATTCCTATTCTAGTCATTTCTGCTAAATTTGCCCCTTTACCTCCAAGAAGGTTTCTCATTGAACCATTACCTTCACTGAAAAGATAAACATACTTTTTATTCTCCATCTCAATACTCCTCCGTTCATACAATAATATATACTAACAAGATTTACTCTTGTAGTTACCCTTTAATTTATTT
>OIZP01001798.1_pt1 | contig 10461 bp, 8 predicted proteins | sample 1588531 | NCBI WGS metagenome assembly OIZP01 (sample SAMN03283283) | human gut metagenome | biome: human-associated habitat; material: feces | host: Homo sapiens | place: Peru | collected 2012 | reverse complement strand
AGATTCAAATCAGCAAGGATGACTTCGAACAGAGCATCCTTGCAGCCACCAGCTCTCACTCAGAGGTGTTCGAGTCGGTGAGACCTCATTTCTATGAGGCATACAACAATATTCAGAAGCGCTTCCTCGGCTACGTTGGTGAGGAAGCGCTGGAGACAAATGAACGGCTATCGGCTGCAGTTGTCAAGGCAGTGTGCCTGACTGCATTCCTCGGCAACGTTCGCCATCTCGACCTGGTACTCACTCCGACAGGCTTCGGAGTAGTTGCCAACAACGAGGTCTCTCCTGCATCATCTGCGAGAGTAGAGGCGCTGATAGAGCAGTGTATGGTCGCATGCTTGAAGGCAGAGGGCGAAATGATTACCTGGTTGTCTGCAACAGAAGGGTGGGGTGAGAGCCTGCAGGCGAAGATGAGCATACCGCTTCTAGTCTTCAGCATCGAGCAGTATGCCTTCCAGGTGAAGCAGGAGCTATCATCCAAGCTGTGGAAGGATAAACTGTCAGCACTCTACGAAGCTGATGGGGTGATGCGAAGGGTCATATCTGACGAGCAGATGGATGATCTGCTAGAGATGGAGCGGGGAGCCAAGGACAAGGATGACACCGCTGTAGAAATCATCTTCAAGGTGCGCAGATGCATGATCTTCCTGGCTGAGGGTTTGCTGACAGCCTATTCCAACGAGCGTGCGAGACTGCTCAGATACTTTGATGCAAATCTCGATAAATTCCCGTTATATGCGAATTCATCGGCATATAAGGCTAATCATTTCAAAGAATTTCAGAATGAAAAATCAAAACCTGCCTTCGTTTTTAATTCATAAAGATGGTACACAAGAGTTCAATTTCAAGGCGCCGTCATCGTGGGCGGAACTTTCAGAGGATCAGTTGCGCTATGTCCTCTACATCTTATCTTCGTATAGGGACAAGACTGTCGCCAAATGCCACCTCCTGGTTAGATTCTGCGGTCTTGAAGTACATAAGCACACCCGTACAGGGTGGAAATGCAGCGTGCTCTGTTCCGTTCCCGGTGAAATGCCAAAGAGGAAAGTCCTATACATTAGCAGCGCCGAGATTCTGTCGCTGCTCAAAAATTTCGATTTCATCGACAAATTTACGGACTTTCGGCCTCTTCAGAGAGCAACTGATGTTCTGCTGACGGCAGTAGATAGCATGCTTCATGATGTCAGCTTCTACGATTACCTCAACATCGAGAAGAACTACCAGCTGTTCATGCTTAACCAGGAAGACAAGTTCCTCAGCAAGATGGCGCACCTCATGTACAGAACCGCAGATGGTTCTGCCGATAAAACCGCCAATTTTGAGCCTTACGAGCTTCTGGGAGTCTTCATGTGGTTCTCGAGCGTCAAGGAGTATTTCGCCGCCAACTTCCCTCACTTCTTCAGACCTGCGAAAGAGGGTGGCGAACTGCGCCGTGTGGACATCCTTCCTGCCATGCAGGCGCAGATCAGGGCACTCACCGATGGCGACGTGACCAAGCAGCAGGCAGTCTATAATACCGACTGCTGGGCAGCCCTCACAGAGCTTGACAACAAGGCACGTGAAGCAGAGGAGTTCAAGGAGCGCAACAGGCAAAACAGTTAAAATTTCAGCACATGACAGAGAAAATCTTCGATTCCATCGCCTATTTCAAGCAGCTGGCTGCCGAATGCAGAACCTGCAGGGATTATAATTTCGTCGCAACAGAGTGTTCGGGACCTGATTCAATTCAAGGAGTCATGCAGCAGTTCCGCAAGGCATCCAACTTCATCATGGTCTCAGATACCGTTGACAGCAACACCCATTCCATCGGAGAGGGCTTCTTTGACCGCAACGTCTATACCGTCTGGATCCTGGCAGGGTACCGGCGCGATGACATGGCAGACCGAGAGGCGAAAATGAATATCTGCAGATATATCTTCCGCCAGTTCCTCAGCCGCATGCTACACGACAAGAGCCGTGAGGCATACGACGGACAGATGGAGTTCCTGGACCTCACGCAGGTCTATTCGAGCGAACTGGGCAGATGGTCCATGAATGGCGTCACAGGACTCTACTTCATGGTCACATCAGACGAACCTATCGACATACAGTATGACGAGAGCCTATGGCAGACGCAGCAGTAGACGATCTCCTCAGATATGAGCGAGGATGGGCTAATGCAATGGGCGACTACTGGCGAGAGCGCATGGAGCGGCTTCGTACCATCGATACCGGCCGCCTATACGCTTCAATCAAGGCGCACCTGGAGCAGGGCTCAGTCACAACCATTGAGCACAACTTCCTGCAGTACGGTATCTATGTAGCTGCAGGAGTAGGGCCGGCACATGAGTGGTACAAGTGGACCGAGGCACAGGGAGGCGAGAAAGTCCACCGCATCAACAACGGCGACCTCAACTTCCTGGGCGAAGAATACCGTCGTGACAACAATCTCGATAAACCGAAGAAGGTGGGCCCTGCCTGGGGCGGTCGTGTCGCTGGTGGCGAACCTAAAGGCAGACGTGACTGGTTCTCTCAGAAGTACTACTCATCCGTCATGAAGCTCAACGAGCATGAGGCGACCTTCTACGGCGACCGGTACAATGGTCTGATGGCATCAGCCCTCACCGAGATCTTCAGGGGCATAGGAGCAGCACGCAACCTCTAGGGTGCGTATTTTTATCGATTCCATCGAAGTTATATCTTTGCAAACAAAAAAACAATATGGCAGTAGAATATGATAAGAATGATCTTCAGACCCAGTTCGAGGGTATCAGAGATGAGCGACGCCTGCAAGCCAATACGGCATACCGCATAGGCACCGCTTTTCTCTCGCTGCTGCATTTCGCTTCAGACGGGATGCATACGACCATCGAGGAACTTCTGAAGAAGATCGAGGGCAAATATCTGTCGAAGGTCAAGGACGATGAAGCTGCCGGTCTTATCACCTTCCTCAGAGGTCTGAGGGTAGGTGCAGGCTACAAGTTCGATGAGAATGGCAACATTTTAGCCGATTCCATCGATGCCAACAACCTGAATATCGGTCGTGGCTACAAGTTCGATGAGAATGGTGATATCATCTCTCATGATATAGAGGCTCACGATATCAACGCCAATGATCTGAACGTTGGAGGTAACTCCGTCTTCGCTGGTGATCTCAGTTCCCCGGACTTCGTTGCAGGATTCCTGACAGGCAAAGGCTGGCGGCTGAAAAATGAGCCGATAGAGAATGCGGCTGGTGTCCTAGAGAGCAAATATAACCTGGAACTTGACAACCTCATCGTGAGAGGTTCAATGCGCATTTTCGAGATGATCATCTCTCAGCTGCTAGGAGAAAATGACAACCGCATCTTCACTGCGATGATGGAGGTGGATCACTTCGATGCAGAGAGCGGCAGGGTATATCTCGACACCAAAGAAGGCCGTATGTACAATTCCTTTCGCAAGGGTGATTACATCATGGTGCAGCAGTATAATGGTCTTCCCTCAGAGGAAAATGATCATTATGTCACGAAGAACTACGAGCTCCTGGTGAAAGAGGTCGGAACAGAAGGTGAGGGTGAGGATAGGCTGGCGTGGGTGACGTTCGAGAACTTCACAAGCTCCATGGCAGGAGCGACACCGGAGAAGCTGATCACGAAGCGTGACACCTTCGTGCGAGTGGACAACGTGTCAGACCCAGACCGTAAGGGCATCATCCAGGTGATGACCGTAGGCAGCGATACTCCTTATATAGATATTGTCCATGGAATGAAAACCAATCCGGATTCTGCTCTGAAGGGTAGAATCGGAAACCTGAAAGGCATCAGACATCCTATTCTTGGCCAACTGAAGGGGTTCGGTGAATTTCTCAACAACCTCTATGCGGTAGGCGAGTTCGTTCTGAGCCGAACAGGTGAGAGCATCGACACCAAGTTTCAGGTTCTCGAAAACATGTTCTCTTCAAGATTCTCCAAAACCAGCTATGAGCTGACCAACGAGAAGAATTATCTCGAGAATGGCCAATTCCTGGAGCAGATTACCGATTCAGAGAATAAGATCATCGCAGGTTGGGATATAGATACTACTGATGAATCCGTCTTCTGGTTCGACGCTTCCGGATTGCCGGTCATGGTCAACGGAAATCCTACAGCCAGCGGCAACCGCAAGGTCTCGCTGGAGAAGGTGGATGGCAGGCAGATTCTCCGTGTGCAGAATTGCGGCATCAGACAGAAGAATGCACTGATTAAACAACCAGGAACTCACAAGGAGTATGTTGCAGGAGAGAAGAGCAGCGCAGAGCTGCCTCCAACAGAGGCAGGGTACACCGATGTGCAGGACAAGCTATACATCAGCGTTCGCATCTATGCCAAGACGGCTGGCAAGTTGACTATTGGCTTCGCTGATTGCGAAGAGGTGAGGGGAAAACAGAATACCCTGCAGCAGAGAACAGTCAATGTTGCATACTCTGGAGCGTGGAAGACTATACCAATAGAAGGCGTGTGGAATGGTACCGGTGACTTCGTCATCCAGTACACCGGTGATTGCTATCTCGCAATAGCATCTCTCACCGATGAGCCGCTCAGCGAGCTGTCAAAGACCGTGAGCACCCAGATAGTGCAGACGGCCAACAACATCAAATTGCTGGGAGAGAACATCGATACCGTCAACAAGAAAGCTGTCAAGGTCGGCATCGAGCTTGATGCAGAAAAGGGCGAAATCAGGCAGTATGTAGATCAGACGGATAAGAAGAATCGCGAAGATACTTCTTCGCTGATAGTACAGACATCGAGCAGTATCACCTCATCGGTGGACAAGAAGCTGAAGGATCAGTACGATACCGTTACAAGCGAATATACATCATCCATCAGTCAGACTGCGGAGGGTATCAGGCAGTGGGTAGGTAGTCAAGACTACGCCAACAACACTACAGTATCCTCTAGCATCGAGCAGCTATCTGGCAGAATTACCAGTACTGTGGAAATGGTGGAAGCGAATGCTTCTAGCATTACTCAGATTCAGCAGGATATTGATTCCATCACACTGACAGTGGGCAAGGCTGCTACACAAGAGCAGCTGCAGGCAAACGTAGATACGCTCAATAAGAGTATCAGCAGTAATCTTGCATCTGCTATAAGTTATGCAGATGGTGTTGGCAGCGGTATAAGAAGTGATTACTCCTCTACCATTACGACCGTTAAGCAACATAGCAGTGGATGGAGTGTAGCTGCCGGAGGATTCGATGCGAAAGGTAAGCTGAAATCATCTGCCGGTGCAGTATTGACAACAGAATTTGCTGGGCTCTTCGCAACAGCATTCACCAACAAAGGCGGTGTCGTAAAAAGTGAAATCAGTTCATTCATCACGAAGGATGCTGCTGGGAAAATGATATCCAATGCTAAGATTTCTGCTGATAACATAGTACTGAGCAGCGGAGGTTCCGCTGTAGAGAAGGCGATTGCCAATGCTAAGAATGCAGGAGAAACTGCGCAGAGAACGGCAAGCAATGCCGCTCAAGCTGCTAGTAATGCACAGAGTACAGCAAATACAGCAGTGAATAATGCGAAAGATGCAAATGATGCGGCAGCTGCTGCGAAATCGTATGCCGCTACAGAAATCAAAGCGACGAATGGCAGCATTTCAGCATTAGCAGCTAAGGTTTCTTTTGATTCAAGTGGTAATATTACCAACATCAATAAAACTGGCCTTGTGCTTACAAGCACTTTCGCAGGCTTATTTACTAGTCAGGTAAGTGCAAAAGGACTTGTCAGCGAAGGACAGATGAATGTAGCCATCAGCAATGGAACCTCAGCAGCAACAATCCAAGCCGACAAGATAAATCTTACCGGTCATTGCATGAACTTCTCGGGCGGTCAGATTACCATCACAACTCCGAACTTTAAACTTGACTCAACTGGTAGTGTTTGGTGTCAGAATGGTACATTCAGCGGTACGGTTACAGGAGTACATGGAAGCTTTAAAACACTTGATTGTGTAGACAGCAACGGAAATGTAGTTGGTAATATACAGTTTGGTTCGGATGGCAGAATGTGGCTCTCGGGAGACATGTATCATCAAGGATATGATAGTGCCAAAAAACGTGGTTATCGCTTTTATGCGGCAGATATATGGTGCAGAGGTATGTTCGGACATCGGCAAAAGACAATGGCATTGGTTTTCGGCACACACATGAGAATATACACCAAGGATGCTGACAATACAGAGGATACTGGGGTCTATATTGCACTCGAAAGTGGTATGGTATCAGGAAGAAGATACTATAAAATACCTCTGTATGGTTTTGCTAGTTATGGAGACGCTTCAGGTATGGCGATTGATATAGTTGTCATTAATTGCAGTTCTGATTTCTATTACGTATTCGAGGGAATGGGTAACGGCAAGGAATGGCGAGTCATTAATGGTAATGATAAACAGACAATTCATTTTGCAGACATCGGTGGTTGGCATGAGTTGAAAGGTGGCGAAAGCCTGTCGTGCGCTTACGTAAATCCGAAATTCCTGAATCCGAAGCCAACCAGCCTTGGTGCCGGAGTCTTCTGGAGTGGTGAATTTGATTTGAACTGGTCTTGATTTCAATAACTTATATAATATTTATAATATGAAAACAGCAAAGCAGACGGTGACAACCGAATTTGAGCCGATTGAGCTCAACGAGAGTGTGAAAGTGAGTTTCGAGCGTAATGTCGCTGGAGATAAAACTATAATAAGAGGATATATCATCAGCAGTGAGAATGGTGAGTATCTTGGTAATGTTAATGTAGAGAACGGCAATCTTGCGATCTCTATCAAGAAGGATGATGTCGGCAAGGAAGTGACTGCTCAGATTCTTGCATCAATCCCGGAGTGGCTTGATAGCATCAAGAATGCCGAATAAGAGAGGAGGTGCTTATGAGCGATGTGAAGGTGGGTACCAGCATCGAAGATGCAATCAAGAACTCTGATTGGTCTTCGGTCAGCATAGCCTTATGGCCGCATATTGTAGAGCAGATGAAACTTCACTCGAAGAACATCTTTGAGTGTGAAATGGTCTATGATCTTGACCATATCAACACTGTTCCCGCCCTCTACGATGACAACAAGGGCACTCGCAAGCAGGTCATCGTGCCAATGAAGGTGTTCACCCGTGATATTGACGCAGAGCTTGAAAAAGCTAAAGAGGTGACAACTGCTGCCCAAAAGGCAACAGACAAGGCGAATACCGCTGCTACAAATGCAGATAAGGCTCGGGAGGATCTAGAGACTAAGAAGCAGGAGGTTAATAATGCCGTTGCAGAGAGCAAGACCGCGACCGAAGCTGCTAAGAAGGCAACTTCGGACACGCTTGCAAGTAAGAAGGCTATCGAGCAGAATGAGGAAGCTCGCAAGACTGCAGAGCAGACTCGCGCAGCTTCCGAAGCATCGAGAGTCAAGTCTGAGCAGGCGAGAGTTGAAGTAGAAATCAAGCGAGTTTCTGCTGAGTCTGCCCGAGCTTCTGCTGAGCAGAAGAGGGTTTCTACAGAAACAGCTCGAACATCAGCCGAGAACTCTAGAGTCAGTATAGAAAATGACAGACAGACAGCAGAGAGGGCCAGGAGTAATGCAGAGGCAGATAGAACCTTAGCAGAAGCAGGCAGAGCCAATGCAGAGGCAGGCAGAGTCTCTGCTGAGCATCTACGAGAGACCAATACATCTACTGCTATTGCCAGTTCAGTAGTACAGACAAATTTGGCCAAGGAGCTCAATGAGCATCCTACTATTGCCGGAGGAAATGGCAACTGGTGGAGGTGGAACCTGCAGATTCACGCCTACGAAGATACCGGTATCATCGCAAGAGGTGGTGCGATGTACCCAACCTTCCGGCAGTCCAGGAACAAGTTATTGATGATCGACTACGGCTCAAACGTTTCTGAGCACGTTGTCAAAAGAAGAAACAAATTAGTTATCAAGGTATAATGGCAGATAATACGAATATCATTGTGGTGGGCAATGTTGCCTTCACCGACAAGGGAGCGTGGGTCAAGGGCTATTCCTTCGAGTTCGAGGGAGAAACCATCCAGGGCTACGATGCCAACGACATCGTACACACCGCCAATGGTGTGTTTGCATCCCTCATCGATGGCAATACATCTGAGCCATCGGACACCAGCGAATCCTGGCGCCTCTGGCTAGACAAGACTGCAGCAATCAAGGCCAAGAGCGCAGCCGATGATGCCAACAAGGCTGCGAATCTAGCCAATACTGCAGCCGCTTCAGCAACCGCTCAGGCTGCTGAAGCACAGCAGCAGGCTACAGCAGCAGAGGAAAAGGCTCAGCTTGCAACGGAAGCTGCATCGAGAGCAGACGAGAAGATTGCAGAGATGAACAGTCTCGCAGGTCAGATAGCGACTGGCTTCATCGCTCCTTCTCGCATGATTCTCAGATATCAGGCTGAGATCAGCATCCGCAACAAGCAGAAGCAGAAGATTGAGGCGAGCATCCTGCCGGCATACTTGCCGCAGAGTGTCCTCTATCAGAGAGTAGAGGGTGATTCCGTTATGTCTGACCCTTCCGGTAATCTGACCGTCAAGGGTACAGACAAGACCAAGTTCTGGGTGATTCCTACCGCCAACACACCGCTATGGCAGGAGGTGACAATCAACGTCAGACAACCATATATGCGACTCTCTGCAACAGGCAAAATTCGCAAAAACGGCAATAAAATCCGAATTGTTTAATCGATTAAATATAATGTAATATGGCATTTACAGAGAATGAAGAGACGAAGCTGAAGGCTATCATCGCAGCCTTCGACAATGCTCAGCAGGTCGATGACCTGCCTCAGTCAGACATGTCTGCAACCGACAAGATTATTGAGGTCTTCGACAAGAAGTCGGGTAAGTCTGAGCAGATGACTATCAAGAATGCGGTGCAGCTCGGCCAGCATCCATGGTGCGGTCGAGTGTGGAACCTCGACAACGCTACGCCTAAGGCCGCTGCATATGTAGGCTCCCTCGAGCTCCTGCAGAACTTACACCAGGAACTCGGACTTGGCGGCTATCTGGTCAAGAATGACCATACTCGTCGCAAGCTTGATTCCAAGGATCATCACAAGTATGTGTCTGGTGAGGCGGCAAAGCTTGATGGTTCCGAAGGACACTATCAGTGGGGTTGGGGCAAGGAGTGGTACATGGTCATCAAGACCGTAGGCAGACTACACTACGAGATGATTAGCCCTTGGCCTATTCAGGGAGAGTTCAACTACAAGATTCCGATTGCCAGCATCTCTGCAGCAGGATTTGCGACACTCGAGCGCAGTACTGGCAAGCTCGTCAGCTACATCAACGATGGTGCTGACTATCGAGGCGGAAACAATGATGCGACTCTCGACAATACGAACCGCACTATGCTTGGCAAACCGGCAACTCAGCAGACTACTGAGTACTTTCGAGCTGCAGCGCGCAAAAATGGTACTGGCTGGCTCTGTACAACGATGCGCCATACAGCGGCTATCGCAGTACTGTTCGGTGTCATCTTCGGTACTCATTACGACCAGGCTGCTGTCAATTCTGCTAAAGATGAAAATGGTCTGTTCCAAGGTGGTCTAGGCACTGGCGTGACACAGATGCCAGACTGGGGTGGATACAACGGCTGGCGTCCGGTCATCCCGATGTCTGTCGGCATCGAACTCGGAGACTCCTGCGGTGTTTCAAGCTACGAGGTCAAGAAGGATGATGGTACTGTAGTCTATACTGCCAAGATTCCTGTTTTCTTCGGATACAAGAATGGTTCCGGTAACCTCTGGCGTATGATGGATGATGAGCAGGTGCAGTGCGTCGAGGACACATCGGTTGTACACCTCGTTGCTCCATCCATCTATGGTACCTGGACAATAGGCAAAGCTGAAGGCATGATTGCCTATAGCAAGTCGGAGACAAAAGGTGAAGGATATATCAAGGAGCTATGTATGGAGCACCTGGAGAACTTCCCGACTCGTAAAGGTGGAACCGAGACAACCTATTGGACTAGCTACTTCTGGAACAATAGTGGAGCGACATCCGGTTTCCGTCTCTGCCTTCGTGGTGGTGCTGTTAACAATGGTGGTCAATGCGGTCTTTCGACGCTCGTCGATAACAATGTTGTCTCGAGTGCCAGCGTGAACTACGGCGCCGCTCTCTGCGAAGCAGCATCCGAGTGGTCATTGGAACCAGTGTATTACAAGGCGGCCTAGAGTGGACAGAGGTGTGCTGATGTGAGCTGGAGTGTGCAGGATTGGCCAAGGTTTCCCAGCGGAACCAAGGGTAATCCTGAGCACCCTGCGAGCGTAGCGAGCAAACCTTACCGCCCTTGGGCGGTCGATTTTTTTAGAAATTTCGCTCTTTGACATTCTTTCATTCCGATTTTTTTCAGTACCTTTGCAAGCGGTTTTCAAACCAGGCTGTGATTCCTGCGCCGGTTTTCGCCTGTGTCTTCGTGGTGGCAACGCTAACAATGGTGGTCAATGCGGTCTTTCGACGCTCAACGTGAACA
>OIZP01001796.1_pt1 | contig 10470 bp, 9 predicted proteins | sample 1588531 | NCBI WGS metagenome assembly OIZP01 (sample SAMN03283283) | human gut metagenome | biome: human-associated habitat; material: feces | host: Homo sapiens | place: Peru | collected 2012 | reverse complement strand
TAAAAAAATAAAAGGTAAAAAATCAAAAGGAAAATAAAAATAAGTTTTATTCTCTTATAATTGGTTCTACTCCTATGTTTAGTTTAAAAGAAAGTTTTTTTGATTACAATTGGGTTTATGATGCTAATACCTCTTCGGTTAAAGAAATAACAGGTAAAATTTGTGATAATATCCTAAAATAAATAGTTTAATATTATGTTTATTTATATAATTTCTTATTGCTTTATTATTCATTATAATATCGTATAGTTTATCTTTTAAAGTGTATAAAAAAATAAATCTACATATAATATTATAATATTAGGATAGATTATGAATAGAATTATTATATCATTGATATTTTTGTATGGAAATTTTAGTTTGGATACGCATAATTTAAATATTAAAGAATATTATTTAAATATATTATAACGCTTGGCATTATTATAATAAAATAAGAGGAGACTTACGCCGAAAATATTAAGAAAAAATATAGAATGTTGAATCTTTGAGGTAAATCCTTTTATAATCTCTTTTTTATCGATAAAATCTGAAAAAATATCTTTTATTATGTCCATATCAATTTTATTAATATAACTTATTCAGCAGGCTTGAATACAGGCTCTATATGCTCTGGTTTATTACTATCCTGAATACATTCAGAATTTAATATTGATTTTTCGATTGTTGTATTTTTATCAGGAGACATTAGAAAAAGTGAAGCAACAATTACAAACAGCAGCATACCATAAACAAAACCCACAGACCAAGAGCACAAAGCCTTAAAAAATCCTTTCAAACCTTTTGCATAACTTTTCATAGGCATTTCATATACTTTCGGTTTGTTTTCTTTATCTTTTACAAAATCATTATACATTCCAACAAATTTATGTTCTTCTTGTAAGTACAATGTATCCAAAATACAAAATAGAACAATTGGAACAATACAAATCAAAATAAACAGTGCATTATTAGTTTGCGCAAATATAGCCAATAAAGCTGCAACAATCGCGATACACCAGCCTTTAGCCTGCGCAGAATTTGTATTCATTCTTGCTATGTTATCTTGCAGAAATTGTAAATATAAACGATCATCTTCTGTCATACTATTTCTCCTAGCTCACTTGCTTAACAATGTTATATTTGTCCCAATTGTTTTTTATTTCAATAGATTTTTCTATGTAATAATTTGGATTGTTCATGAAATCAGTCCATTTCACAGATTGTATATAGGAACAATCTCCAGCATATACATCAGATTTATCACAATCAATGAAATCAGGCTCTTTTATGTTAAACATATTCTCTGACAAAATTTTGAAAAACACCCAGTAAACAAGGTTCTGCAAGAACAATTCTGATAACAATTATTGTTTTTGATGTAATAATTATATGAGTCGTTTTTATCTGGCAAGACAACAGCAATCAGTGCATTCGGAGTTTTCTTTCTATCATTTCGATTAATTTCTTTAAGTGAATAAGAAATTTCCCAAGGAATCCATTGGTCATCTTCGCTTCCAGATTCTTTCATATTCGGAGAAATCATAACTATGGTAACAGAACTGTCGTATATTTTATCGCGAAGGTGAGATGCTATAGTTTCATCTTTGAAGTCGCTTAAATCTTCACCATCTTTTTCACCCTTATTGATATGATTTTCTCTTTCTAGTTTGCGTTGAAGAACATCTACATAATCGCGGACTTTGGTTGGCTCTAGAACTTCATCAAAAAGACTTTTTATCGGATACACATTTGAATCCATATATTTATATGAAATAAAAATCTTATTACCCATAAAAGAAACTCCTTCGAGAATCACCTTTTACATCCGTAGAAATTTGATAATTGACAATATTATCTTTATGCCTTACAGCACATTCAATATATCTCATTGGCTGATGAACAAAATCATCCCAGGTTACGCTTGGAATATATGATTCATCATTCATTGAAGGCATATATATTCCATGATCAGAAAGAAACGGATTATTAAAATTCCATCTGTTGTTCATGTTTTCTCGTATTATTGAAAAAACAGGATCTTCTCCATTACACCATTGTCCATCTGCTCTTTGATATGAAAAGGGTTCAGTAAAATAATTATATTGATGATTTCTGTCTGGAATTATTACTGCAAGAATAGCATTTGAATGGCTTGTCCTATCTCCTCTTGTCGTTTCCCTTAACGAATATGCAACTTCCCAGGGAATCCATTGTGAACGTTCAGAACGATATGGTTCTTTCATATTTGGAGAAATCATTACAATCGTTACAGAGCTATCATATATTCTGTCTTTTAATTTTTCCCAAATTACATCATCAGGTAAATATGACAAATCTTCATTGTCAGATTCGCCTTTATAAATATTACTTGTGTAATCAAAATAGCTTTCTAGCCTATCGACATAATCACGAACAGTGCTTCTATTAAAGGAGAACCTGCTTAAAGGATCTGAGAGAGGATAAATACTGTCATCAGCGTATTTATAGGATACGAAAATCTTATAGCCCATATCTTAAAAGATATGGAATTTTTACTTAAACGGCAAATTTTTCAATTCATCTAATATTGAATCCTAACTCTTATGTATTTTCTTTAACATTCTTTCAATCTTGTTTTTATTTTTTTTATAGAACAACTCAGAGTCAGAATTGTTCAATTTATATTCTATGACATGTATACCTGGGTAAACAGTACATTGCATGTTGAATTGTATAAATTGAGAATCCAATTTTTGATTATAAAATTCCAAGTCAACTTTATTATTTAATTGAGTATATACAGCTTTCTCAAAATACATATAGTTTATTAGATTTACATAATATAATGATAGTTTTCTGTTTTTCGGATTACCCAAGGGATATTCATATTTGAATCCCATTAAATAAAATGGCGGATAATCTTCATATTTACATTTACATCGTATTGTTAATGGAGCGTAAATTTTATTTTCAAAGAGATATTTACTAACAGGAAAAATAATTTTTGAATCTAAAAGATTCGCATATGCTCTATAAGAATCCATATTATATCCATTTACAAGAATCTTGAAAAATTCATAATACAAAAAGTATCTAGGATCATATCTAATTCCATTAATATTTGTGACTACATTGTTATGCTGATAATTTTCTTTTGGTCCCCCTAACTTACCTTGGATATAATCATATTTCTGATTTTTAATAATTGTCTTTTCTGGTAAAGAAACAGATTCTCTCGAAAAGAAAGCAATTAATTTCATAAAATGATAGATATTCGGAAAATATTTGTTATCCATGAAAGTTGTTTTTTTTAAATTGGTTTGAAAATATCTCCGAGGCTCTCTGAATTTTAATAAATATTTTGTATATTCTTCTACAATAAATAATCCAGTTGTAACTTCCATAGAAGCATTTGCAAATTCTGAACACAATGGTTTTATTTCTTTATAGTAATAATCTTGAATTTCCTTAAAATGCTGTGGAGTAGAATTGCTCTCTTTTGTATTTAATAGAACAGTCTGTACTTTTTCATTAAACTCACTATTCTTTTTTTCAATTTCAGAAATCTTGTCATTCAAACGATTCTCAGCTATCTTTTTTTTAATTGATTGAGTTCCAATAAAAACCGAAATAATTAGTGCTATAGCTCCAATAAGTGCTGAAACGACATCTCCAAGTATTGATTCAGGCTGATTTATTAATAAATCCAATTTTTGATTTATAGATTGAATTTGCTCAAAAATATAATACATTTTCTTACCTCAAATAATTATCCAAATATTTCATGTTTCAAGTCTTGATAAACATTTGTCTCTGGCGTAATCAATGGTGCCATTATATCTCTGAAAAAGGCATCTTTTGTATTACCGCCACGATTTAATTGTAAAATGCGTTTAATCTCAACAAATATTTCACCACTTGCAGACTTTATATCATCTGCTGCATTACCTCGTGAAATTGAACTTGCTAATTTTTGTTCTTTTATCTCTACAATTTTTTGATACTCATCTGATTTTCCTTCCTTATTACAAAGAAGTTGTAAAATTTCATCATCTAATAAATAACTTTCAATATGACGTTTAGAAAGAACTTTAATTCCTTTTTGTCTTAATTCAGCTACCTCTTCTGGAGTTCTTGCATCTCTATCAACTAGTTTAATTATTGTAGAATTACTTAAAACCTTGGAAATTATTTTCATACTAGTATTTTCTTCATTCTCAATTTCTGAACAAGAACCAACGGAAGTAAAACATACATCAGAGTATTCTTTTTCAAAAATCTTATGGTATATTTGGGCATCAAAATCTTTAAATTTTCTTCCTTGGGGATTTCCTTCACAAAAAACAATTGTTGAAGGTGCTATCAAATTTGATAAATCCCCAAATGCTAAATCTAAGAAACGCTTCCACATTGTTGTATCAATTTTTGATGGAGTCATGATAACTTCAGAATCGAAATCTTTATTATCAAAATCTAGAAAAACAACAGTACCTGGATTACTCTCTTCAAGTTCTTTTGCTTTTTTTAGCATTCCCATTGAATGAGTTGAGATCCAAAGCTGAGAATTATCTGGAACTAATGAATATAATTCATTTAACAGTTTTGACTGTAATGCAGTATGCATATGCGATTCTGGTTCATCAATACAAAAAACAGTATCTGTAAAATAAATTGATTTAATAATCAAATCTAAAAGCAAATCAAAAGCTGACTTTTCTCCAGCAGACAAATTTGCATAAGGAAAATCAGTTGCTATTCCTTTTGTAAAATAAAATGACCCATTTACTAAAGGATTTCCAATTGATGATAGTTTCAAATCTTCGAAAACATTTTGTAATGCAATTTGAATTTTCCCTATTAACTCTTTTCTTAGTTCTTCAACAGTTTTTTTGTTATTACGTTCTTCAAATAAACCTGACAAACTCGAAGAAATAAGTCTCTGATAATTTGATGACACAACAGAATCAGTTGACATTAGAGTTTGATGTTCAATTTGTTTTGTTGGATCATTTTGTCTACTCAAACTTGAAGTAATAAATTGAGGCTCATTTCTATAAGCAGACCTAAAATAAAAGGTTCCTTTTACTTGATCTGGGTTACTTTTATCAAAATGTTCATTGTAAAAATCAATTAATACTTTATTGAAATACCATTGTGCATTATGAGAATCTATTTTGTCTGATTTCTTGACGTAATAATTATATTCTCCACAGCTGCTAAAACCTTTTAATTTGTACCAATGATTAAATGCTTCGAAAAGAGAAGTTTTTCCACATCCATTGGGTCCCACCAAAACTACAAGTTTAGCCGACTCTGGAATACCCTTAATTAATAAATTTGTAAATCGCTTAAAGTCATTTATTTGTATTTGTTTTATTTTCACTTTATTTCTCCTCACCTACAACCTAATCTTACCCGTCAAGAGTTGTTGCATCATGGCGGTCTTGAGGTTGATGTATTTTTCTAGTTTTGTGTTTAAGGTTTCTATTTCTTTGTCCATGCTGGAAAGAACATTGGCGATGGCGGTTTGTTCTTCTTTTGATGGTATGAGAACTTTTACATTCTGAATTGCCGTCCGTGAGATTGCAGAAACTTTTGTTCCTGTGATGAACGGTAATAATTGATTATGAAAAATTGCTTGATTCATAAAATAACCTAACCATTTAGGAGCGAAATCATCTGTAATTTTACGACATAAGAAGGTATGTAAACCAGAAACAATTTTCTTTTCTCCAAGATTAAAGACTTCAACAACTTTACCAACTGTTTCATCTTCAGCTGTATCAGCGATGATAATATCACCTTCTACAATTCCATATTTTGAAAATTTAACATTTATTCCTTCATTTATAAATGGAATAGTTTCTTTAGAGCAGTCTAAAATACTTGGATATTTTATTAGTACATCTCCGTAGTGTACATTTTGATATTTACCTTTTGAATCATTTAAGCAATCTCTTGTAAAAGTATTATTAGGTCTGAATTCAAAAATCTCACCCAAATTCTTCACTTCCCAGTCTTCAGGGATGGGGCCGAGTTCGGTTTGTTTGTAGTTTGTTGATTTTGCAAAACCTGGGAGGCGTTTTTTGCCGGTGAGGAGATTTTGCATTGTGCCCTGTTTGATGTTCTTTTTCTTTTGAATGAGTTTTTCTGTTGTGGAAATAAGTGCATCTACATCGGAAAGGGCTTTTGCGATTCGTTGTTGTTCTTGTATAGATGAAGGTATATTGATATAACAAGTTCGGACATCTTCTTTATTTAATTTTGGTTGAGCAGAAGACGCTGCTTTTGAAATCAATTGATTATAAACAGCTCCATGAGAAAAAGCATAATATGCAAATGTATTATCAATTTTTTGATTAAAAAATTTAATTAAAAACATGTTAGGGCCCAAGGTGCCTCTAAACATTAGATTTTCTGGATAAATAAATGAAAATCCAGCATAGGCTCCAACATTTGCTAATAATAATTCTCCTCCATGTAAAGAAGATTTCTTTAAGAAATCATATGAATATTTTGAAACATAAACTCCTTCATTAGTAAAATTCGTTCTAATATCAGTTAGCCTAATCAAACGTGCATATGAAGGATATTCTAAATAACGTACATTTCTTGCTAAACTTTCAAATGAACCATTTGCTGTATAGTCAGTTAAAATATCTATTAAATCTCTTAGAGTATGTTCCTTCCAATCATCAGGAATCAATCCTATTTCCGTCTGCTTCATTTGTTTACTCTCCATTCGCCGCCTTTTGCTCCGCCTAGCCGTTCAATCATTTTTGTTTCTTTCAGTTTGTCGATATGTTTTTGGACGGCACTTGGATTTATGCCCAGTTCACCGCAAAGTTCTTTTCTTGAGATTTTTGGATTCTGTTTTATTAATTCTAGAATTTTCAATGTGGTTTCTGACCACTTTTTCTGACCACCCACGCTTATTTTCTGACCACCTTTAATGTCGTCAGATTCCATCGAAGCCTTGTATTCATCTATCTGCTTCTGCAAATTATCCACATGATGATTTATCATAAAATCTATGAAATCCTTTGAATCATCTTTTTCCTGACTTTGCGCAAGGCTCTGGATGTATTCGGCTCGTTTTTCTTTTTTTACGATTGAAGGAATACAGCCGGCTTCATACTGAATCATGTTCATGACAAGACGACTCATTCTACCATTACCGTCTGCCCACGGATGAATTGAAACAATGTGGTAATGAGCTTCAAAACTGAGTTCGTAGAGTTTGTGAATGTCGTTTTTATCAACAGCCTTTCGTTCAGCATTGAGCCAGTTACAAAATTTCTGCAGTCTGTCAGGAACCTTCTGCCAAGCAAGATAGGATTTCCCGCCTCGTCCCGCACTTACATTCAAAAACCTCAAGTCCCCCTTTGCAGAAGAAAAGTCTCCGCCAATCGTTTTATAAGTGGAGCCGGTATTTTGCATAACAAGGGTGGCAAGGCTACATAAAAGTTCGATTGAAAAATCTGCGTGGGATTTTGCATAAATAAAACTCTGCTCATAGGCCTTTTTTAAATCGAGGTTCATCAGCTGTTCCGCCATAGGCTTGTTCGTGCTGATTCCCTCGTCGAACAAAAGCTGATTTTCTATTTCGGTAACAGTTGAGCCTTCTATTGCAGTTGAATGGGTGATAATTGAATACAGATAGAATTTTTCATAATCAAGCTGCTGATTTATTCCAAGAGAAAGATACTCGTTCACTGTTTCAATTAGGTTCTGCTTCATCATCTGCTCCTACAACTTAAATCCCATCTGAGCAAGATGAGCGGAAACTTCTTTTTCTTCTTCTGCAAGTTTTGCAGTGAGTTCTGGCAATGTGTTTTCGTATCGCTCGTAGAGTTCAACAATTCGTTTTGTAAGATGATTTGCAACTGTTACATAAAGGTTCTGGATTCCCTGGTCAATTGTTTTGTACCATTTGCGGTTTACAAGAAGGTCTGTTATTTCTGTGTCGGTAAAAGTGTCGTAGCGTTTGCGGCAGTTTTCGTCCAGCTTCTTTTTGAGGTCGGCAATTGTTTTCTTTTGTGATTTTATAGAAGCTTCATAAGCCTTGCACTTTTTAAGAATTTCAACTTCCTGCGAAAGTTCATCATTTTCTGTATTTTCCTCAATGAATTCTTCCAGCTCACTTTCTGTCTGACTTAGTTTTTCTTCTGCTTCTTCTATTTCTTTCTGTTCGGTCTCAAAAAAAGCATCAAGAACAATCTGCTTTGGAATAAGGCGGCCTTCCCAGCCGATTACTTTTGGTTCCTTTGGCTTTTTTTCTTTTGAGGAATCTTTCTTTGACTTTTTGCTTTCTTTTGGTTCTTCCTTTATATCATCAGTTACTTTTGCAAGCTTGTAACCAAGTTCATCCTGAATGACAAGAAGGACATCATCATTCATTGTTTCGTTCCAGTAAGCAAGAAGCACCTGATAAACATCATATTTATCGAGCAGTTCGAGTTTGGTGAACTTAGAAAGAATTTCTTCTGAAAGTTTTAGGATGATTTCTTTGTTTGAATCTGATGGCTTTAGATTTGTAAGAATTGGATTTGCAAATGCCTTCCATTCTTCAAAGGCTTTATTTACCTTTTTGTTGTATTCAAGAAATTCTGCATTTTCTGTGATTGTCTTGTGAACATCATCTTTTTGGATGAGAAGTTTGTAAAAGCCTTTTCGTCCTGTGTATTCACCGAAGATTTCTTTTTTAAGATTTGGGAATACGTTCCAGAAGTGAGGAATATTGTCTATATCTTCCTGCGGGATTCCACCGTAAAGATGAGCCTCAATGCTCTGCAAATCTTCTTTTTCGCTTGAATCGATGTAGCGAGGAATATTCAGATTATAGGCGTTCTTTTCGATGACTTCTGCAAAGGGAACAAAACGGCTGAAGCCTGGAACTTCGGTCATTGAATTAAAGGTTGTTACGATTTTGTAAATATCCTGCTCGCGAAGACGGTTTTTATCCCCGTCTTTTATAAAACCGTGGCTGGCATCAATCATAAAAATGCCGGTACGATTTGCTGTGTTTTCTTTATCCAGAACAATGATGCAGGCTGGGATTCCAGTTCCATAAAAAAGGTTTGCAGGAAGTCCGATTATTCCTTTAATAAGATGACGGTCGATTATGTTCTTGCGGATTGATTCTTCTGCATTTCCGCGGAATAAAACTCCGTGGGGAAGAATTACAGCAGCTTTACCAGTGTTGTTTTTCATTGATTTGATGATATGCAAAAGCCATGCGTAGTCTCCGTTTTTCTCTGGAGGAAGCTCGTCATAATCATCAAAGCGGCCATAAGGCTTTAAACCGTCCATCCAGTTTTTCATGCTGAACGGCGGATTTGCTACGATGTAATCGAACTTTCGGAGCTTGGTGTCATCATTATCATCCTTATACCATGGGTCAGAAAAAGTGTTGTCTGAATGAATTTCTCCGGAAGGAATGTTATGAAGGACTACGTTCATTTTTGCAAGACCGGCGGTGGAAATATCTTTTTCCTGACCGTAAATTGCAAGCGGAAATGGAGCTTCATTTGCGGCGCGAATCAAGAGTGAACCAGAACCACAGGCCGGGTCATAGATTGTTGCGTTTTTATCTGTACAATTTGATATGTCGATTACTTTTGCAAGAATGCGGCTTACTTCGGCAGGTGTATAGAACTGTCCCTTGCTCTTTCCGCTGGCGGTGGCAAAGTTTCGCATAAGATATTCGTAAGCATCGCCGATAAGGTCATCATCTTCTGCCTTGTTGTTTTTAAAATCAAGTTCCGGTTTTTGAAAAATGGCAATAAGACCTGTAAGCTTGTCCACCATTTCATCGCCCTTGCCGATTTTTGATTCATCGTTAAAGTGAGCGTTGTTTATGATTCCTGTAAGATTGTTTGCTTCTGCAAGCTTTGCAATGAGCTTGTCTATTTCCTCACCGATGTTTTTGTTTCCTTTTAAGACAACAAGGTCTTCAAAACTTACGCCTTCTGGAATTGCGATTGCGCCGTAAGGGTCATCTTTGTATTTATCTGAAACATATTTTACAAATAAAAGTGTCAGAATGTAGTCTTTATATTGAGAGGCATCCATACCACCGCGAAGCTTGTCGCAGCTTGCCCAGAGGGAGCTGTACAGTTCATTTTTCTTTATAGCCATGTTCTATTCCACACTTCTTTATAAATAATTGCAGCCCAGTCCGCATCAAATCCATGCATCACGCCACCAGTGCTCTCAGCGCAGTTATGATCTGATCATACTCAATATCTGCAGCGTAAGCGGATTATTTTCTGAATTTTTCCACCATAGCATTCAGGCGCATTGCATTGCTCACAAAAGCACCTCCAGATACTGATGCAGAATGTTTGACACCCGCATCTTTTTTGCGTATGTGTTCAGCTTGTTCAAATCTTTCCTGGGACTGGCCGCATACAGTTTCAGGGCCGCAAGGAATGTCTCCGTCCCCATTTTGTTGCGGCTGCGGACACAATCGCAGATTGTTCGTTCCAGATCGTATGCAGGGACAAT
>OIZP01001795.1_pt1 | contig 10472 bp, 9 predicted proteins | sample 1588531 | NCBI WGS metagenome assembly OIZP01 (sample SAMN03283283) | human gut metagenome | biome: human-associated habitat; material: feces | host: Homo sapiens | place: Peru | collected 2012 | reverse complement strand
TTTCTAGGTCTTTCAAGTTCTGGTCATCCATAGCTGTACCCTCCTATTTATAAAATGATTAATGATGTATTACTGAAGCCCACGATCCTGGGCGTGGGCTTCAGTATGTAGATTTTATTTTTTTTATTTCACTTTGATTTTCTTTCCGGCACGAATGCTGTTGCCCGAAATCTTGTTCAGCTTCTTGAGCTTCTTCACGGTTGTTCCGTTGCGAGCAGCAATCTCCGAGAGTGTATCTCCGCTCTTGATGGTTACGCTCTTGCTTCTTGCGTTCTTGCTCTTGCCCTTCTTGCCGCGGCTGTTGCGTGAAGACTTGCTTCGGCTGCTACGTGAAGATGATACGCTGCTGCGTGAACGGCTGCTGCGGGAGCGGCTGTAGTTTGGTTCATCGTCGTTGACTTCTACCACATCACGCTTCTGCAGAAGCTCATCAGCACGGTAACTGAAGATGGAATCCCTATTGTCGATAAAGGCTCCGATGAGTGATTCCGGCAGACGTACTGGCATTGGCCTGTGACTGCCGTTGATGATGTCGTGGCGATACTGTGGGTTCAGGTTGCGAAGATGCTCGGCATCGATGTTGAGAACCTTGGCAATCTGCTCAATATGAACATCCTGGTTCACTTCCACGGTGTCTGTCTTGGTTGGCAACTCGGTTACCATCGGACAGATGTTGTGGTCGCAGTAATAGTTCATAATATAGTTGGCTGCGATGAAAGCTGGTACATATCCACGTGTCTCCTTTGGCAGGTATGGATAAATCTTCCAGTAGTCAGTCTCGCCCTTGGCACGATGGATTGCCTTGTTTACCTTGGCTGGTCCGCAATTGTAGGCTGCGATAACGAGGTTCCAGTCGTCGAAGATCTTGTAGAGATCGCGCAGGTAGTGGGCTGCGGCATAAGATGCTTTCACTGGGTCGCGGCGCTCATCGTAGAGGGTATTCACCTCCAGACCGTAGCGCTTGCCTGTGCTCAGCATGAACTGCCAGAGACCTGTGGCTCCTACGCGGGAAACAGCCTTGGGGTTGAGTGCCGACTCGATAACCGGCAGATATTTCAGTTCCAGTGGCAGGTTGTATGCTTCCAATGCCTCTTCGAAGATAGGCATGTAGAAGTTGCTGGCACCCAGCATGAAGCTTACAGAGCGACGAAGTTTGCCGCTGTAGCGGTCGATGAACTTCTGTACTACCTCATTGTATGGCATTTCAATAAGTGTAGGGAGTCGCTTCAACCGGTCGATATATACCTGTGTTTCGAAAACCGGATTCACATCACGGTATTTGCAAGAGGTGTCGGCCATCATGTAAGCCTGTGTATTGTAGAGGTGAAGAAGGCTGTCGAGGTTGTCTTCCAAACCTTCAGGAACTTCGATTTCCTCCTGCTTACCGTCCTTGTCGGTTACGGTAATCACATCGTCATTGTCTTCTGCATTGTCGTTTTGGGCTTGAATGCCCTGCCAGCTAAACAGCATCGCTGCTGCCATGATGATTATTTTCTTCATTATCTAATGTCTATTGTTTTCTATTTTAATTATATGCTTCTTTTTCGTTTAGTTTTCTGATGGTTACTTTTAGAATGTGAGTGAGCATTGCAGTCCGAGTGCGCCTGAACGCAGCGGGTTGTTGTATCTGCCGTTGTTGAGCACGGCAGGCTCCACTCTGAGGCTGAGGTCGTCGGAGATGTCGAATTCTGAGAGCGATGCATCTACATACGCATCGATGACAGAGAAGGCGTAGATGCCAATCATCACGAAGGTTCCCATATCTCTCCAGCGGCGGAATTTGTCTTTACGCTTACGGAAGATTTCCTTGTAGCGTTCTATGTTAGAGGCATCGATTGTGGCTCCCAAATGCAGAAACTGGTTGTAGCTCTGCGTGTTCGGGTCATCATCCATAATGTCGAGGTAGGCCTGCGAGTAGTCGTGATACATCTGGTTGTTCCAGGTGATGGCGTAAGCGCAGCCTACGAAACCACCATATATAATAGGTAGTTTCCAGTATTTGCGGTTGTAGATCTGTCCTGCTCCGGGCAAAACCAGTGCAAGCCACATGGCGCGCTTGGCATCTGGTCGCCAGGTAGCCCAATCGCGCTTCTTCTTCTGCATCGGCCTGAGCGAACTGTTGAGTTTAGCCAGATTTATGCTGTCCTTGGCTGTGATGGCAGAATCTACCGAAGTCTTTGCCGCTTCTGTCGCCATCCTTGCCGAGTCAGCAGCAGCGAAGTCAGGAACGGCTACTTCTGCCTTCGCCTTCTGTTTCTGAGCCGAAACTTGGAGCGAGGTTGCCAGCAGTAAAGCCGAAATGCAAATATGTGATAATCTTAAATTCACTTTTTTATTCTTCTATATCTTATTCGGAACAGATGAAGCTGTTCCTGTTTATCGAAATAATCTATTTCTTTCTATATAAAACAAGATTTATTCCTGTTTCAGTTTATCGAAAACGTTCATGATGTGCTCCAGTTCCTCTTCATTGCTGAATGGGATGCTGATTTTTCCCTTGCCCTTGGCAGAGCAGGTGAATTGCACCTTGGTATTGAGGAATTTGGAGAGCTTTTCTCTAAGCATGGTGAATTCCTCGGGTATCTGTGTCTTGGCAGTGATGGTTTTCTTGCCGCTTTCCACGTCTTCACCGCTTTTCAGTCGCTGTACCATCTCTTCCACCTTTCTCACGGAGTAACCGTTCTTCTGGATTTCCTTGAAGAGCTTGATCTGAAGCGACGGACTGTCGAGTGCTAGGAGCGCTCTGCAATGTCCCATATCGATTTCTTTCTTCTGGAGAGCCATCTGCACCTGTGCCGGCAGCTTCAGGAGTCGGAGATAGTTGGCAATGGCAGCACGGCTTTTGCCCACACGCTCGGAAATTTTTTCCTGAGTCATTCCCTCGTTTTCCAGAAGATGTTCGTATGCAAGTGCAATCTCTATGGCGTTGAGGTCCTGGCGCTGGATATTCTCCACGAGCGCCATCTCCATCACGTTTTCATCGCTGATGGTGCGGATGTAGGCAGGTATTGCCATGAGTCCAGCCAGTTGTGAAGCTCTCCATCGTCTTTCTCCCGCAATAATCTGGAATCGGTTTTCCGAAATCTGTCGCAGGGTGATAGGCTGGATGATGCCGATGGCACTGATGCTATCGGCGAGTTCGCGCAGCGCCTCTTCGTCAAACTCCCGTCGTGGCTGGTTTGGGTTTGCTTCGATCTGATCGAGAGGTATCTCGTTGATGGTGCTGCTGCCCTGAGTACGTACTCCCTCTGTCGAGATGAGGGCGTCGAGTCCGCGGCCCAGGGCGTTGTTTCTTATGCCGTTATTGAATTTCTTATGTACTGCCATTTTTACTTTGAACTTTGAATTTTGAACATTGAAGTTTCCTGATGGGTTCAATTTCCAAATCTTATCTATTCTTGTTGATAATTTCTTTTGCCAGTGCCAGGTGGTTCTTGGCACCATTTGATTCTGCATCGTAGAGAATGACTGGGAGGCCGTGGCTCGGACTCTCGCTCAATTTCACGTTGCGCTGGATGACAGTCTTGAATACCAATTCCTGAAAGTGGCGCTTCACCTCGTCGTAAATCTGGTTGGCGAGTCGGAGACGGCTGTCGTACATCGTCAGCAGGAAACCTTCTATTTCGAGCTTCGGATTCAGCTTGCTCTTGATGATCTTGATGGTGTTGAGCAGCTTGCTGATTCCTTCCAGTGCAAAGTATTCACACTGCACTGGGATGATCACGCTGTCTGCGGCGGTAAGCGAGTTCACTGTTATCAAACCCAGCGATGGGGAACAGTCGATGAGAATATAATCGTATTCTTCGCGGATGGGGTCGAGCAGTTTCTTGATTACTTTCTCGCGATTCTTAAGGTTGAGCATTTCTATCTCAGCTCCTACAAGATCGATGTGGCTCGGCACGATGTCGAGTCCGTCGATGTCGGTAGTGTAGATGGCATCACGCACATCTGCATGGTTGATGATGCACTCATAGAGTGAACAATCTACCTCGCTGATGTCCACACCCAGGCCGCTGGATGCGTTTGCCTGAGGGTCGGCATCGATGACGAGTACCGTTTTCTCTAGGGTAGCAAGCGATGCAGCCAGGTTGATGGTGGTTGTTGTCTTTCCGACGCCACCTTTCTGATTAGCTAATGCTATGATTTTTCCCATTTTTAAAGTCTATATAATAACCTGAAGTGTGCGCCTGCGAGTCTAAAATGGCTTTTGCGCACAGAATTTTTCGGCAAAGATACAAAAAATATGCGAGAAATATGTTTCTTTAAAGGTTTTTTCGTACTTTTGCACCAAAAAGAAAGATATTTTTATGGAAAATAAGAGACCTTTAGTGTTAATTTCAAATGATGATGGCTATCATGCCAATGGTATCAAGACCCTCGTGCGCTTTCTGAAAGACTGGTGCGACGTACTCGTTGTGGCTCCCGAAAGTGCCCGCTCCGGATTCGCCTGTGCCTTCTCGGCTACCACTCCGTTGCGACTGAAGCGCCGTCATAATATGGGCGAAGATGTGGAGGTTTGGTCGTGCAGCGGTACGCCGGTGGATTGTGTCAAACTGGCGCTCGACCAGTTTTACAAGGACCGTCGCCCTGATCTCGTAATCGGTGGTATCAACCATGGTGATAATTCCAGTGTGAACAATCACTATTCTGGTACGATGGGCGTAGCCAAGGAGGGATGTATGCAGCACATTCCTAGCATTGCCTTCAGCAGTTGCAACTATGATGAGAATGCTGATCTCTCGCCTTTGCGAGACGGTGTAGCCCAGGTGGTGAAGATGGTTCTGGAGAAGGGCTTGCCGAAATATACCTGCCTGAATGTCAACTTCCCGGTACAGCCTCCGTTCAAGGGCTTCAAGGCTTGCAGAATGGCACATGGCTCGTGGATCAACGAGGTGGAACATCGTACGCACCCTCATGGGTATGAATACTATTGGATGGTGGGCGATTATCGCAATGACGAGCCAGATGCTGCGGATACTGATCAGTGGGCGGTAAATCATGGCTATATTGCCATCACACCGACCAAGATTGATATCACGGATTATGATTGGATCAAGAACTTTAATATTGAACTTTAATATTGAAAGTTCCAAGTTAAAACATATCATAAAGTTCCAAGTTCAAAGTATCAAGTTCAAAGTATCATGAAGTATTATTTGATAGTAGGAGAGGCGAGTGGCGACCTGCATGCCAGCAGATTGATGCGTTCGCTAAAAAATGTTGACGAGTTTGCGGAATTTAGGTTCTTCGGTGGCGACTTGATGGCTGCCGAAGGTGGCACTCGTGTCAAGCATTACAAGGAGCTTGCCTATATGGGCTTTTTTCCTGTGCTGATGCATCTGGGTACCATCTTTTCTAATATGAAAAGATGCAAGGAAGATATTGTGAAATGGAAACCGGATGTGGTAATCCTTGTAGATTATCCTGGATTTAATCTGAATATCGCTAAGTTCTTGAAAAAGAAGACTAATATTCCGGCATACTATTATATCTCTCCTAAAATCTGGGCGTGGAAGGAATGGCGAATCCGTAGTATCAAGCGTGATATCGCCGAACTTTTCTCCATCCTGCCTTTCGAGGTGCCTTTCTTCGAGAAAAAGCACCGTTATCCTATCCATTATGTAGGTAATCCTACGGCAGAAGAGGTGAATGAGTTTCGGTCGGAATATCATCAGAATTTCGTGGAGTTTTGTGAAGAGAATAATCTGGACAGGCATCGCCCGATTATTGCTTTGCTTGCCGGAAGCCGTTTGCAGGAGATTAAGGATAATCTGCCTGCCATGATTGAGGTGGCAGAGCGGTTTGAGGATTACCAGATGGTGCTTGCAGGAGCTCCTTCCATCGAGGATTCTTATTATGAGAAGTTCTTGAAGGGTACGCCTGTCAAGATGGTGCGCAATAAGACCTATCCGCTCCTGAGTCACAGTACGGCTGCTTTGGTAACGAGTGGTACGGCTACTTTGGAGACGGCGCTGTTCGAGGTTCCGCAGGTGGTTTGCTATGAGACCCCATTGCCGCATCTGGTTCGCCTTGCGTTTAAGCATGTGATGTCGTGCAAGTATATTTCGCTGGTGAATCTGATTGCCGACAAGGAAGTGGTGCAGGAGATGTTTGCCGACCGTTTTCAAGTGGATGCCATCGCCGACCAGCTTTATCGGATTTTGCCAGGCAAGGAGGGCAGGGAGCGTATGCTTTCTGAATATCGTGAGGTGAGAGAACGTCTGGGTAACCAGGTTGCTCCTGATGAGGCTGCTGCCATTATGTTCGATCTCTTGGTCAAGCGTCGTGAAATGCTGGTTAGACTTGCCAAGGAGAGAGCCGAAGCTGAAGCCAAGGCTGCTGCCGAAGCTGCCGAGCGTGCCCGATTGAAAGCCCTGGCCGAAGCTGAAGCTGCAAAAAAGAAAGCGGAACAACAGGCTGAGGCCGCAAGACGAAGAGCGGAAGAGGAGGCCGAAAAGGCAAGAAGGAAGGCGGAAGAGGCTAGAAGACTGGCAGATGAAGAAGCCGAAAGAGCCAGAAGGGCAGAAGAGCAGCTCAATGAGTCGCAGCAGGAGGAATTGAAATAGCTGCTCTATGAGTAGTAGCCGTTATAAATTAAAAAATCCAAGCTAGAATGAATCTGGCTTGGATTTTTTTCTTATTGTACTTTTTCAGAACGGAGTCTATCCGAAAAGCTGGAGGGTGTAGAGATAAATCACGGCAGCTGGAATCGCCATGAGTGATGAATCGAAGCGGTCGAGCATTCCGCCATGACCCGGCAGGATATTACCACTATCCTTTACTCCCAGGGTGCGCTTGAAGAGACTCTCTACCAAATCGCCCCAGGTTCCGAAAACTGCTACAACTACTCCTAAACCTACCCATCCGAGAATGCTGAGGCGGTGAGCCTCGCCATCGTTGGCAATGTAACCGATGATGATGGCTGCGATAATCACGAAGATGCCACCACCGATGCTGCCTTCCCAACTCTTCGCCGGACTGATGCGAGGAAACAGCTTATGCTTGCCGAAAAGCGAACCGCTGCAATAAGCACCCGTATCATTGGTCCAGAGGAAGATGAATACGCTCAGAGGCAAAAGCATATCATAATGAATCTGACCGTCGAATGCCGAAGTCTCAAATGCCAACACGTTGATCATCGAGAATGGAAGGGCAATGTACATCTGTGAAAGCATGGTGTAAGCCCAGTCGTTGATGGCGTTCTTGTTAGCTGTATAGAGCCCTCCGATGAAGAGGTAGATGATGGTGAGCAAGTATGGTACGAATACCACGAAGTTGCCCACGATACCTGTGCGGAATCCAGCTACGGCAAGGAAGAAATATACTCCTGCCACGGTGGTAATGAATCGGTTGACGGTTACGTCTTCCTTTTGGTTCACCAGTCCGCAGTACTCCCAGATGCTTAGGCCTGTAATCAGGGCGAACAGGAATACCATCGCCCTAGGATTCAGGAAGCAAGATACCATACACACGACGAAGAGTACGCCTGTGATGGATCTAATTACTAGATTTTTTTGTTTCTCAGTCATGGTCTTGCTTTTTATTCGTTATTTTTCTTGTTTCCAGAAGTTTTCTCGTACCCCTTCTCTGAAGCATCATCTGAAGTCTTTTCGGAACCCTTCTCTTCTGTATCCTCAGAAACCTTGGCGGGAGCTTTCTCAGAAGTATTCTCTTCAGCCTCCTCCTTCGAAGCTTTCTTTGCCTCTTCATGCTCCTTGATGGCTGCCTGAACCTCAGGCATATCCTTTACGGCATCATCAATCTTTGGCTGTTCGTCCTCCATGATTTCCTGAGAACGGCTCAGCCAAGGACGCTTGCCGAAGATGTGCTCCACGTCTTCGGCCATAATCACCTCTTTTTGAATCAGCAGCTCGGCAAGGGCGTTGTGACCCTCCTTGTGCTCCATCAGGATGTTCTTGGCACGGGTGTATTGCTCGTTCACCATCTGCAGAACCTCCTTGTCTATCTCGCGGGCTGTAGTCTCTGAGTATGGACGCTGGAATGAATACTCGTTCTGGTTGTAATAGCAGATATTTGGCAAAGTCTTGCTCATACCCAGATAAGCCACCATTCCGTACGCACTCTTGGTCGCGCGTTCCAGATCGTTCATCGCACCGGAAGAAATATGACCGGTGAAGAGTTCCTCGGCTGCACGTCCACCCATCAGCGAGCACATCTCATCGAGCATCTGCTCCTTGGTGGTAATCTGTCGCTCCTCAGGGAGATACCAGGCTGCTCCGAGTGCCTGACCACGAGGCACGATCGTAACCTTGATGAGTGGATTGGCATACTGACAGAACCAGGAGATGGTTGCATGGCCTGCCTCATGGAGTGCGATGCTTCGTTTCTCATCGGCAGTCATCACCTTGGTCTTCTTCTCCAGTCCGCCTACGATTCTATCTACGGCATCAAGGAAATCCTGCTTGCATACCGCCTTCTTGTCGTGGCGGGCAGCAATGAGGGCTGCCTCGTTACATACATTTGCAATATCAGCACCCGAGAAGCCAGGGGTCTGGCGAGCCAGGAGGTCCACGTCTACAGTGTCATCTATCTTGATAGGCTTGAGGTGAACCAGGAAGATTGCCTTACGCTCGTTCAAGCCTGGGAGATCTACGTGGATTTCTCGGTCGAAACGGCCGGCACGGAGCAGGGCGCTGTCGAGCATATCTACACGGTTGGTAGCTGCCAGAATGATGACACCACTATTGGTACCGAAACCGTCCATCTCTGTAAGCAGGGCGTTGAGCGTGTTCTCTCGCTCGTCGTTTCCGCCCATTGCCGGGTTCTTGCTGCGGGCACGGCCCACAGCATCGATCTCATCGATGAAGATGATGCAAGGAGCCTTCTCCTTTGCCTGGCGGAAGAGGTCGCGGACGCGCGATGCACCCACGCCGACGAACATCTCTACGAAGTCAGAACCGCTCATGGAGAAGAAAGGCACTCCTGCCTCGCCTGCTACCGCCTTTGCCAGGAGAGTCTTACCGGTTCCCGGAGGACCTACGAGCAATGCGCCCTTAGGAATTTTACCACCCAGGTCAGTATATTTCTGCGGATTCTTGAGAAATTCTACGATTTCCTCTACTTCCTGCTTGGCACCTTCCTGTCCGGCAACATCCTTGAAAGTGATTCCCAGGGAATTACCCTTCTCATACATCTTTGCCTTGCTCTTGCCTACATTGAAGATTCCACCGCCCATGTTGCTCATGCCGCTTCCCATTCTGCCCGACATCCAGTAGATGAAGAGGAAGAAGAGGAGGAGAGGGGCAACGCTCATTACGAGATTCCAAAAGTCATTGCTCTTCTGGTTATCGTAACTGAAGGAACGGATCTTCTTCTCCTTCACCATTTCGTTGGCGTAGCGATCTACCTCGTCGATTGATCCGAACTGAACTTTGACGTAAGGATTCGGTCCCACGCTCTGGGCACTCATCTTATAGACATCTCTCGTATATTTCGGGTTGATATATATCTTGAGAGTACTTTCCGTTTTGTTGGCTACTACGCTCAGCACGTATCCCTTGTCCACATATTGCTTGAATTCGGTATAGGTGGCTTCCTTGGCTGCGCTTCCGCCCAAGGCATCACCACCGCCACTGAAAAACAAAGCGATGAGGGCGATGAGGATAATGGTGTAGAGCCAATTCATGTTAAACCTAGGCATCTTCGGACCTTTTCCTCCGCCAGGATTATTGAAGTTGTTGCTTTGTTCCATTGTTATTGTTTATTTCTATTTTATGTATGCTCTTTTTTTTCTCTCTTGATGCGTTGTTTTAGTGCATCATCTTCCTTAATGCCGTTTTTGAAGCATCTGTAGAGTCTGCTGCTATGTTCGGCATTCTTGGGAATTAGTCGAGAGTCGGAATATGGGTAAGCTTGGCGTCTGCCCAGAGATGCTCCAGGTCGTAATAGGCGCGTACCTCTGGCAGGAAGATGTGAACGAGAACATCCACAAAGTCCATAGCCACCCACTGGTCGTTGCCCAGACCTGCCACATTCACCGGCTTCTCGCCAAGGTTCTTGCGGCACATGTCGCCCACTGATTCTGCGATGGCTTCTACCTGTGTAGGTGATCCACCCTGGCAGATGATGAAATATTTGGCGATGGTGCCATCCATTTCACTGAGGTCGGCGATAACGATGTCTTGACCTTTTTTCTCCTGTATTCCTTCCTTAATAGTCTCTACGAGTTGTTTAACTGTGTTCATTTAATCTTTCTTTATTTTTTTATTTTCTTTATTTACTACCTTATTATATGTAATTATGGTACAAAGATACGCTAAATACCCGAAAAAGCCATAGAAAACAGAAAAAATTGAGATTTTTTAGAAAAAAGTGCCGAAAAATTTTGGTGATTCAAAAAAATGTTGTACCTTTGCACCCGCAATTGAGAAAGCAATATGTTTGAAGTTGCAATGATATTGGGATATGGTGTAATGGTAACACTACAGATTCTGGTCCTGTCATTCCTGGTT
>OIZP01001789.1_pt1 | contig 10502 bp, 11 predicted proteins | sample 1588531 | NCBI WGS metagenome assembly OIZP01 (sample SAMN03283283) | human gut metagenome | biome: human-associated habitat; material: feces | host: Homo sapiens | place: Peru | collected 2012 | reverse complement strand
GGCGCAACGTGGAGAGTTTAAGGAGTGTCCGCTGATAGGTGCAGCGGTTCGGCAGCTGCTGGGTGGCTGCAAGGACGTGTTCTGGCCTCAGGAAACAAAGAAAATGATTAAAGCCGTAGGCGTGGAGGTGAACCGCGTAAAGGTGGACGCTGACGGCACGGTGAACATAACATAAAATAAAGGGCTATGCAGATAACAGTAAAGGACAGACAAAGCCTCGCGGACATTGCTGTGCAATATCTGGGCGGCGTGGAGGGCATCTTCGCGCTGGCTGAGCGCAACGGCATCAGCATCACGGCGCGGTTGCAGGACGGGCAGACGCTCGACTGGGAGCTGGCCGACACTGTGGACGCTACTGTGCAACGGCTTTATGCGGCTCAGGGTGTGGAACCCGCGACGGATATTTCGCAGAAGGATATGACAACGCTACTAACGGCTACAAAGCGATACTTCGGCGGTTGCGTTATTCCTCACCGACGACGTGACACGCTGATCGTGGATGCAGTAACGGCATCGCGTGGCTATACACTGGAGAGCATTGGCTCGCAATACGACAACGGCACTTCTGCCCGTGTGGATGCTGGAGACAGCTTAGGCATTAACAGAGTTAATAAGGTTATACAGCAACTTAATGAGGGCAAGGAGGTGGAGAGCGAAAGCGGCCAGACACTCGCCCGCATATTTGGCAACCAATTCGACGATACATTTGCATAATGGTTAAACTGAAAGAAAACAAAGTGGCGGAGATAAACACCTCCGCACTGGAGAAGCGTGCGCGAGATATTCGCGACGCTGTGGTGACGAAGAGTGTCACGGTGGAAATGGTGGGCAGCCTCTTTGCAGACCTCATTACAGCCTGCGGCAACGTGAGGGACGCGCTGGCTTTGTTTCTCGACACGAATGTGGAAGAGATAACAAGCGACATCGACGCGCGTCTCGCTGGTGTGGATGCTGCAACTAAAGCGGCAACGGCTGAGACGCAGAAGTGTGAGGCTACACGTGCGCTGGTTGACAACCTCGTGGGGCTGCTGAGTACTCAGAACGTGTCAGCCCCCACACGTCTGGAAGTGAACGACTGCCCCAAGGAGGTGACGCTTGGCAACCAGCAACGCCCTCGCATCGGCGCAAGGGTACTGCCCGCCTTTGGCATCGGTTCGCTGCTTTTCATTGGCGGTGACGGAGTCCTGGAGGTAACACCAGACGGCTGCATCGTTCCGCTAAAGGAGGGAGTGGGCAGGGTTAATGTGGTGGCCACTGTGAAAACGAGTATTTACAAGACGCTGACCATCGCGGTAGTGCCCCCCCGCATAAGACTGACCAGCGGCGGCATAAGACTTGACAAGGACGGCAACATACGTTTAACATAACAGATATACGAATTTATGGAATTTACAGCAGAACAAGAAAAAGGCATTGCAGCCATGCTCGCAGCCTTTGAGAATGGCAAGCGCATCAACGAGCTGGACGCTGCAAAGGGCGCGCTAAAGGACATGCGCATCGAAGTAATGGACGAGACAGGCGAAACGCACAGCATGGAGCTGGCCGAAGCTGTGGAACAGGCAGGCAACCCTGTAGCTGGCCGCTATTGGAACACGTCAAACGCCACACCTACGGCGGCAGGCTACTATGGCAGCCTTCAGGCTCTGCGTGACCTGCCCGCAAAGTTGGGGCTTGGCCGCTACCTCGTGACGGACGACCGCAAGAAGCGCAAGCTCGACCCGACGGCCACCACAAAGTATGACGACGGCAGCCCCGCCGCTCTCGACGGTTCGCAGGGTCAGTGCATGTGGTGCTGGAACAGCTTCATCGCCAATATATTCTATGAGGGCGGTGCGCTGGTGAAGTGCATCACATTCAATAAGCCCGTGGGCAACGGCGTAAGCATCCGCATACCCGCAGGCGGCACAAGCTGGCTCGGTGCGGGCGTTATGGATAGAACAAACCAAATGCTTTGCAGCGTGATTAGTGACGCTGAGCGTTTCCGTGGCGGCAGCGGCTCGGCACTGAAAGCGGCCAACTACACCAAAGCACCTGCTGAGAACGCTGCACAGCTCACCATGTTAGGCATGGCGGCAACGAGCATCAGCACAACGAAATTCGGCACATACGCCCGCAAACGCGGCGAGGGCTGGGAGGCAAACTGGTTTGTGGCTCAGTTCGTGGTGCAGTTCCTCTTTGAGGTAATCATGGGAACACAGAACAGTCAGGCAGCGTTTAATGCAGAGAAAGACGCAAACGGCCTTTATCAGGGCGGCTTTGGTTCAGGTGTGACGGACATGCCAGACTGGGGTAACTATAACGGATATTACCCCGTAATTCCTACCAGCGTGGGGCTGGAGGCAGGCGACGGAGTTTGTCTGGTGGACTATAACCTGCCCGATGCAAGCGGCGGCACATACAAGGCTTTCAAGGTGCCTTGTTTCTTCGGTCTTATGTTTGCGGGCTATGGCCACTTGTATCGGTGGACGCGCGGGCTGATAATGGACGCAGGGGAAGAAAAGAGCGAAGTGTACGTTTCGCGTTCAATGTTTGCAGCTTTTGACCCATCGACCGTAAACGACAAAATCAAGGTGGCGGAATGTCCACAGACAGAGGGTTATATCAAGCGCATAAGTTATCAGGGACTTTGCTGTATGCCTACTGAGGTGGGCGGCAGTCCTACTAACAATTACCCCGACTATTTCTACACCAACGCCAAGACCTCTAAAGGTCTTCGTGTCCGCGCGGCTGGTGGTGGCGCGGACGATGGCACGGTCGCGGGTGCGTTCTACACGGATTCGCTCAGCGCGGCTACGGTTGGGGGTGAGGTCTGCTCGTCGCCCATCTGCTATTTTGAGGAAGACCCAATCATTGAGCAGGCAGCGTAAAACGAGAACGGACACGGGCGAAGCCCCGAAAACGAGAATATGAAATAAACAGAGTTATGCACACAGTTAGTTACATTGAAAGAAAGAATTTCGTAAAGTTCGACAATGAGCATTACCTGCTTTACCTCAATGAGGAGAAGACAGAAGTGAAGAACGAGAAAACGGGCGAGAGCGTGCAGGGCTTCTCCTATACGGGCAGCCACCCTGACGGTGGCACCATGGTAGAGGCAAAAGACGTAAACGACGACAACCGCCGCGCCAAGTTCGTGGCTGGCCTTATTGGCACAGAGTACGACATCGACAGACAGATTGCCATCCTCGCAAATGGTCGTGATACAGACGAGCACGCGGATGAACTGAAAGACTTTGAGGACAACCGCCGCCTCGTTAAGCAGACCATTGACGAACTTTTAGCTCGCAGACTTTAAAAATTATCAAGCTTATGGCTCGCAGTATTTCAGACATAAAAAATGACATGACAACGGCGTTCGCTAACGAGCGTGCCGTTGTCAAGGCTTACGGTCTGGACAGCCGTAAACCATTCGACAAGCAGTTTAGCCTCGTAAGTATTGAAAACATTTTGTTTTATTGCTTTGCGGTGGCAGTCTGGGCGGTTGAGGTCTTGTTTGACAAGCACACCGCTGAGGTGGATGCACACATCGAACAGCTCGAACCTCATACTTTGCGATGGTATGTAAACAAGGTTAAGGCGTTTATGTACGGCTTTAGTCTTATAGAAGACACAGACCGCTACGACACCAGCCAAAAGAGCGAGACGGACATCAAGGCAGCGCAGGTTGTTAAATACGCGGTTGCTACTGAGGACGAAACTGTGGTTTATATCAAAGTAGCAGGGGAAAAGGACGGAAAACCGTGCCTTCTTAAGAATAGCCAATTTAATGCGCTTAAATCTTATGTGAACACGATAAAGGACGCAGGTGTTAGCGTGCAGCTTCGCAACGAAAAGGCTGACCTTATAAAAATTAACCTCGTTGTTTATTACGATCCTACTTTAATGAACGAGAACGGCGAAGCCTCGGATGGCTCAAAACCAGTCGACGAAGCTGTGCGGTCTGTTATTACGAATTTGCCGTTTAATGGCATTTTCAGAAATACCGACCTGCTGGAAGCTGTTAAGGCAATACCTGCGGTTGTGGCTGTAGATATTGACAGCGCAAGCGGTGGCATACAAGTGAAAACCCAAAACGCTGACAGCTACACCTCGGTTGTGGGCTTTGACCGTCCTTATAGTGGATATTATGAGATATCGGACGGCAAGGCTCAGGTCACATATAAAGCATACAACAATGTTTCAGATTGATTTTAAACGGCTTGTTTTGCAGCTACTTCCGACGTTTTACCGTCAACCTCTTATATTTGGTATGCTACGCGCGGCACTTGTTGGGCTGGAGGCTGTTTATAACAGCTTTACAAAAGCCCGCGCCTCGCATAACTACCGTCTGACACATAACGGGCAGGTTTGCTATCTGAGGGCGGTGCTTAATGATGCTTTTCAAAGCGCGAACGGCACAAAATTCGAGATACTGACCATTGAGCGAGATGGCGACTGGCTGTATGCCATCACGGAAAAGGGCGAATGTCTGACGGTTGCGACATCAGAAGACTCATTTAACGAGAAAGGGGAGTATCAAGACAACCACATGGAGGTTCCTGTACTTTCAAATGAAGCAATGCTTACAGCTCAGCAAAATAGTTTTCTCGTTGCGGTGCCTGCTGACCTTTGGCAATCCAACCTTGCCGACATCAAGGCTTTGGTCGATAAATATAAACTAATCAGCAAACAAGCGCAATATATACAAATCAGTTAATTATTTAAGTTATGCAAAAAGCGAATTATATAAGCACGGTAACGCCTACGGGAGGTCAAGGCAAATATCCATTGTCAACGCAAACGCTGGACTTCATACAGCAGCAAGTCCTCCTTTTGCAGCAGCTCGGTTTAATAGGTGGCAACAAATACATTTTAAAACAGCCTGACGGTAAAAGTACGGGGGTCGTATTCATTGAGGGCGAAGTTCTCACGTTGGCAGCGAAGCCCACACCGTCGGCAAATATTAAGTATATTAACGTCACAACAAAGAAAGAGGATATAAAGGCAGATGACGAGACGTACAAGGATGCTCGAACGTATCGCACGGCTGCGCTCTCGTCTTCTGCCAGTGGCGAGTCTTACGAATACAGCAAATTTACAGTACTGGAGAGCAACCAGACGCTCGGCGAAAAAATTAAGCAAATGCCGCAGACGGTGCTCACCTATCTACAAGACACACTGGCAGAAAAAATGCCATCACTGAAAAAAGAGGGTGTAACATCTGGACAACTTGATGGGCTTACTTCGCCTTGTGTTGTAAAATGCACAAAATCGGTAAAAGTAGGCGGTTTTGCAAACTATGGAGTTTTTGTTCTTCCTAACGGTGTAAGCGGACAAAAGGACGGGTGTATTCAGTTTGTTTATTTGCCTGACGGACGAAAGTATTACCGTATTAACGACGGCGACAAATGGGTGGGCGGCTCAAGTTGGTTGCAGGATGGTCAGAACCTTAATTTGGAGTGCAAAATTGTTCGAGGCACCGTGTTTGTGCGTCATGGTAATTTACCAGAGGGCAGCAAGCTCATTATGGTACGTAAGAAACGCCGTTCAAGGTGGCGCAGTACTGGAGGATCCAAAGCATACTCACAGAACAAAGGCAAGCGCATCCAACGCGCGCCTAAGCGTCAATATGTGCACTATAAAGGTGTTGTGTTGAGTACTTCCACACCTAACAAGTGGTATGCACCACGCTGCATCTCGATAGACAACCCACAAGCTGACAGTAATATGTTAAATAGTGAACTGGGCGGCCTTTGTAAGCCATTTGTCGTGCGAAAGGCTGACGACGCAAGCGGTAATGCTGTTTACCGCATGACGGGCGTGCGCAATAAAATAACGCTGAATAAAAGCAGACACACACAGAACAGCGCATACACGCAGATTGGGTTGCAAGTGGTAAGCTACAACGCTGACGGCTCGGTCGCTGCTGGAGGTGAAATTCTGAAGCTTAAATATCACCTGAGACGTTTAAAGTATAAAGCAGGTGAAACGGTTAAGAACGGGAAGGTTTATCCTGTGTATAAATATAAGTATTTCCGTGCTTTTTCGATTGAGTAGGTACAAAAAAAAGAGGTGCGCGTTGCGTTCCTCTTTTAAGTCCCTGCGGTCGTAGCTCAATGTATGCCTTTCGTTTAATCGTGGTTTTGCCAGTCTTTCATCATTATCCAAATAATCGGGAGTTTTTCACTACCAAAACGGAGAATAATGCAGTTGCAAAGGGACATTATCAAAATTTTGAAGTTCCCCATAAACAAATTCTCAGGGGAAGAACCCTTCTTCATATCGGACTGCAAACCCTATGGGAGGGTTCCGCACGTCGCCGAAGCTAACAAACCTGCCGCAAATATACACTGAATAAATGTAACGACAAAATATTTTAATTAAAAGTTGCAAAATGCTGAATGAATAAGCGATTTTCAAGCTCGCCTCTACCATTTAGAGGCTCTAAACGCTACTATGTTAAGCGTTTTCGTGAAGTTCTGGCGCAAGCTCAGGACGTAGAGGTTATTATTGACCTCTTTGGTGGTTCTGGTCTTCTTTCGCGTGTGGCAAAGGATATGCTACCAAATTGCCGCGTAATTTACAATGACTTCGACCACTACGACGAAAGGCTGGCAAATGTGGCGAATACAAACGCTCTGTTGCGTTCTATTGCGCCTTTGGTTACATCTGTACCCGACAACAAAAAAGTGCCCGCAGAAACGAAAAAAAACATATTGAAGCTGTGCGCAGAAGCAGAGAAAACACACACCGTTGATTATATTACTCTTTCGGCTTCGCTTTTGTTCTCAGGAAACTGGGCGCTAAGCTATGAACAAATGAGCAAGCAAACGATGTATAACAGAATGGTGCGAACAGACTACGACGTGACAAATTACCTGCAAGGTCTGGAAGTGACACATTGCGACTACCGCGAACTATTCGACAAATACAAAACAAATAAAAAGGCTTTGTTCTTACTCGATCCTCCATACTTACAAACAGAACACAGCGCATACAAAGCCGACACATATTGGCAGCTAAAAGATTATTTAGACGTTCTTGCGCTATTGGATGGCACAAAATTCGTTTTGTTCACCTCAGGCAAAAGCCAAATAATTGAGCTATGCGAATGGATAAACCAAAACTACGAAGCGACATTGCTGCAAGGTTCGCAGAAGTACGAACAGAATAGTCGCGTTAATAACTTCGCAGCTTACAAAGACATTATGATCGCAAAGCTGTGAGCACATAAACACACACTGAACAGCAACAAACTGAACAGGCAGAAAAGACAAACAACCTAAAGGTGGAACGACAAAAGGCAAACTTTCGCCGTTCCAGATGGATGCAACATGACAAAAAGAAGTTGCAAGGAACTTCATTTCTTCACTACAAAGGTACGAAAAAAAGGCGAGAAAAAAGAATATTTTTGCCATTATTTTCAGGAAAAACAAAACTTTTCTCACGCCTGTAAAATGCTGAAAAACAAAGGCTTTCAAATGATGTTTAAACACCGTTTGAAAGCCTTTTAAATACTGTTTGAAGTTCAGTAAAGAAACCGCGAAAAAAATGGTGAAAATTGCACATTTCGTTTTGAAAAATTGCACAAATCGTTTTCGCGATTATAAAAGAACTCACAAAATCAAATAGGACATTTATCGAATTTTGCCCTTTCCTAACGGGGAATCTCTTATCACACCCAACACGCTCTGCCTCCGTACTATATTAGCACTGAATTTGATGTAAATTTGCTATTCTTCGCTAATTCTAGCTTATGAAGCGAAGATTAGCGAAGAATTAGCGGATACCTATCGAATTCATAGAAAATTCATAGAAAAAGCAGGACGAAAGCAAGATGAGATGTGAACGTCTTACACTTCTTTTTAGTTTTTATTTTATCAATACAAAACTTACTTGCTTATCACAAAATACTTTTGTACATTTGCAACCATCCTTTAATTAAAGGTTGAAAAATCATTTTACCGAGCAAAATCCTTTTTATGCAACTCATACTACTCTCAGGAGGTTCGGGCAAGGCATTATGGCCCTTAGGCAACGATGCCCGTAGCAAACAATTCTTGCCCCTTTTTGCCTCGCCTCAAGGCGGCATGGAATCGATGATTCAACGCATCGTTCGTCAAGCACGCGAGGTGCAACTTACCGAAAACATCACGGTGGTCACCAATATGCAACAACGCGATAGCATCATCAACCAACTGGGCGAAAACGTAAATATTGTGATTGAACCCGAACGACGTGGCACATTCCCTGCCACCGCGTTGGGGGCTACTTTTTTGGAACAAGCCAAACATTGCCACGCAGACAAGACCATAGTGGTAATGCCTTGCGATGTATATACAGAACCAGGATATTTCCACGTTATTAGCAGCATGGTTCAGGCTGTAGAAGACGGCTTGGCCGACCTCGTACTGATGGGCGTACAACCACGTAGCGCAAGCGACAAATTTGGTTATATCGTGCCTGAAATTCCCATTCACCCCGAGGATGACAAGGCTGTTAAAGTGGCAAACTTTATAGAAAAGCCCGATAAAACTACTGCAGAAGCCCTTATAACCCAAGGTGCATTGTGGAATGGCGGCGTCTTCGCATTCCGTTTGGGCTATATCATGCAGTTTGTAAACAAAAATTATAATATTGAGGGCACGCTCGACGCATTAGTAAACAACTACACCGCACTGCCCAAAACTAGTTTCGACCTTGAAGTGGCAGAAAAAGCCACCTCAGCAGCTGTTGTACCCTTTGCTGGACAATGGAAGGATTTAGGCACATGGAATGCTCTGTGCGCAAAACTGCCAAGCACACACATTGGCAACGTGTTAATGGGCAACCATAACGAGAACACACATGCTGTGAACGAGTTGGGTATACCCGTATTCTGCGACGGACTAAAAGACGTGGTCGTTGCTGCAAGTCCTAACGGAATTATGGTTTGTGGCAAAGAAAAATCGGAGGTTGTGAAAGATGTAGCCAATCAACTTATTACACGTCCCATGTACGAGGAACGTCGTTGGGGAACCTACCGCGTTCTCGACAACGTGACCTACGATAATGGCACACAGGCTCTCACAAAATCTATCACGCTGAAGGCAGGCAAAAATATTTCGTATCAAGTACACCACCATCGCACCGAAGTGTGGACCATTACACATGGTGAGGGCATCTTTGTGCTTGATGGCGAACAACGCAATGTAAAAAGCGGTGATGTGTTACACATTCCCGTAGGACATTTCCACGCCATTAAAGGCATTACTGAACTCACGTTTATTGAAGTACAAATGGGCAGTCCGCTTATTGAAGAAGATATTGAAAGATTTGAGTGGGATTTTTCGTAAATTATAAATTTGCTTATGTGCCATATATGCGAATGTTGGGCACCATACTACACAGACAGAAGCACCTTGTGCAAGCCGTGAATAAGTTAACATAATGCAATTACATTCACAAAATAGCACATAAGCATATTAATTTTTAGCACCTACTTATTAATAATTAATTTTTTTTCCTACCTTTGCACAGAACAAATCAATATCAACAAATTCGCACATTCTAATCAGAACAGAATATAATGAAGAAGAATTTAGTCTTACTCCTCCTTGGTCTCTTAGCCATTGCCTCTTGCAAGACCCCGACTGACGTTGAATACATGCAAGATGCTGACAACCAAACAAACATTCAAACAGAAACAATAAAGACACTAAAACTCGTGTCTGGCGATAAGATTGGCGTGACTGTAACAAGTGCAGCAACCCCCGAACTTGCTGCACGCTACAACTTGACAGTGGGCAATTACTCTTCGAGCACCAGCAATGCCGATAACATGCGCTACACCATCGATGAGAATGGAAATGTAGATCTTCCTGGCATCGGTCGTACAGAAGTGGGTGGATTGACACGCTCAGAGGCTGCTGCACGCATTCAAGCTAAATATCGCGATGGTGTATTGAACGATGCTGTGGTCACTGTTGCTGCTTACAACCGCTACGTTACAGTATTGGGCGAAGTAGCTCGTCCTGGTCAACAAGAAATTACACGTGACAACATCACAATTCTCGAGGCGATTGGTCGTGCTGGTGACTTAACCATTACGGGTCAGCGCAAACAAATTAAGGTGATTCGTCAAGAAGGCAACGAAAGCCACACATACTACATAGACTTGACATCGAAAGATTTCTTTAAGTCGCCTGTGTATAACTTGCAACAAAACGATATTGTGTATGTTGCTCCTAACGATAAGCGCAAACGCGAATCAAAGGCAGTAGGTAATACATTCAACACTCCTTCTGTTTGGATTTCGTTGGCTTCGTTAGCCACCACAATCACCACCCTTATTATTACTCAGACTAAGTAATTTAATATCTCAATATTTTAAAAGCCGTGCAGCACATAGCAGCACGGCTTTTTTGTTAAAAAAGATTATTCCTTTGATTCGGTGTACCATCGGGATGCCTTCGGTATGATATCGGAATGCCTTCGGAATTTTCAACAGTCCCCCAAGTAGCTGATTTTTTAAGATATGCAAA
>OIZP01001785.1_pt1 | contig 10513 bp, 11 predicted proteins | sample 1588531 | NCBI WGS metagenome assembly OIZP01 (sample SAMN03283283) | human gut metagenome | biome: human-associated habitat; material: feces | host: Homo sapiens | place: Peru | collected 2012 | reverse complement strand
TCGAGCCCTGAAATCTGTCATTCATCAAGTTTTTCATAAACTTTTGACTCTACCTATATATCTACACTTATGTGTTGATACCTTATAATACTTTGTTTAAGAAATCTATTGTTCTTTGTTGCTGTGGATGATTGATAACATCATATGGATTACCCTGTTCTACAATATATCCACCATCCATGAATATAACTTTAGTTCCTACTTCTCTCGCAAAGCCCATTTCATGAGTGACAACAACCATTGTCATACCTTGACTTGCAAGATCTTTCATAACAGCTAATACTTCTCCAACCATTTCTGGATCGAGCGCACTTGTTGGTTCATCAAAAAGCATAATATCAGGCTTCATTGCAAGGGCTCTCGCAATAGCAACTCTTTGTTTCTGACCACCAGATAACTGAGCTGGATAGCTGTCTGCCTTATCTTTTAGACCAACACGTTCTAATAATTGATAAGCAGTTTGTTCTGCTTCTTCTTTTGTCATCTTCTTGAGTTCAACAGGTGCAAGCATAATATTTTCTTTGACTGTCATATGTGGGAAAAGATTGAAATGCTGGAATACCATTCCGATGTTTTCTCTTTTCTTATTGATATCAAGTTTAGGATCTGTGATATCTTCACCATCAATAACAACACTACCACTTGTAATATCTTCTAGACGGTTCAAGCATCTTAAGAATGTTGATTTACCTGATCCTGAAGGACCAATCAAGCAGATAACTTCTCCTTCATTAATCTCTAAAGAAATATCTTTTAAAACCTCTAAAGAACCAAAGTTCTTCTTTAGATTTTTGACAGAGACTTTTTTATTTGCCATAAGATAACCTCTTTTCTACAACTTTTGATACCTGTGCAAGTACTATACAGATAAATAAATAATAACAAGCCATAAAACAATAAATGACCATCATATGCGCTGACTGCGTTGCGGCAATTGTTTTACCAACGTTAGTCAATTCTGTTAAACCAATAACAGATAATAATGAAGTATCCTTAATAGAAATAATGAACTGGTTGATGATTGAAGGTAACATCGTTCTTAAAGCCTGTGGTAAGACAATCTTTTTCATTGTTTTACCATAAGTTAAGCCAAGTGATCTGGCTGCTTCAATCTGTCCTTTGTCTACTGCTTCAATACCACCTCTGACGATTTCTGCCATATAAGCACCGGCATTAAGTGATAAGGCAACAGTACCAGCAGTAAAAGTACCCCCGATATTTAACCATCTAAATCCTGTAGGTCTTAACATCTGTCCCAAGCCAAAATATATAATCAATATTTGTACAAGCATTGGTGTACCACGAATGATATAAATATAAAGGTTGGCGATTGCCTTTAATATCTTCATGATCACTGACTTACTTTTTGAAGTATTGACTAATCCAACAATGATTCCAATAATAGTCGCAGCTATTAATGATATGATTGATAATTCAATAGTAATCACTATAGCCTGATTGAATCGACTGGCAAAAAATCCTAAGTTATCAAAAAATCCTTTCACATGAATCCCCCTTTTCTTTTATGTTTATAAATTACACCAATTCATAATATATGTCAAAGATTTTTTATCACCATAAAAATAAATTATTAAATTGTACTAAAAAAAGAACAAAGTGAGACTTTGTTCCTTGATTAGGCATCAAAGTGATGCTTTTTGAAATGTTTATAGTAAATAATAAAGAGTAGTGAGGTCGTAAACCAAGTGACTGGATAAGAGACAACTACACCTTTAATAGTTGGATAGTGTGGTGAAATGAATGTGAGCCAGGCAATACGTAGTACACATATACCTAAGCATACTAATATCATTGGTTTAATTGATTCTCCACATCCTCTCATAGTACCTGAGAATATTTCAACACAGCAATATAAGAAATAGAATGGCATTAAGAACAACATCAAGCTATAACATTCTTCAATAATATGGGGATCTGATGAGAACAGTCTTGTGATATAGTTACCTGTTAAGCAGAGTATTGTACTGATTGAAATAGTCATAATGAAAGCCATGGCAAGGGCTGTTCTTGTCCCCTTTTTAATACGGTCATGAAGATGGGCTCCATAGTTTTGGCCTGCGAATGTGGTGATAGCTGCACCAATAGCCGCAATCATCATCCAGAACAATGCATCTATTTTTACATAAACTGACCATGAAGCGATTGTTTGTGTACCAAAAGCATTGATATGACTCTGTAAGACAATGTTTGAGATACTATACATTGTTGATTGGATACCTGCAGGAGCACCAATCATAATAATCTTCTTTAAGACAGGTAGATGAAATTTCATCTTTGATAAAGTGAGTTTATAGACTTCCTCTGTACGCATTAATTGAATAGTAACGAGTATTGCACAGACAAATTGCGCAATGACTGTCGCAATAGCCGCCCCAGCAATACCTTGGTGGAAGATGACAACAAAGATAAAATCGAATACGACATTCACAATACTACATACAATTAAGTAATAGAGTGGTCTTTTACTATCACCTACGGCTCTTAAGATTCCTGCACCAATGTTGTAGATAGCACCTGGAATCATACATAAGAAGTAAAGCTGCATATAGAGAGTGGCATCATTTAATATATCATGTGGTGTACCAATGGCGTCTAAACATTGATATGAGAAAAATAAGCCAAAAAGCATCATGAGTATGCCACTGACAATCGCAAGTATATAAGATGTATGGACTGCCAGATGGATTTTCTTTTCATTTTGTGCACCATAGTATTGGGCGATGACTACGGAAGCACCTGTAGATAAGCCTACATAGAAGTTAACGATTAAACTAGTCAAGTTTCCTGTTGAACCAACGGCTGCAAGTGCGCTTGTGCCTACTGCTTGTCCAACAATGATTGTATCAACAGTGTTATATAACTGTTGGAAGAAACTTCCTATAAGAATAGGAAAAAAGAAAAAAAGCAACTGTTTCCAGATAACTCCCTTAGTGAAATCTTGTGTCTGATTCATGTTATTCCCTCCTGAAAGATTAATACATGATATCATAGAAAGAGAATAAAAGATATCTTGTTGTTTACTCTTTTAATCAAAGAAAATTCGCTTAAAATAAAAAGAGAGGTGACGCCCATGATACTAGATATATCACAGGAAAATAAGTATACAGAGACTGAAAAAGAAGTGATTGATTATTTAATGAATCACTTGGATTTATTAGAAGAGTTGTCTATTAATGATCTTGCGAAAAAGACTTATACTTCTAATGCGACTATTATTAGATTATGCCGTAAGACAGGTTATAGTGGATATAAGGCTTTAAAGGTAGATTTAATTAAAGAAAGAGAAGCGAATAAGTATATTGTAGAGAGTGTGGATTATACGACACCTTTTCAGTTTAATGAGACAACTGAGGAAATAGTGAAGAATATGTTCTCTTTGTATCAGGAGAGTATTAAACAGGTGTATTCAAGTCTAGACATAGATGTATTAAAGTCTATGGCACATGAGATTATTCATAAGAAACGTATATTTCTATTTAGTTATGGAGATACACAGACGACAGTCATTAATTTTGCGAATAAGCTTGTAAAAGTGAATATATTTCCTACTCTTGCAACACAGTTTGGAGAAGAAAGACATATTTCTAAACGTATGAATAAGGATGATTATGCACTTATTATTAGTTATCGAGGACAGGAAAGACTTCTAGAATGTGTACAGACATTAACTAAGAATCATGTGAGAATTGGACTTATTACTGCGAATAATAAAAATGTATTAATGCCATATAGTGATGATTTGATTGTGATTCCTGATTGTGAGAAAAAGAATAGAATCAGTACATTCTATTCACAGCTCGCATTTCAATATGTGTTAAGTAATCTTTATGCGATTATTTATCATCAGGTGAATGATTGAACTTTTAGTTCTTTCTATACTAGTAAAGAATATGAATAAAGGAACGTTTGTTTCTATACATATGAGAATTATATCTTTGTAAGATGATTTGTGATAGAAATAAGATGAGGTGATAATCATGACTAAAGAAGATGTATTACAGTTAGAGGAAGAATTAAGTTTTGATCATTTTGATGCAGAAGATGCATATTGTATTGGGAATGAAATAGTGAAAAAAACTAGTAAACCAGTACGTATTAGAATTGTATTAGACGGTGATATTGTATTCCAGTATTTAATGCCTGGTAAAAAAGGTGTGGAATGGTTAGATAAAAAGCAGAATACAGTGGAACGTTATCAACATAGTTCTTATTATGTGTTTTTAGATCAACAGGAAAGACATTGTTATGATAAGAATGATTCCACTATTGCGATATGTGGTGGAGGCTTTCCACTTATTATTAAAGGTGAGTTACGTGGGTGTGTGATTGTATCAGGACTTGCCCATGATGAGGATCATCAACTAATTATAGATATATTGAGAGGAGAAAAGAATGAAGGTATTTGCAACTGATTTGGATGGAACTTTAGTTCATAATAAAAAAGTAAAAGATTCAGATAGAAAAGCGATTCAGGATTTTCAAAAAGAGAATCTATTTGGGGTCTGTACAGGAAGACCACTGAGCTGTTTATATGATGTAGAAGGTATTCCTTTTGATTTCTATATTATGTGCACAGGGGCATTACTCTTAGATAAGGATAGACATGTAATAGAGGAACATCTATTAGATAAAGAACTTGTGAGAGATATATTCAATCATTACAAGGAACAGGCCAATATTATTGTACAGACAGAAAGTGTATCTCATTTCTATTTTACTGATGATATTGATATTCCTACTTTGACTAAAATAAAGAATTTTGAGGATATTCATGATTCAAAGTTCTATAGTATTTCTATTGTATTTGATACCAATGAAGAAGCGGCTTCTTATGTATCTGATGTACAAAAGAGATATCCAATGGTATCTGGTTATCAGAATAAGAATGTGATTGATATTGTGTTGAAGGGTATTTCTAAAGGAACAGGTGTGACTGCAATTAAAAAACATTTCAATGCGGATGAAATGCTTGGTATTGGTGATTCTTATAATGATTTACCACTATTTAAGGCAAGTGATCATAGTTTTACTTTCCATAGTTCTCCTGATAGTGTAAAGGAAGAAGTCAATGATGTGGTAGAAAGTGTGAGTGAAGCAATCTATAAAGTAATATAGGCAGAGACGATTTGTCTCTGCCTTATTTATTTCATTTCTTCTAATTGAATATTGGTTACTTTAACTGATCCATCCTGATAACGTAATACCTGGATGACTACTTTAGATTCAGAATGTACTTTACCTACTGTAAATACAAGTTCTCCTTTTGTATTTGTAGAATAAGACATCTTCTTCTTACTATATTTACCATCATGTCCCTGCATCATAACATCTACAATACAGCCATTCGATTCAATATCACAAGTAAGCTTATATGTCTTACCTGTTTCTACATATACATTTTGTGAGATTGTATCTGTATCACATCCTGAAGTAAGAACAGCTTTTCCTGATGTAATAGAAGCACTGCCAGCAAGTGTCCAATAAGCATCGCCTTGTGTAAAGCCACCATTGTTTAATAATCCTGAAACAGGTGTTTCTGGAATCTCTGGCTGATCTGGAGTAACTTCTTCTTTTCCTTCTTTTAAGACAATGGAATCTAAATAAACAGGATTGTTGTTTGATTGATATCTGACTACTTCAGCATATAACTCTACTTCTTTGATATGCTTTGCGGTAGTGAAAGTAAGGGTGATTGTACCTGATTTATTCAATGTCTGATGAATATTTGTATAACGACCATTATAGTCTCTGATACCAACATCAATATTGGCACCACTAGAAACAACATTCGCAGTTAATGTATATGTTTTACCACCTTCTACACTAATCTTCTGTGATAATCCATCTGTATCTGAACCAGAAGCAAGTACTGCTTGTCCATTTTCAATAATAGTACTTCCTGATAATTTCCAGTTCTTATCTCCTTCATCAAATTCACCATTAGAGACTAAATGAGAGACTTCTGGCTTTGGTGTAGGAGTAGGATCAGGTGTTGGTATAACGGTAGAAGCTTTGCCACTTATTACCTTGATATTATCTACCTTAACAGGTGCTCCCTGTTGGTAACGTAATACTTGTGCATAAGCTTCCATCTGCTGCGAAAAACCTGCATCAGTCACAAATGATACTTCTACATGTCCAGACTTATTAAATGTCTGAGATGAGTTGAATGTACCATTTTTCTTTCTTGCACCGATAGTCACTTCTGTACCATCTGTTTCAATATCGGCACTGATTGTATAAGTCATACGCTGTTTAACATCAATAAGCTGTGAGATCGTATCAGTTTTAGAGCCTGAAGAAAGAACAGCTTTTTCATTTAATACAGTGGCATCTCCAGATAGAGTCCATGCTGTCTTACCTTCTGAGAAGTCACCATTAATAATATGATTGTATTTTTCCTGATCAATAAGTTCTGGGAATGAATCGATAGCCCATCCATCATATGGGAATGATTCTTTTTGTGGGGTGTCACCTGATTCATGGTAAGGTACAATCTTGACTGAATCGATTTCAAATACTGTTGTATCAAAGTCTGCTGTACCAGTCCAACCTGTTTCACAGATGCCATCTTTATCTGCATCAATACTTGTTGGGAACCATAAGCCTACCCAAAAACGTCCTGCATTGCTTGGAACCTGCGTTCTACTTGTACACATATAAATATCATCTACATAATAATCTACACGCTTTTCTTCTGTATCACTGCCTGTATGCCAGTCAAAGCGATATGTATGGAACTTTCCATCATCGACTGCATAAGGTAAGTCTTCTTTCATACTATAGCCATTTTCTGTAGTAAATGTATTAAAGCGTGCTGCTTCAAATGAAGGTATTTTATGCGTTGCATTGGCTGTAGGTAATTCAATGTCAATCTCATGATTGACGGCATAATATTGTCCTGTTTTACCTGATGCTTCATATTCTGGATCACCTGGATAGTATTCTTCATATTCAAATGTCCAGATAGCTGAGCAGGCACCTAGTTCTGGTGCAACTTTTGCGACTACTTCATAACTACCTGAAGAATAATAATTTCTAGTCGCAATAGCGGCTCCTGTGCGAATACCTGTTGGCTGGTTATGTCCTTTTACGTTTCCCTTATATTTGTTTCCATGCCCCTCTAACTTTAATGTACCATTAGACACAGATACGTTTTCAGGAACTACACCACCATTGTTTCCACCCCATGACTTATCCGCAATCAACCACTTACTTGTATCAAGTGTTGTACCGTTGAAGTCATCATAGAATACATCTGTTGTATTATTGGCTGCATAGACTGGAGCACTACAAATCATCGTGCTTACTACTAAAGCCGCAAATATCTTCTTCCCTATGTGTTTCATCTCTTTTCCTCCTAAGAATAGTAAATTAATTGTATCATGAGATATTTTCCTTCACAATCACGACACTACATTTTCATGCATGAAAGTAATAATATTCTATATAAGATAGTCTATGCACACACTAACTAACAATATATGTAGTACATAGTCATTACGTAAAAAATTATTTGAACGCCTTAAAATAGACTTTATGAGAGCCTTACTCAAAACATTCTTTTGATGAAAGTTGTATGATGTAGTTAAGGAGGAAATGTACTATGTCTACTACAACAAACTACTTAATCAATCTTTACAGAAGTTTAATTATCAAACGTGATGAATTGAAGAAACAAGTTGAAGAGAATCAAAAAGACAATTATCAAATGTATGCTGATTTATATAAAGAGTACTATGGTTTAATGGTTGAGTGCATCTTCATTAAGAAAAGAATTGCCTATTGTCAGCGATGTAAAAATCATCATATTAAGATATACAAAGAAGAGTTAGAAGGATATATGGATGCTGTAAAGGAAGATTATATGCATGAGTTAGAGGAATTAAGAACGCATAAAAAGAGAGTCAAACAGTATCTCAGTGATGAAGATATGAAACGGGCAAAGAAGATATTCAAGAGAATTATTAAAAGAATGAATCAAGACCATCCTTTATGGAAACATGCTCTTGAATCCTATCGATATAATAACCTGAATGATTTAAAGGATATTGAAATGTTGGTGGATTATGAAAGACAATCCATTAGAAAAAACTTAGATATTGTCTATCTCACAACACAAATAGAAAGAATCAAGAAAGAAATAGAGTCTTATGAAAATAGAGAACCTCTTCCTACAGAAGAGTTCCTAGAAAAAGAAATATTCAAATATAGATTGTATAAGCATGACTTAGATACACAATATTTCTGTTTTGAAAGAGTTATGCATGCATGTTAGGAGGAAGCATTTATGGATAATATGAAAGAGATGATTTTAGAAGCAGTAGAAATGAATGGTATAGAGAATGTGATCATGCCTTTAATGAATGAAATCTTCTTATCTTTTACTGATATTGCAGGAACACGTTATTGCAATAAGCAAGATGTATTTAAGAGACTAGAGAAGAATGACCCTCTTCTATTAGAACGAGAAGCAGATAATAAATATGATAGTAATGCGATTAAGGTGCTTACAGCTGATGGTGAGAAGCTTGGTTATATTCCTAAGAGGGATAATAGTATTTTTACTCGATTAATGGATGCAGGTAAGATACTTCATGCAAGAGTGTATTCATGTTATAAAGCCGATTATGCTCAGTGGTATGTGTCTATTAAAATTTGTATGATGGACTTCTAGTTGTTCACATAAGAAAAAGAGAATAAGTGATACATAGTCATTACATGATAATATCATGAATATAATGATTGATTCCTCCTCTATGAGAGAAGTCATATTGTTTATGTAATGTCTGGAAATAGTTTCTTATATTTTCTTCTATAATAGGTTCATGAGAAGGAATAGTTCCTTCATAGCCTTTTCTAGCTGATATCCAAGGATCCTGTGTATGAGTGATTGTTTCTAATACTTTAGCACTATAGAGACCATATGTATGGATCACTAAATCAATCACATGACATTCTTCTTCACTTAATGTATTCTCTAATTCTTCAAAGAGTACAAATCGATCATCATCAATAGGATTAAAACTGAACTGCTTGAATAAATGATAAACATCAGGATATACAGGACCATGAACCCATGCCTGTGGATGTTCCATAAATATTGGATGATCATATAAAGCATAAGAAGTTCCCTGAATTAAATAAAGAAGTTTTTGAAGCATCAATGGTGTGATTTCATTTAATTCCTTAAACAAATAAGCAATAACCTGTCTCATCTTATCTGATAATACAAATAATTCTTGTAGATTATTCACTGCTTCTTGTGATTTCTTATAAGAAGCAGGAGTAATCTTATTTTTATTCTCCTGTAACTTCTTATAGAAATAATCAGGAGAAAGTAAAGCTTTTTTCATAATATTAGAATACTCAAGAGAAGGCACCTGTCCATCTAGATATCTTTTAATAGTTACTTCACCAAAACCAAGGACTAATGCGAGAGGTCCTTTCCCAATATCATATATCTTTAATAGTTTGTTGATATCTTCAATAGTAATTAGATTTTCCTTTTCTCTATACTGTGAATCTATTTCCTGAATATTTAGATCAAGTAAACCAGGAACAGATATTTCTTCATTACATTCATTACATACTGCAACAGTGATTAAGAAAGTATATTCCTTATCTTTAATAACTTTTTTTATTTCCTGCTTCTTCAATGTGTAGGTTGTTTCTTTTCTACAATTTATACAATAATCTCTTCTTATTTCATTCATATCATTTTTCTCCTTATTTAAAATAATAATGAAGCGGATATTTTTGTTCATGAAAGGATATAACAAACACAAAATCATCTGCAATCAAATTCAGTTTTATATATAACTTGACTGCCTTGTAATCTACGCTAAATCTCTCCAAAACATTTATTTCTTTTCCAAAAATATATAATATTTCATTTTCAAAACCTTTATGATTATTCTTTCTCCTTTCAGAAAAATCATCAACCGTTAAATTCAAAAGTATCTCTTTAATACTTGCTTCACTTAAAACATAATCTACAAATAAATTTCTATTATCACTTCTATTTTTATTCATCTCTATACGATAGTTATAATTTTCAACAGCTACTTTCACTCTATCCAAATATTCTTCAACTTCTATTCGTGTTATTTCCAATAATATCGCCCTCCTCTGAATGATACGTTTTTCTATATTTCGTATCATTATTATACAATTCAAAACAGTGGCTAGTCAATTTAATTTTAACTAAATATATTATTGCATTGCCCAAGAGTAGCTACTGACTGTTATTTCCAATAGGATTATGATATAAAAACTAGCATCTTATTATTCTAGAGCGGATGAGAATCATTTTGGTGGTACAAAGAAATATATAGAAGCAGGAAATACTGAAATAATCGCAATAATAGAGGCAGTGATGTAGAAACATCACAAAATAAAATTAAAGACTGGGTAGAAAAAAAGTAGAACGCGTGGCCAATGGTATTAAGTTAAGTGGCCAAATGCCAAAAACCTCTTTGATTTTAAAATC
>OIZP01001770.1_pt1 | contig 10567 bp, 8 predicted proteins | sample 1588531 | NCBI WGS metagenome assembly OIZP01 (sample SAMN03283283) | human gut metagenome | biome: human-associated habitat; material: feces | host: Homo sapiens | place: Peru | collected 2012 | reverse complement strand
TCGATGGCAGCAACAACTGGATGAGCGGTTGGACCAACTTCGACCCTCAGAATGCAAAGTACTAAAGAAGAATAGCTAATTTCTATTTTGACTATAAGGTTTTCTTTTATTGGAGCATGGCGCAGCGATTTGCGCCATGCTTTTTTTTGTTGTGTTATGGAGGGAAACAAGATTATTGCATTTTGTGCAACAACCACGAAATGCAACTGTTGCATATTTTGCGACAGTTCAAAAGCATAGAATCCGCTCTCGTTAACAAAGATCATCTGTTGGCGGCGTTTGATGGAGTTCCATCCTTACGCAGGCTTCCCGAAACCTTGACGCCCTGTTTCAGGGCGTCAAGTGTGTTAACAAACTGACGCACAGCACATCTTGCGATCTTGTACCCCAGCACATCACAGACATCCTTTATTCTGTGCTAAAGATGTATGTAATATACTGGTATAATACTGGGGTATAAGAGAGCAAATGACGCTATGGGCCAACTAGTTAACAACCTTGTTACGGCGTTTCGCCGTATCAAGGTTCCGGGAAGCTACCGAAAGGATGGAAGTCAAACAGAACGAACCCAACAGATGATCTTTGTTAACGAGAGCGGATTCCATGCACAGAGAAAAAGTTATAGCACTGAAAATCTGTTAGTTAACCTACCTGCTACCGCAAAACGCGGTTTTATCTCGGCAGCAACAGGTAAGAAGAAAGTTGGAACAGTAGCAAAGCGCTGGTGTAAGTTAATCTTCGCTGACGAAAAACATCTGCTGGAGTCGCTCTGTTCGGTTTCCATCCTTACGCAGGCGGTCAAAAAGTTTGACGTCGCGTTTCACGACATCAAACTTTTCAACATGTCACTGAATGGCATCACGCTAATATACGGTTGCACATCAACTGTTGTGCGCATGTTGCACAGCTGTTGAACATACGTGTATCAGGTAATGTGCGATTTCTTTGAATAATTCAACTTTTCTTTGTACCCAAAAGAGAAGTCCCCACGTTTTTTATTTTTGGACAAACAAAAGGGAGAGTAATCACAATTTTACTGCCAACCAAAGAGCTACACACAACATTTTTAGAAAATTTCTCTCTTTTTTTGATACTACATTCAGAAATAATCACTATCTTTGCAGTCGTAATCTTGCAGAAAGCCCTCGAATGGGCTTAGGTGGGATGACATATACATAAATAAAGGCGTAACTGACGCTTTGGTTTTGACGATTCGTGAACTTCGCAACTTCAACTGTCAGTCAAGAACAAAGCAATGGGGACGCCCTATGGGATGTATTATATACAGCCCTCATAGGCTTCGGACGTTTTTGTTCGTTGGTAGGGAGGGTGAATTATATATTTACATCAACGTGGGGCTTTCGGCGTTGCTCGTTTCGACTGACAGGGGCAATGCGAAGGCCTACGAATCGTGGAACGGGCAGCAGACTGGCTCCACGTTTTCGTTTTTGTATATCCAAAAACTTAATATTAACTGCCAATCAGGGAGTCGTTGGCTTAATTGAATTTAGACAATGAAAGTAGTTAGTATTTTAAGCGTTTTATTTTTGGCAATGCTTGCATCCCCTTCTTTTGCTCAAATCTCAAAAGAACAAGCAAAAGAGCGCAAGATGATTATGAAATCATCCAAGTCAGAGCTAACCCAGAAAGCAACAAAAATTGCCAGAAAAGAAGCCAAGAAATTACGGAAAGAAGGCTGGACAACAGCTCCAGGTGCACTCCCTATCGAAAAGCAATTAGACAAATCTTACATGATGGCATATGAGTATGATGACAACATGTATCCAAAGTATATCATGGGAGAAGCCATGAGTATTGGTGAGAATTATGACGCTGCAAAGATGCAAGCATTGGAACTTGCCAAGCAAAACCTTGCAGGACAGATTCAAACGGAAGTAACAGCACTAATAGAAAATACGGTTGCCAACAAACAATTGTCACAAGAACAAGCTGCATCCGTAACACAAAGCATTATGGCAAGCAAGAACTTGATTTCGCAAAATATCGGCAGAACGATTTCTGTCGTTGAAGTTTTCCGCACCTTATCTAATAAAAATAAAGAAGTTCTTGTGCGTATCGCCTACAATAGCAACATGGCGAAGGAAGCTGCCAAGAAAATCGTGCGTGAAGACTTAGAGAAAAAAGGAGATAAGTTGCATAAGGATTTAGACAAAATGTTAGGTTGGTAAATGGATTTGCGCTATTTTTTCATCATTTTTCTACTCATGCCATTACTCTCTACATTCGCTCAAAAGATAGAGAGAGTTCATGGTGAATACGCTTATCATGTCCCCGATAATATTTCGTTGGAAGAAGGTAAGCGTACTGCCCTAGAACGTGCCAAGATTCAAGCTCTAGCTGACGCATTCGGTACACTTGTATCTCAAAGCAATTCCACGATTGTAAAGAATGAGGAAGGCAAATCTTCCGTTGATTTCTTATCCATTGGTGGAAGCGATGTCAAGGGAGAATGGATAGAAACTCTTGGTGAGCCAAAGTTTGATATATTTTATGAGAATAATGCGTTAATCATCAAAGCCACAATTGACGGAAAAGCTCGTGAAATCAAGAATGCAAGTATTGATTTTGAGGCAAAGCTCCTCAGAAATGGTACTGATTTGAAGTTTGAAAGCGATGAGTTCCGGAATGGTGATGACTTATATCTATATTTCAAATCATCCATTAATGGCTATTTAGCAGTTTACCTATTGGATGAGACCACCCAACAAGTTTTCTGCCTCCTGCCTTACAAAAGTTCTGGTGAGCCAGCCTATACGATTGGTCATGACAAGCCTTACGTCTTCTTTTCTTGCCAAAAGACAGATGGGAATCCAAATGCAGTTGATGAATATAACATGACTTGCGAACATTCTATGGAACAGAATACCATTTATATCGTATTTTCTCCCAACATGTTTGCCAAGGCAAATACTAAAAACGAGGATGCAGGACTTCCCAGACAACTACCATTGAAGGAATTTCAGAGGTGGTTGGGAAAGTGTAAAACTAAAGATACAGAAGCACAAATAAAAAGTATAACAATCAAAATCTATAAACGATGAATATTTCAGAATCAATATTAAGTCATCAAGATTTCTGTTATTTTCTTGCAAGGATCATGACAAATATAGATGAATATCCTTCATGCAAAAAACTTTTGCTTAGTGGAATACATCTTATTGGGCAAGATGATTTAAGACATGGTTTAGATGACCTGCGTGATGCGCTAGAAATGCTTTTGAAAGATTTACTTCAAAATAATCTTTCTATTGAAAGGCAATCTCAAAAGAAAATCAGCGAATTATTGCTCAAGAATGGATGGAGCGAAACTATGCTAGCACTTTGGCCGGTGACAATTAAATATTTCAAGAAATATCAAAATTCTCACGTAAAGCATGATGATGGATCAAACATAACAGAACAAGATGCAGAGTTAATTCTTGTTCAAGCCCTACAATTGATAATGTGTCTTGTTACTAAAAAACAATAAAAAGTAGTTCAATAAAATTATGGCAAAAAAAATAGGAACATAGAAGAGATATATAATCATCTCTTAGACATCGATAGAAATCGTATTCTTTCTTCTAACAAGCAAGAAAGAGAACGTATAGAAGACAATATTTGCACTTATGCCAACAATTGCATAGATGACGACCTATTTTCTCAAATGAGAGAAGGTTGTGCAAGCGGTCTTTTCGCTCATGAACATTACGATTTTGACATGGAACAATGTCTAAGAATTCTTAAAGAAATGTCAGACCATAAAGAATAGAATTATGAGAAATTTAATTATAGCGATATTGCTTTTTGCATCACCATGCTTATATGCTCAAAATCAACCAACTTTTGAGCAAGCATTGCAAGCTGCAAAAAATGGAGATTCAAGTGCGTATGGTTGGATAGGTTGTTTTTATTATGGAGGAGAGGGCGTTGCTCGTAATTTTTCTGAGGCAATAAAATGGTTCAAGAAAGCTGCCGAAAATGGAGATAGCGGGTGTTACGCCTATCTTGGTTCAAGCTATTTTGAATTGCAAAATTATCAGGAAGCAATTATATGGCTAGAGAAAGCTGCTAATAACGGAGACACGCGTGTATATGGTGTCCTCGGTGCAAGTTATATGCAGCTAAAACAATATTCTGAAGCTATACCTTGGTTAAAGAAAGCTGTTGACAATAACGAAATACAAGCTTTTTATTGGTTAGGCATATACTATATTATCCAACAGAATGACCAAGAAGCCTATAAGTGGATGAAAAAAGCAGCAGACTCTAATATCCCCGCTGCTTATGGTCATTTAGGAAATATGTATTTAAACGGAAAAGGAACTTCTATAAATAAAAATGAAGCTTTTAAATGGATAAAAAAATCGGCAGAAAATGGCATCTATGATTCCTTTGGCATTCTTGGATGGTTATTTTATAATGGAGATGGAACACAGACTAATATACAAGAAGCATATAAATGGGCTAAATTAGGAATAGAAAAAGATGTCCCTTTATCCATGTGTCTATTATCACGCATGTATGAAGAAGGAAAAGGAGTTTCAAAAGATACTATAAAATCCTTCGAGTGGCTAAAGAAAGCAGCTGAAAAAGGCTATATAGATGCCTATTTACAACTTGGAACAAGATATGAGGATGGTTTTGGAACTCTTAGAAATATAAAAGAAGCTATTACTTGGTATCAAAAAGCTTATGATAGCAGAGATTCAGAAGCACCAGGATTTCTCTGCATGGCATATTACAAAGAAGGGAATTATACTGAAGCTAGAAGATGGGCTGAAATTGTAATCTCACAAAATAAAGATATATTTATTGGTTATCGTACACTTGCACGTCTTTACATGTATGGATATGGAGTTGAAAAAGACAAGACTAAAGCTTTTAAGCTAATGTCCAAAGCCATTGATGAAGCTAAAAAGGCAGGTGGTTCTATGCCTAACACGTTAGACTTAGAAGGAGAATTGTATCTTGCAGACAATAATATAAGTAAAGCTCGTGAGATTTACAATACAGTTATTAAAGAAACACCTGAGTTTTATGCTCAAACAGAAACAAGACTTTCAAAATACATGAAAGAGCATAAAGGTGGAGATGTTGACTTTGAAATGCCAATCGCTAGTAATATTAACGATAAAACCTTCGCTGTTATCATAGCCAATGAGAAATATCAAATGGAGAAACCTGTAGAGTTCGCAACAAATGACGGAAAGGTCTTTATGGAATATTGCAAAAAGACATTGGGACTACCTGAGAAAAATGTCCATTACATTGCAGATGCTACACTCAACAACATAAAATATGAAGTAAAATGGCTTCAAAATGTAATAGCAGTATATAATGGTGAGGCTAAAGTCATCTTCTATTACGCAGGTCATGGTATTCCAGACGAAAAAAACAAGAGCGCCTACTTGTTGCCTATTGATGGTTATGGCTCAGATGCAGCAACTGGTTATGCATTGGAAAACTTATACAAAGCTTTAGGAAGCTTACCTTCTAAGTCAGTAACAATTTTCTTGGATGCCTGCTTTAGTGGTGCCAAACGTGATGGAGATATGCTGGCTTCTGCTCGTGGTGTTGCCATAAAGACAAGACCAACCGCACCTATTGGCAATATGGTAGTCTTTACAGCTGCACAAGGAGATGAGACAGCATATCCATATAAGGAACAAGAGCATGGATTATTCACTTATTACCTCTTGAAGAAATTGCAAGAAACAAAGGGAAATGTTACTTTAGGAGAACTTGGTGATTACATTAAAACACAGGTGAAACGACAATCCATTGTAACGAATGGAAAATTACAATCTCCTACTATCATAGCAACATCTTCTGTTGGAAATGATTGGAAAAGTTGGAAGTTAAATCAATAATTTGGGTATGAAGGTATGAAGAAATCAAGTTATAAATACATGTTTATCATCGGAGCAATGCTTTTTGCTCCGAATCGTTCTTTTGCCCAATCTAACGATTTTCAAACCAAATATGAGGCATTCAAGAGACAAGCAAGAGCAGAGTATGAAGATTTTCGTGCTCAATGCAACGCAGAATATACAGAGTTTGTAAAAGAAGCATGGAAAGAATGCCAAGTTCTTCCTGCTATTCCTTGTCCAAAAGACGAGATTACTCCCCCTATTATCAAACCCAACAAAGATAATGGTAAGAAGAGAGAAAATAAGGTAATTGCCATCAAGGACATAGTTTCTCCAATAGAGCAAACCCCACAACCTAAGCCAATTTCTCCTATTTACGATAAAGAACAACAAGGAGAAGACAAACATCAGTTTGTATATTGCGGCACGGAATGTATGGTACGTTGTCCAAACAACATTAGTATAGATTTGAGTAGTTGTAACAACCAGCACATAGCAGAAGCATGGAAAGTTTTATCAACCGACATGTTTAACAATACCATTCGAGATTTTCTTGCGATAAGAAGTAGAATGCAACTATGTGACTGGTCTTATCTCAACCTTATAAACACCTTTGCCAAAGATTACCTGGGCAAGGGAAACTTAGCCACGCTCGTTACGGCATACATCTATAGTCAAAGTGGTTATCAAATGCGATTGGGACGTAATGGCAACCATCTTTATTTGTTATATGGTACCAAGCATGGCATCTACGACAAAGGTTACTTTCGTGTAGATGGTATCAACTATTACTCTCTCGAAAATGATGCCCAAAAGATGGAAGTATGTGATTTTGCTTTTCCAAAAGAACAAGCTCTTTCATTGTATATTCCTCAAAACCAACTCTTCACTTATCAACCAACACCAATAAGAATATTGATTTCTGATAGGTATAAGGACATGAACTTAAGTGTTCAAGTCAACAAGAGCCTCATTGACTTCTACAACACATACCCTTCATCAGAAATCAATGGAAACTTCATGACGAGATGGGCTATGTATGCAAATACTCCTATGGAGCGAGAAATACAGAATCAGCTATACCCTATACTGAGAGAAAAGATTTCAGGATTGAGCGAGCACGACGCAGTCAACAAGGTATTAAACTGGGTTCAAACTGCATTTGTATATGAATATGATGATAAAGTATGGGGGCACGATCGTGCTTTTTTCGCTGAAGAAACTCTCTTTTACCCTTATTGCGACTGTGAGGACAGAGCCATCCTCTTCACTCGCTTGATACGTGATTTACTCGGTTTAAAGTGCATCTTGACTTATTATCCAGGGCATCTTGCCTCTGCCGTTTGCTTCAATCAACAAATAAAAGGAGATTACCTTTCCCTAAATGGAGAAAAGTTTGTAGTATGTGACCCTACGTACATTGGTGCTTCTGTTGGCTTGACTATGCCTAATATGGATAGCCAAAAGGCAACAGTCATTTTATTGGAATAACCCTGATATTTATAAAGAAAGTTTTTATACTATAGAAATTTCCAATAGGATTTAAAAAAGTCTCTTGCTCATATAATTTGAGTAAGAGACTTTTTGAATATAACGTTGCCAAATCAAAATATAGATATTTATTACGATACTTTTATGATTCCAGGGATAACCTTGCCTTCTTTTCGCATTTGCTCGCCACGATGTAAGGCTGCTAGCATAGTATGGTAATGCTCCAGTCTTATCTTTCTTTGCTCAGGTGTTTCCTTCTGAACATTGTTCATTCTTTCCTCAAATCTTATAGCATCTTCGCCATAAAGAATTGGGGTTTCTTTAATTGGTCTTGCCATATTTTGAAAGTTTAAATGTTCGTTTCTGCAAATGTACGATTAATATTTCTAGATACCAAACTTTCGGGCGATTATTTTTGTTTTCGTCCTGTTTTTTAGGTTTTAGCTACTATTGCTGATAGGAAAGGAGGTAGTTGCTTTTCCTGGCAACACCTACGAAACGCAACTGTTGCATATTTTGAAACGGTTCAAAAAGCATATAATCCGCTCTCGCTGACGAAGGTTAACAGTTTGGTTCGTTTTGTTCGGTTTCCATTCTTCGGAGGCTTCCCAGAACCTTGCTACCGCGTTTCGCGGTAGCAAGTATGTTAACAAACTGGTTTACAGCATCATAATATTTTCATACCCCAGTATATTACAGTTCAAAAAGCATAGAATCCGCTCTCGTTGACAAAGATCAACTTATACCAGCGCTTTACTTCAGTTCCTTCCTTCTTTATACCAGTCACTACCCATATGCTGCGTTTCACGGCGCATGGGTAGTAACAGGCAAGAATAAGGATGGAACTACAGCATAACGTTTCCAGCAGATGCCTTTTATCATCTTCTCGCTCTTGACAGCTTATGTGGTAGATGTAGAAGTGCACAGTTCGAAACATCTTAGTATAGTCTTCAAAAGAGCTAATTGAAGTTGCCAGAAGAGTTACAATCTGTTTTTAGAAGATATAGCTCCTAAGACAGCACATCAGCTGTTGTGCGGTTGCACATCACCTGTTGTGCGCATGTCGCCCAGCTGTTGTGCATGCGTATTTCAGCTGATGTGCGTTCTCTTTTTACAAGAGGCTAGCTATCTTTATCATTCTCTTCAATTATCCAATCCTCTATATTTCCCTGGGTAGAATCAAAGTTGATACCTACTTTCACTATAGGTTTCCCGCAAAGCGCAAAGCGCTGGGCATAGTTCTTGAGGTTGATTTGCTGCAAAGCCGTCTGGGCATCCCTGTTCAGCTTCAGCTCTATGATATAGAGACGGATGTCGGTCAACAGCACAATATCTACCCTTCCATTGGGAGTGTGCACTTCTACATCTACCACATAGCCAGTCAAAAGCGAGAAGATGATAAACAGCATCTGCTGGTAATGACCTTCATGGTTGGTGACATTGCAATATGGCACAGTTCCCAGGAAGGTCTGGAGCAGCTGTAATGCTCCGTCCATATCATTCTGACGGATAAGCACAGACATCTGAGCGATGGTGACATCTCCATTCTGGGCAAACATTCCTTCCAGATAGTTAGGAAGAAGACTCTCGAACAATCCTACTTTAATTTCCTTGTTCGGCAAATCAAGTGTATAGAGCTTGCTGGTCTTGTCATAATCTTTGATGGTAAGATAACCACTTTGGTATAGCAAAGGGGTAATGGCCGTCATGTTCTCTGTCGGGGCATCAAAAGCTGATGATTTGGCATACATCTTTCCAAGAGTAGCCGGCAAGACATGAAACTTCCGCATCATGTTAATCAGATAGGTTGGAGTACCGGAAGCAAACCAGTATGAACCGAAATCCTGGTTGGCAAAGCAGTTGAGCAGGCTGAACGGATTGAAAACATCCGGCGACTGGGCAGAAAAATGATAACCATCGTAGTTCATTTTCAGTTCCTCGATAGCAGCTTCTCTTGTTGATTCCTGCGATTTTGCCAATTCATCAATATCGTCCGACATCTGGGTGAGCAGTTCCTCCTTGGTGATTCCACATATTCCCGAATATTCCCTATTCATCGAAATATTGGTGATATTATTCAGTTCGCTGAAGATGCTGAGTTGCGAAAACTTGGTGATACCGGTGAGGAAGACAAAGCGGAGATATGGGTCGCAATCCTTCAATGGACTATAGAAATTACGCATGATATTGCGAAGATCCTTGAGATTGTCATCCTCGTGTGCTACATCAAGAAGAGGAGCATCGTATTCATCGATGAGCACGACCACCTTCTTTCCCGTTCGTCTGTACACATTCATAATCAGGTTTGCCAATCTCACATTCGGATCAACAGCATCATTTTCTATACCAAACTTCTTTTCATTCAAGCCGATGATATAGAGCAGGTATCTTTCCAGTTGCTCCTTCTCCATGTGTTTGCCCATAGCCATACTGAAATGGAGCACAGGATATTCTGTCCAATCCTGCTCCAGCTTTTCAATGGCAAGTCCCTTAAAGAGTTCTTTCTTTCCTTCGAAATAACTTTGTAAAGTAGATACAAGCAAAGACTTTCCGAAACGACGTGGTCGTCCCAGAAATATATAGTTGCTGTCAGAATGTGTCATGCGGTAAACATATTCTGTCTTGTCGATATAGAGCCGGTCTTCCGTGCGAATCTTATCGAAGGTTTGTATTCCTATAGGATATCTTTTTTTTGCCATAATTCTACGCTTGATGATATTACAACTGCTTATCTTGCATAAAGCCACTGCAAAGATACGAAGTTTTTTTGGAAACTCTATTAAAAAAGAAGAAATATTGGGTTATCATTTTCAATAATAACTCTCGGAAAGATATTTATCTCATTTTTTCCAAAACAAAAAAAGAACTTGAAGAAGATGTTTCATGTTTTGCATACAAGTCTCAAAAAGATGCATATCTATCTTCAAAGTTTGATATCCTGAAACAGGACATCAAACTTCATTTGTCTTAATCCATGAACTTAATCATATCCTGGCGTCTTGGCTTTGCCTCTGGCGATTCAGCAGGATAGCCCAGGGCGATGCAGTAGAGCAGTTTGTAATTTTTGGAGAATGCCATGCGGTCGAGGTAAGGCTTGGCTGATGGCGAATCCAGTATCCAACGGGCTGAACTGCCCAGGCAGCAGGAGCCGATGCCCCTTGACCATGCTGCAAGAATGATGTTCTCGCCAAGCAAACCGCAAT
>OIZP01001759.1_pt1 | contig 10616 bp, 14 predicted proteins | sample 1588531 | NCBI WGS metagenome assembly OIZP01 (sample SAMN03283283) | human gut metagenome | biome: human-associated habitat; material: feces | host: Homo sapiens | place: Peru | collected 2012 | reverse complement strand
ACATTGGGTATCATAATGACTGCAATAAAAATCAGCCCAAAAACATTAAACCATTCCATATTATCTACCATTTTCAGCTCTAAAAAATAAGATTTTTAGATGATTTTAGTTTCATCATGCTTCATCAAATTTTACACATTTGGGGTAAAATGTGGGGTAAACAAACCTGAGTCGAAAGACTAGAAAATACCCCCCAATTTTTGCCTTAATAATTCATGGGACTAGCATTAGATGCGATTCATCAAACTTTATTATGTGTCATTTGCGTTTTTACACGCAGAATCCAACAGTTTTTGCAGCGAAATCAATCCATCTTGTTTCATCATGTGCTACGCAAATGTGGTAGTATTGGGGGTAGTAGACCGTACGCTACAGATATACCTGATAGTATACATACGTATATTTGTTCAAGTTGATTCACGGCATGCTCCGTCTCAATGAATTATTTTGATATGCCTGCGTTTCCGCCATCAATAATCAACGTCTGGCCTCCACCCTCATTTTCTCCTGTTGTGATTTGCAGTCTATTTAAGCTTTCAAGAGATTTTTTAGCAGTAGGGTCATTATACTGCTTCTGAAAAGCACTATAAATTTTCCCTACAAGCTCACCTGCTTTCAAAGAAAGTTCCGTTTCTTTGGTTATCTTCTTTACTTCCTTTTTTAGTAAGAAGTCAAGCAGCGAGTATTGATTTTGAAGGTCTGCTATAGTCAGCTTTGTTACTGACTTTTCAGGCACAGTAGCCTCCATATCGTAGATCCAAATTTCAGCAAAATTTGAAGTTACAATCCATCTTGCCTTTTCGGAACGGGGTAAGTTGTCATTATACCGTTTCGCTTGCTCATATGGTGTAAGGTCTGTGCCGTCTGACTGATGAATTTTCTTATCAAGAGGAATCCCCAAAGATTATTGTTCTATGATGACACTTGTTTCTCTTATATATCCGTCTATCCGTTTTGAGTTGCCGTTGACTACAACGCTTTTCTGAAAGTCAACTCTGTCAGTGGCATCAGCAGCACCCAAGACTCTTTGAAGTATGTCCAGCCAGTAAGAACGGTCATCTTTATCTTCTTCGCCACGGCCTACCCACTTTTGGTAAAAGCGCCTTGCACCTTCTCTTTTTTCTGAGTCAGTCATACATCAAACCTCTTCATAACTATCGTCATTGTTATCTTCAAGTTCGGGTATATCGCCACCGCCAAGATTTGCATTGACCCCAAGAGCAGCAGCTACAGCAAGTGTTATCATACCAACGCCTAATAAAATTTTATTTCCCATCCTGTCTAAAAATTTCTTATTATTCAGGTCTGCTTCTGCGATTTTGTCAGCAACGGCGATCATGTCTTCGGCGATTGACTTCCTTTCTTCTTCTGTCAGGTTTTCCTTATCCATCTTTTTCGCTAGTACATCAAGGATAGTCTGATACCCATGGATAACAGCTTCTTGACTTTCCTTGTTTTTCTCAAGGATATTATCACAAGTTTTGGTATACTGCTCTATAGCTGCCTTTCCAAAGTCAGCATAAACGGGAAACTGATCGATAACTTTCATGGCTACTTCTTTATCCATGTAAGGTATCATAGAAGCGAACTGCATCACTTTTTCTTTTGAAAGATTACGAAAGGAATCAATTTTTAATGCCTTTTTCACGGCGTTTTCATTGACATATCTTCTAGGATAATTCTTCATATGACAAGTTACCCCTCTTTCTTTGATGTATCAAGTATATCAGCTAGTAACTCAAAAGTCCATAAAATTAATAAAAACTGGAACTCAGAAAGCTCCAGTTTTTATTTTTGGTTGATGCACTAAATTGAGTCAATTGAGTTAATATGTCAATTTTCGTCAAATTACCGAAAACTTTTAGTACATTTTTGCACCAGCTGGGATATGGTCGTCAAGCATAATTAAATGCAATTTTTCTTCCCCTTCTTCATGGTGTACAGCACTGATAAGCATACCACAAGAATTAATTCCCATCATAGGACGAGGGGGGAGATTGGTGATTGCAAGCAGGGTTTTCCCTACCAGCTCCTCAGGCTCATAGTAGGCATGAATTCCGCTCAAAATCGTTCGATTTGTACCCGTTCCATCGTCAAGAGTGAACTTCAAGAGCTTTTTCGACTTCTTAACGGCTTCACACTCAAGAACTTTTACAGCTCTGAAATCGGACTTGCTAAAAGTTTCAAAGTCAACAAAGTCAGAGAAAAGCGGTTCAATTTCAACCTTAGAAAAATCAATTTTTTCGGTCTCTTTCTTTTCTTCCGAAATATTATGATTTTCCGACTTTTCAGGTGCTTTTTCGGCTTTAGGGGTGTCTGTAGGTTTCATTGTGGGGAACAGCAAAACGTCCCGGATGGAGGCGGAGTCGGTCAGCAGCATGACCAGGCGGTCAACGCCGAAGCCCAGGCCGCCCGTGGGAGGCAGGCCGTATTCCAGGGCGGTGACGTAGTCGTAGTCCACCTGGGCACGGGACGCGGGGTCCACGGCCAGACGGTCAGCCACCTGCTTTTCGAATCTTGCCTTCTGGTCGATGGGGTCGTTCAGCTCGGAGAAGGCGTTGCCGAACTCCGTGGCGTTGATGAAGTATTCAAACCGCTCGGTAAAGGCGGGATCATTGGGCTTCCGCTTGGCCAGGGGGCTGTTCTCCACGGGATAGTCGTAGATGAAGGTGGGCTGGATCAGGTTCTCCTCTACAAAGGCATCGAAGAACTCGGCCAGGATGGCGCCCTTGGTGGGAATCTCCGGCAGCTCCACATTGTGGGCCTTGGCCGCAGCAATGGCCTCCTCGTCAGAGGAAATGGCGGCAAAGTCCACGCCGGAATACTTCTTGACAGCCTCAATCATGGTCATGCGCTCCCAATGGGACAGGTCGATGTCCTTGCCCTGGTAGGAGATCTGCAAGGTGCCGCAGACCTTCATGGCCACGGTCTTCATCATCTCCTCTACCAGATCCATCATGCCGTGGAAATCGGTATAGGCCTGGTAGAGCTCAATGGAGGTAAATTCCGGGTTGTGGGTGGGGTCCATGCCCTCGTTCCGGAAGATGCGGCCCACTTCATAGACCCGATCCATACCGCCGACGATCAGCCGCTTCAGGTACAGCTCGGTCTCGATGCGCAGCACCATGTCGATGTCCAGGGTATTGTGGTGGGTATAGAAGGGACGGGCAGAGGCACCGATCTCAAAGGGGGTCAGGATGGGGGTGTCCACTTCCAGGAAACCCTTGCTGTCCAGGAAGTGCCGCAGCTCCCGGAGGATCATGCTGCGCTTGACGAAGGTATCCTTCACCTCAGGGTTGACGATCAGGTCCACATAGCGCTGGCGGTACCGGGTCTCCCGGTCCGTCAGGCCGTGGAATTTCTCGGGCAGGGGCAGCAGGGACTTGCTCAGCAGAGCGGCCTTGTGGACCCGCAGGGAGATCTCGCCCCGCTCGGTCTTGAACACATCGCCCTCTACGCCAACAATGTCGCCAATGTCGTTTTTCTTAAACCGGGCAAAATCCGCCTCGTCCATGGCGTCGAAGCGCACATAGAGCTGAATCCGGCCGGTGTTGTCCTGCAAATCGCAGAAGGACACCTTGCCCATGCCCCGCTTGCTCATGAGGCGGCCTGCCAGGGTGACAGTGCGCCCTTCCATGGCATCAAAATGCTCTTTGATCTCCTTGGCGGAGGAGGTAACGTCAAACTTGGTCTGCCGGAAGGGGTCCAGCCCCTCGGCCCGGAGAGCCTCCAGCTTGTCCCGCCGGACCTTCACCTGGTCGGACAGGGGCATTTCTGCCTGTGGTACAAACTTTGCCATGGCTTAGCCCTCACGAGAGACGCTGATGACCTTCATGGTGAAGGAACCGGCGGGGGCATTCACGGTGAACTTTTCACCGGCAGCCTTGCCAACGATGCCGCGGCCGAAGGGAGAGTCATCAGACAGCTTGTTTTCCATGGGGTTGGCTTCCTGGGAGCCGGTGATCTTGTACTCGAAGCGCTTGCCGTTCTCGTCTTCCACCACCACGGTGCAGCCCAGACCCACGCGGCCGGTGGCCTCGTTCTCGTCCTCGATGATGACGGCGTGGGACAGCACGTCTTCAATCTCGGCGATTCGGCCGTACAGCTTGGCCTGCTCGTTCTTGGCGGCATCGTATTCGGAGTTTTCGGACAAGTCGCCATAGGACCGGGCCTCGGCGATCATGGCGGCAACCTCGCGCTCACGGGTGGTCTTCAGATAGTTCAGTTCCTTTTCCAGGTCTGCCAGACGCAGGCTTGTGATTTTATATTCCTTAGCCATATTCAAAAATCCTTTCTCAGCTGAAAAATTTCCAAAGCTCCCAATATTATAGAGGAAAACTCCCGGGTAGTCAAGAAGATTCCCGGGAGTTTTCGAAAAATATAGGGGCTTTTCAGAAACAATTCTTATGAAATGTGTTCCAGAATCTGCCGATACAGCGCTTGGGTTTGCTGTGGGTCCTTTCCGCTGAGAACGTAGGTCTGCCCCTTCGCGGTTTTCAGGACGATGGCGCTGCCCGGGCGATAATAGGTCATGCGGGTGTAGCTGCCGAATTCCTCGTTTTCAAAGAGTCCCGCCAGCAGCCGGAAGGAGCCAAGCCCCCAGGTGCGGGAGCCGGGCACATTTTCGCTGCGCAGCTCCGCGTCGGTGATGTCGTCATAGGAAATGGTGGTGGAGCCGTAGTAGGTTACATCCACCTGCATGGCAGTGTCCAGAAAGGAAACCTTCACGGAGCCGGTAAAGAGGAAAACGGCCACGGCCAGTACAATGACCGCTGCAGCCGGCAGCGCGGCTTTATTGAGCTTGCTTTCCCACTTGGGCCGGGGCTGAAAGGTTACGCCCTGGCGCTGCTGCTTTTTATAAAAGGTATAAGAATAGACCAGGGGAATGGCATTTCCCAGAATCAGCAGCCCCAGCAGCAGAAACGTGGCTGCCTTCTCTGGCAGAAAGCTTGCGGGTATCATCAGAAAGCCGCAGACCATATAACAGGGCCCGGCCAGACGGTGGGTGGCGTTCCAGTTTTCCTCGGTGGAGGCGGTCCACTTTACCCGGATGCCTATGGTGCTGTTCTGGCGGCATTTGGGCAGGTAATTGCCCATGACCAGATAGATGACGGCGAAGAGCCAGCCCATAATGCAGGGGATGGGAAGCTCTGTGTGCCCCGCCGCAATGGAAAAGCTAATCCAGGAGGTCACATTGGACAGCAGAGGGATCAGCCAGATGACAACGCTGTTGATTTTTTTGTTTTTCTCCCGGTCCTTTTCCAGCTTTTCGGTCAGATGCAGGCACAGAGCCAGTGTCAGTGCCAGAAGCACGGGGGTGAACAGCACAACCAACGGAAAGACAGTCTGGGGATTTGTGCTCCATAGCACAAGCCCGATGAGTGCGGGCAGCAGGGTAAAGGCATAGCAGAGTACGCGGGTTTTCTTACTGTACATGGTTGGGCACCTCTCTCCAGGCAAGCGAGATTTTTTTCAGAATCCACAGGCAAAGAGCTGCCATGACGGCAAGAACCAGGTAGACAAGGGAATAGGCTAGGGCCCGGGATGAAAGAAACTGAGGGATACCAGTGAGGCTGTCCAGCAGAAAATGAATGCCCAGGCAGCCCAGGATCCACCGGGAATCCTTTTTCCGGAAACCGTAGAAGACCATGGCGGTCATGCAGGTCTGGCAGACCATGGTTAGGACCCGCTCCAGCCCTGCCAACAGGAAGAGCCCGGCAGAGGTGCTCTTCAGGGCTGCGGCAGCAGCGGTCAGCTGGGCGGTATCTGCCCCGGCGGCGGCTGCCTGTGCAGCCAAAGCATCGAAGCCGCCGCTTTGCAGCAGAAACAGATATACCAGGTTATTGATGTAGGTCAGCCCGATGAGCAGAATCGCCTCTATTCCACCGTGGCCCAGGCCTGCGGCCAGGGCGCGGGGAAAGGTCAGATTTTTTCGCAGCAGCCCCGCACCGGCGCAGCGGCCTGCCAGCTCGAAAAGCCCCGCGGTCAGGGCAAGCCCCAGGGTATAGAGAAGCAGATGCTTCTGCGTCCAACTCAGGAATCCGGCATTTGCGGACAGGGCTGTGAGAATGGGCAACCGGATGAGCATCTGGGGCACGAAAAAGCCCAATGCGCCCACAATCCAGGCAGAGACGATACCCTCCCCCCTGTGCTTTTGCGCGTAGAAGATCAGGCCTCCGATGGGCAGAATCAGACAGATGCCCAGCGTGATGCAGCAGGCAATGATTTTGGCAGCGTAGTGTTCCATGATTTACTCTCCTTTCAGGTCCGCGATCCACAGCAGTGTTTCTTCCAGCACCGATGTATTCAGCGTGTAATAGATGAATTTTCCCTCCCGGCTGTCATAAACCAGGTCCGCATCCTTCAGCACGGACAGGTGCCGGGAGATGGCGGCGGCGGAGATATCGAAATGGTCTGTGATTTCCCCGGCGCTTTTTTTGCCGGATTTCAGCAGATTCAGGATTTCCCGCCGGGTTGGGTCGGCCAGTGCTTTCAGGGTTTGCTGCAATCCCATGGGCACACCTCCTGAGAAATATTTAACAATTAACTTAATTGTTAAATTAATGATACCACGGGGGAGACCGTTTGTCAAGGGGAAAAGAAACCTCTTGCACATTTTCGTTTCAAAGGATAGAATAGAGCTAAGGAAGGGGGCTTTGGCTTGCGGCGACTGAGAATACTCTGCTTTGCGGCGGCAATCTGTCTGCTGCTATCTGCCTGCGGCAGTGCGGCAGCGGCGGAAACCAAGGGCGAAGCCCCGAAAAACCCCTATATCATGCCGGAATTTCGGGATGCCCGGTTTCACGAGGAGGCGGCCACGGACTGCGGGGCGCTGAGGCTGGATGACTCCTGCCTGGACCAGGGCTATGTGGCGGTGCTGGCCCAGTCGGAAAAGCGGATGAAATTCCAGATCCTTTCGGGAGAGGAGACCTACAATTACGACCTGCCCTCCGGAGAAGCCCAGGTGTTCCCCCTGAACATGGGCAGCGGCAGCTATACCTTCCGGCTCATGGAGCAGATCGAGGGCACAAAGTATGCCTGCACCTGGTCCGGCAGCCGACAGGTGACATTGGAGGATGAATTTGAGCCCTTCCTACGGCCCAGCTGGATGGTTGCCTATTCGGCTTCTTCACGGTGTGTCGCGCTGACGAAGCAGCTTGCCGAAAGCTGCGAGACGGATACGGAGCTTGCATCCGCAATTTATGAATACCTGGTGGATAGCATCCGCTATGACAGGCAGAAGGCCGCCACGGTCCAGAGCGGCTATCTGCCGGACCCGGACGAGACTCTGGCAACCGGAAAGGGCATCTGCTTTGACTATGCGGCTCTGGCGGCGGCCATGCTGCGCAGCGCCGGCATTCCCTGCAAGCTGATCACGGGCTATGTGGAAAACGATGTTTACCACGCCTGGAACTGCTTCTATCTGGAGAGCCAGGGCTGGGTGACGGTGCAGATTGCCGCGTCGCCGGACACCTGGCAGCGGGTGGACATCACCTTTGCCGCCAGCGGAACGCCAACCAATGCATTGCAGGATGATTCGCGGTATACCCCGCGGTTTACCTATTGAATGGGGGGAAACACCATGAAAACAAAAGGACTGACAAGACAGGAGCTCTCCGCCTTTTGCGCCGGTGTGTCGGTGCTGCTGGGCTCCGGCAGCGGGATGGAAGAGGCCGTGGGCCTGTACGCCGAGGATTCCACCGGTGCGCTGGAGGCAGCCTGCAAGGCAATGGTGCCCAATATGGGTTTGGGTTTTGGAGAAGCCGCAGCCCAAACGGGGCTGTTCCCGGACTATGCTCTGGCGGTGATGCAGACCGCCGAGGCTTCAGGCCGGCTGGAGGAGGGCTTGGGCCGTCTGGCGGAATACTACGACCGGCAGGATGCCCTGGAAAAGAAGGTCCGCAGCGCGATCACCTATCCGGCGGCGCTGTTGCTGCTGCTGGGCGGTGTGCTGGCGGTGCTGGTTTTCGGGGTCATGCCCATGTTTCAGAACGTATACGACAATGTGACCGGCGGACTGGCCGCCTCCAGCTATGCCTATGTGCTGTGGGCGGAGGTCCTCAGCCGGGTGGGGCTGTGCGTGGCCATTCTGGCAAGCGTGGGCCTATTGGTGCTTGCGGCAGTCCAGCGCCGGGACCCGGAAAAACTGCGGCCCCGGTTTGCACGGTTTCCGCTGACAAAGGACGCTTTTCTCACCATGGCCAAGGCCAATATGACGGATATGCTCGCCACCCAGCTGTGCAGCGGCATGGATGGAGCGGAGGCACTGGACAGTGTGCTGCTCCGTACGGAGCACAAAGACCTGAAAGCCGCTCTGGAGCAGTGCCGGGAATATATGGGTGCGGGCGAGAGCCTGGCCAGGGCGCTGTTCCATGCCCGCATCTTCCCCGGCCTCAGCGGAAGGATGCTCCTGAGCGGGGAGGAGAGCGGCACTCTGGCGGAGACCATGGTCACTCTGGCGGAAAAGCTGTCCGGCGATGCCTGGGAGGCACTGGAAGCGCTGGTTGACCGGGTGGAGCCGGTGCTGGTGGGCTTCCTGACGGTTTGTGTGGGGCTGACCCTGGTCAGCGTCATGCTGCCGCTGCTGGGCATTCTGGGGGCGGTGTGATGTGAAAAAGCTGTTCGTTGCGCTGCTGCTGTGCGTCTGCGTTTTGGCAGGCACTCTTTGGACGCGGGCAGCCCGGCAGAATATCCGTTTGCAGAGCCGGGAATCCGTCCGGCAGGCGGTGTTGCGCAGCGCCGTGGAGTGCTACTGCGTGGAGGGGGCGTACCCGGAGAGCCTTGGCTATCTGGAGGAGAACTACGGCCTGAATGTGAACCATCGGGATTTTATTGTGACCTATGAGGTGTTTGCCAGCAATGTGGCCCCGGATGTCCGGGTGCTGGTGCGGGGGGAGGCAGAACCGTGAGAAAATCTTCCGGCGCGTTGGCGCTCATGAATCTGCTCCTGGCGTTGGCACTGCTGGTGCTGGCTCTGGCAGGGGCCCGGCTCTATGGCCGGACCCTGGACATTCGCCGGGAGAACACCCGGCTGCGCAGTGCCGTTGGCTATATCCAGAGCCAGGTAGGCGCGGCGGGATATTCCCGGGTGGCGCTGCGGCAGGGGCCGGAGGGGGTCATGCTCTGCATCCCCGAAGGGGCTTCGGATTATGAAACCCGCATTTTTGCCTGGGAAGGGCAGCTCTACAGCCAGTTTGCAGCAAAGGACGCGGCGGTGGACTTATCGGACAGTCAGGCCCTGTGCGAACTGTCCGCCTTTTCCCTGACGGCCCGGGGAGCGCTGCTGGAAATCCGGGCAGACGGAAAGACGGGCTTTGCCTGGTGCCGGGGAGGAATTCAAAATGAGACATAGGGAGAGCACCACCGGCCGCCTGGCCATGGCAGGGCCTATGGTGCTGTTTGTGGGCATTTTTGTGGTGTGCTGCGGAATTCTCACCTGCGTTTTTTTTCGGGGCGCACAGCTCAGCCGGGAAGCGGCGCAGTATAATGAGGCGGTGATGCTCTGCCGCAGCCAGGCAGAGCGGCTGCGGGCGGGGGAAGCTCTGCCCGAGCACAGCTGCTTTGACGGCAGCCTTGCCCAGTGCGGCCCGGAGGACGCGGAATATTTGCTGTCAACCGCAGCGGAGCCCCGGCAGGGCTGCGTTTGCTGGACGCTGACGGTTTCCACGCCGAAGGGAGAGGCACTGTACAGCCTGGAGATTTTTACGGAGGAGGCGCTTACGTGAGAACGAGAGAGATGCATATGGGCGCTTTGGCGGTGCTGCTCTGCGTGACCGTGCTCTGCGTTGCGGTGTTCGGGGCCCTGACTCTGGTTACGGCAGCGGGGGACCTTCGCATGGCGCGCAGAACCGGGGAATACACAAAATCCTGGTATGATTTGGAGAATCAGGGGCAGCTCTGGTGCAGCCAGATCCGCCGGTGGCAGGGGGGCAACTGCCAGTTGCCCCCGGATACGGTTCTGGAAGACGGGGTTGCCGGTGTAAGAATCCAGGATCAGACGGGAAAACTGGAAATTTGGCTGTCCCTTTCCAACGGCACGCTGCTGCAATGGGACCATACAGCCCTTTGGCAGCCGGAGGAGACCCTGCACCTCTGGCCCGGGGAAGGAGCGGAAGATGGAAATTGAAGCGATTCTGCGCCGCGCAGTTGACTGCGGTGCATCGGATATCTTTGTGGCGGCAGGTCTGCCGCTGACCTTTAAGATCAAGGGGGAGCAGCAGCGCACCGGGCAGCCCTATACCCCGGCGGACAGCGGGACCTTTGCTGCGGCGCTGTACCGCCTGGCGGGCCGGGAAAGCTACTGCGTGGACGGAAGCCGTATGGACGACGATTTTTCCTGCTCCCTCAGCGGCATTGGCCGGTTTCGGGTGAATCTGTTCCGGCAGCGGGGCACCCTGGCCGCAGTGGTCCGGGTCATCCGCTTCGGCCTGCCGAAGCCGGAGGAATTCCACATTCCGCCGGAGATCATGGCGGTGAAGGACTGCAAAAAGGGCCTGGTGCTGGTGACGGGCCAGGCGGGCTCCGGCAAGACCACCACCGCCATGCGGCTGAAGGACTATCTGGAAAATCTGGGCGTGCAGGTCTGCCTGCTGAGCATGGATAATTTCTTTCTTCCC
>OIZP01001758.1_pt1 | contig 10619 bp, 9 predicted proteins | sample 1588531 | NCBI WGS metagenome assembly OIZP01 (sample SAMN03283283) | human gut metagenome | biome: human-associated habitat; material: feces | host: Homo sapiens | place: Peru | collected 2012 | reverse complement strand
GCTTCCTTGACGCCTTCCACAGCCTGAATGACATTGCCGGTGTGTGCGGCAATGGTGTAAAAGTGATCCGATCCGATCACAGTCTGCGCAACAGTTTTCATATCTGCTTCCTCCAGTCTTGTTTCTTTTTGAATAAGCTTCTCATTTTCACGATAGTCAAATGATACCACTTACCGTGATTTTTTACAAGGATTTCGACATTTCTTTAGCACTATTCACAAAACACGACCGCATTTCGTCAGGTTTTGCACCGTTTCTCAAAAGTTTTCCGTCCGGATTCCCTACCGGAAGCAGCGCTTTCCCGCCCGGCTTTGCCGCACATCCTTGCGCACAATCGCTTGATATAGAACATTTTTTGCGTTATACTTGGGACGTTGAATATTTTACAAGAGCTTTGACATCGTTTTGACCGGAAAGAGAGGTTATCCCATGGCATCCCCTGACCTCAGTGCGGAGCAATTCCGCAAAATGACCGAGACCCCCATCCCCAGGCTGATCCTGGGCCTGGCGGCTCCTACCATCCTCAGTATGCTCATCACCAGCATCTACAACCTGGCCGACACTTTTTTTGTGGGCCAGATCTCTACCAGCGCTTCCGGCGCGGTGGGCGTTGTTTCCAGCCTGATGGCCATCATCCAGGCGCTGGGCTTTATGCTGGGCCACGGTGCAGGCAGTATCATCAGCCGGAGCCTGGGCAGCCAGAACACCGATGCCGCCACCCGTTTTGCTTCCACCAGCTTTTTTACGGCGCTTGTGCTCGGCTTCGTTCTGCTGGCAGGCGGCCTTGCCACCCTGCCCGGTTTCATGATGCTGCTTGGCAGCACCGAGACCATCCTGCCCCACGCCTGCGCTTATGCCCGGTACATCCTGCTGGCCGCCCCCATCATGATGGCCAGCCTGGTCATGAACAACATCCTGCGCTATGAGGGCAAGGCCAGCTTTGCCATGATCGGCCTGGTCACCGGCGGCGTGCTGAACATCGTGCTGGACCCCATCTTCATGTTTGTCTTCGGCCTTGGCACAGCCGGTGCGGGCCTTGCCACCGCCCTGAGCCAGTGCATCAGTTTCTGCATCCTGCTGTCGATGTTCCTGCGGGGCAAAACGGTCAGTCAGTTCAAGCTTTCGGCCGTCACCCGCAGCCCGGCTGAGTTTGGCACCCTTTTGATGACCGGTATGCCCAGCTTTGGCCGCCAGGGGTTGAACAGCATCGGCGGCATGCTGCTGAACATTGCCGCCCGCAGCTACGGCGATGCCGCTGTGGCCGGTATGAGCATCGTTTCCCGCATCTTTCTGTTCATCCTCTCGGTGGCCATTGGCACCGGCCAGGGCCTGCAGCCGGTGGCCGGCTTCAACTACGGTGCCCGCAAATACCGCCGGGTGCAGCAGGCCTGTATTTTCACCATCGAAGCGAGCTTTTGTTTCCTGCTGGTGCTGCTGACGGCCTGCTGGTTCAACGCCGAAACGCTGATCCGCCTGTTCCGCGATGACCCCGAAGTCACGGCAGTGGCCCTGCCCGCGTTCCGCTTCCAGTGCTTTGCCATGCTGCTGCAGCCGGTGATCGTAGTGGGCAACATGCTGTTCCAGAGCATCGGCAAGTCCGGGCGGGCCACGTTCCTGGCCTGCTGCCGTCAGGGCGTGTTCTTTATCCCGCTCATCCTCACCCTGCCCCGGCTGTTCGGCCTGTCCGGGGTGGAGATCTGCCAGCCCATCGCCGATGTGCTGACATTTTTCGTCACCGTTCCGTTCCTGTTCCCGTTCCTGCACAAGCTGGCAAGGATGGAAGAAAAAAGCTGTACATAAAGCGGCTTGCTGTGCTTCACGCTCTGCTTTGCTTTACAAGATTTGCCAATGGCTCCCCCTTTGGGAAAGACTCCCTCCGATCGGAGGGAGATGTCGCGTATGCGACAAAGGGAGGACAGCTGGCGAGCTGCCCTGTCACCAAACTGTAACCATCCCCGGGCGTTCGATTGCAATTGAACGTCCGGGTTGTTCGTATTATAATCAGATGGGGAGCACAAAAATTTCCAATCCACTGTTCCGATCCACTGTGAGGTACTGCGTATGAAAGCGTTCTTCTTCCGTTCCGGCTGTGCGGCTGCAAGCCTTTTGCTGGCCGCCGGTCTGCTTACCTCCTGCTCGCTGCTCCCGGCAGCAACGCCCCTGCCGGACAGCACGGCCTCCTCTGCGGCCCAGCCGGAGAAGCCCGGTGCGTCTGCGGCGGACCTTTCCGACAACAAGCTGCGCATCCTGTACAGCAACGGCTCCAACGGCGGCAACACTGTGTTGCGCGGCACCACGGTACTGTACCAGGCCCCCGGAAGCGAAACGGTCTATCTGGTGCCCGACACTCTGACCGGCACGGCCCGCTACTATATGCGGCAGTGGTCAGACCCCGGCGCACCCACCGGCCGGGTCTGTGCCCTGTATGACCGAGACGGCAAAGAGGTCCTGACCTTTGACCGGGCCTACGATGCCGTCCTGACCGGCACGCTGCTGGTGCTGACCACCCCGGAGGAGTTTGCCTATTCCCCCGCGCTGCACCACGCCGCCGGGGACTGCCGGGTGCTGGACCTTGCCACCGGCGAGGAGCTGACCGTGCCGGAAAATGCCTACGGCTGCAGGATCGCGGGGGAAACGCTGGCGTTCAACCTGTGCAACGCCCCCGCTCAGGCCCTGGACGAGAACCCCTGGGGCGATGACCTGACCCGCTATTACGCGCTGCAGATCCAGGACCGGGACGGAAATCTGATCCGGCAGGAGCCGCTGTGCGCCGCCGTGAGCCTGAGCTGCTCCTACAACGAGATCTCGTCCCCGGCAGACTGGCTGGAACTGGACTATTACTCCGAAGACGAGGACATGGTGATCGACCATATCAGCCTGTACAACACCGCCACCGGCGAGGAGCTGACCGGATTCCAGCAGTACACCGGCGCGGGCACGGTCAGCCTGTACAACAGCGGCCGATATCAGCTGGTCGATCTGGCCAGCACCGAACAAAGCGCGGTGCTCTGTGCGTTCGATGAGCCGGTGCGGTATTACCTGCCCGGTGCCGCCATCACAGAGCCGGATACCAGAACCCCGGAGGCATCCGGGCGGTACCGCTTCCACGATCTGCTTACCGGCGAGGAAAAGGAACTTTACGATGTGGGCATCGACGATGCCACGCTGGCCATCTACGCCCTGGACGGCACCGTGCGGGTGTTCGACCGGCAGACCGGCGTGCTGCTGACCGACACCGCCATCGACCCGGTAGAGAACCAGGTGCGGGCCCATGTCTATGCCGAAAACGACTGGGTCTGGGTCGCGCAGGACGACAACGACAACTATGTGAACACGGCCATCCAGATCTGCGGGCCGGACGGCACCCACAAAACGCTGGATCCCCGCACGCTGGAAGAAGCCTACACCTATTATTATCCCCTGTTTTCCACAGCAGATGGACTCTATTTCTACGGCTGCCACAACGGCCCCGGCAGCAGCTGGCTGTATGACATCCTGGACAGCGACGGCAATGTCGTCGTGGGCGGGCTGCGCAGCTGCAGCACCTATTATGCCGACAGAGCCAACGGCCTGCCGGAGGGTGTGTTTGCCGCCAGCAAGGGCTTTTCTTACGGCTGGATGGATCTTTCCGGCCGGTGGCTCTATGCCGAAAGCATCTTTGCTTCCACCGCTGACGAGATGGACAACTACTACTTCTGAGGGAGGAGTTCCGTATGAAAAACGTTAAGATCACCCGCCGCAGTTTTCTGTTGGGCCTGGGGGCCGCCTCCTCGGCCCTGCTGCTTTCCGCCTGCGGCAGCACCGATGCCCCGGCATCGTCCGCCAGCACATCCGTCTTGCCGCAGCCTGACTCCGAGGCTCCGGCTTCGTCCGCTGCCAGCGAGATCCCGCCGGAACCCGTCCTGCGTGTGGACGAGTTCCCCATCACCGACGGCAGCACGGCCTGCATCCCGCTGATCGCGCAGATCATGGCCGATACCACCGGGCTGGATCTGGAGACCGCCCGGAGCGCCGTGACCACCAACACCACGGCCCAGGCCTGGCGCAACCTGGGCCTGTATGGCAACAATTACGGCGATTCGGTCAAGCTCATCATCGCCTACGAGGCCCCGGAATCCGTCAAGGAGGAGCTGAAGACAGACGGTGACCCGCTGGAGCAGAAGGCCATTGGCCGGGACGCGCTGGTGTTCATCGTCAACGAGGACAACCCTGTACAGAGCCTGACCCTGCAGCAGCTCAAGGACATCTACGCCGGAACGATCACCAACTGGAAGGATGTGGGCGGCAAGGATCAGGAAATCGTTGCTTTCCAGCGCGGCGAGGACTCCGGCAGCCAGACCCTGTTCAAAAAGCTGCTCATTCAGGGCGGCGAGCTGATGGATGCCCCCACCGAGCTTTCGCCCGCCATGATGGGCGAGCTTGTGGACAGCATCGCCGAGTACAACAATTCCGCCAACGCCATCGGGTTCTCGGTCTACTACTACATCGATCAGATGTATTCCAAGCCGGGTCTGCGGCTGCTGGCTGTGGACGGCGTGACCCCCTCCAACGACACCATCGCGGACCAGACCTATCCGCTCTGCAACGAGTTTTATGCCGCTGTCCGGCAGGATTCCGCCGCCGACAGCCCGGAACGCAAGGTCTATGACTGGCTGGGCACCGATGCGGGCCGTGCCTGTATCGAAAAATCGGGCTACGTTGCGGTCCAATAAGTTTTCTTACAACTTGTTCAGGCTGATTGACTTCGCTTAGGTTCTTTGCTACAATGAAGAAAAAGTTTGGTCAGATTGCCAAACGTCAAAAGCGAAGGAGAACGGAACATGCTGAAACCAGAAACATCCCGCGTGGAGAGCCACGGGCGTACTGCCCTGCGCAACTACATCATCCAAGCCTCGACCTTATTAGAGATTGCACTGTCCGGTCTGGTCCTCATCGGCTTGCTGCTCAGCATCATTCCGCTGCTCAAGTGGATGCCCGGGCTGTTGTTCGACGGAAATGATGCGGAGATCCGCACCTTTTTGGAGCGCTCGCTCGACATCGTCATCGGCATCGAGTTCATCAAGATGCTGGCCAAGCACAGCCCCGGAAGCAGCTTGGAAGTGTTGCTCTACGCCATCGCCCGCCATCTGGTGGTCGGCCACGATTCCGCGTTCGAGAACCTGCTCAGCGTGGGCGCCATCGCGCTGATCTTCATTGTCCGCAAGTTCTTCTTTGTACCGGCCTTTGGCGCACATCTGCCCGACGGCAACCCCGCACCGGACCTGACCCCGAGCCAGAGCGGCATCCCCGCTTCCGAGTTCCGCGCCCGCCTGCGCCGTCGTCTGCGCACGGAGGACCCGGACGACGAGGACGACGACCCGGATTACGAGGATCAAACCGAAGAAGTCTGAACCAACCCACAAAACGGGCGGAGCCGTATCCTGCGGCCCCGCCCGTTTTCGGTTTCAGCGTGTTTATGCCCGGATGCCCCAGATCTCGAACTCCGCCTTGTCTTCGATCCAGAGGTTCTCGTTCGAGGTCAGGATCAGCTTTGTGATCCGTTTCTGTGCATCCACCGTCTGGAAAAGATTGTTTGCGGCAACTGTGACCGCCATGGTGTTTCCCTGCGAACCCGCCCAGGAAAGGCACAGGTAGTGCCCGAACAGCGGCACGGCCAGAAAACCCGCCCGGCTGCGGGCAGAATAGGAAAGCCCGTTTTTGGAAAACGTACTTTCGCAGCTAAGCATCTTTTTATACTCCCCGGTGTCGGCATCGGTGGTGCAGCAATTCCAGATCACCGCGCCGCCGGTCTGGTCGGAAGCTGCCGTGAACAGCACCTTGATGGCACGCAGATCGTAGGGTACGCCGTTGGCATCTGCCGTGCGTTCAAAACTCCGGGTCGAGGTGTCCAGGGAATCCTTTTCCAGCAGCTCCCACTGCCCGTCCTGAGCGGCCCGGATGTTGCTGCGGGCCTGTTGCTGCTGGGCGGCGGTCAGGCTCTGTTCCAGATAGCTCACGCCGTCGGGGGTACCGGCCGGTCCCTGGGCACCGGGTTCGCCTTTTTCGCCCCGGGGGCCCTGGGGGCCGGGTTCTCCCTGCACCCCCTGCGGCCCCTGTGCCCCCGCCGGACCGGTGGGGCCAGGCTCTCCCTGCGGGCCCTGTGCTCCGGCTGGGCCTGCGGGGCCCGGGGCACCCGGTTCGCCCGGCTCCCCCTTGTAAAGGCCGGAAGCCAGTCCCTGCCGGAAGTCCTGCAGCGCCTGTTTTGCTGCGGCGGCATCCTGCCCCACAGCATCCACCAGCTGCTGCCATGCCGGGGTGCCCGGCTCCGGCACCGTGCCATCGTCGGTCCCGCTGTTGGCGGCCACACAGTAGCGCAGGTCGGCACTGGTCAGGGTACGCCGACCGTCGGTGCCCTCAAAGGTGATGCAGCCCTCGCCGGGCTGCGCGGTCACGGCAGCCGGAACTTCGGCTACCCCCTGCTGCACCAGGGTAGCAGGCGGGCTTCCGCCGCCCGGCAGGTGCCACACGGCGCGCACCGTCAGCCCCTGCCATTCGTCGGCCAGGCAGACGCGCAGCGCGTAGATGCCGCAGTTTTTGCTGTACCCCAGCCGGAGCACGGGGTCGTAACCCGCTGTGGCAGCACTGCCGCCGTTGGCCAAGGTGATTTGACGTTCGATCATGGTTTCACTCCTTTGGGTCAAATCTTGACTTTGGTTAGATTTTTCGGTAAGATTGTAGAAAGAGCCGAGGGGTTGTGGATCCAAAATTCTAACCGGATTCAACTCTGACGCTATAATATCTAACCAAAATCAGATTGTCAAGAAGTTTTTCTGAATTTGGTTAGAAAATCGGCATTCTGCACGATAAGGAGCGTGGATCATTGTGTTTTATGACGAATATACCGCCCTTTGCCAGCAAAAAGGGGTCAGCCGCAGCCGGGCCGCAGCCGAGATCGGGCTGAGCAATTCCACCGTGACCAAATGGAAAACCACCGGCGCGACCCCCTCCGGTGAAACGCTGGCCAGGGTATCGGCCTATTTTGGGGTGCCGGTAGAACAGCTGCTGGGGCAGACCGGCCCCGCCCCGATCCAGCGGGTGCTCCCAGCCGAAGCCATCCCCTTTGACCCCGGCCGCACGGCCCCGCTGCTGGGCACGGTGCGGGCCGGTCTGCCGATGTACGCGGACGAAAACATTGAGGGCTATCTCCCCATCCTGCAGGCGGACGGCGCACGGTATTTCTGGCTCCGGGTCCGGGGCGACAGCATGAACGCTGCCGGGGTAGACAACGGCGACGAGATCCTGGTGCGGGAGCAGCCGGAGGTGGAAAACGGCCAGATCGCCGTCGTGCTGGTCAATGGAGACGAGGCCACGGTGAAGTATTTCCGGCAGGAGGGGGACCTGGTCATCCTGACCCCAAAGAGCTTCAACCCGGAGCATCAGCCCCAGATCTACGACCTGAAGCGCGTTCAGGTGCGGGTGGCAGGCCTGGTGGTGGAATGCCGGAAAGTGTTCCGGCCCTGAATCCCGCCCTCCCATACAGAAAGGAGCAGGAACGATGCAGAGAAGCTTGCGTCCCCGGCTGGCCGCCGTTGTCCTTTGCGCGGTTTTGCTGGCTGCCTGCGGCGGCCCGTCCACGGTGCCGCCTGCCGAGGTCCCGGTACCCGGCGGCTCGGAGTCTGCGCCGGAATCCACCGAGCCGGAGCCGCCGGAGCCTCCCGCCCCGGAACCTCAGCCTTGGGACGACATGACCCTCCCGGAAGGCTGTGACGCAGCGTGGAGCGTTTCGGCGGAGGGCGGGCTGATCCTGACCCGCTACGACACCGGCAGCCGGGCGGACGCAGCCCTGCCGCAGGGCAGGCCCTACCAGATCGCGGCAGAGTGCCTGGCCGGGAACCGCACGCTGCAAAGCATCGTGATCCCGGCGGAAGTAACCGCTGTGGGCGCAGGCGCTTTTGCCAACTGCACTGCGCTTCGATCCGTCCGGTTTGAGGGGACGCTGCCGCAGCTCCCGGCCCGCTGCTTTACCGGCTGCGGCGCGTTGGAGGAAGTCGTCCTCCCGCAAGGGCTCACCTGCCTTGGGATGCAGGCCTTTTCCGGATGTTCCCGCCTGAACACCGTGCAGCTGCCCGCCGCCCTGCGGGAGATCGGACAGGCGGCGTTTGAAGCCTGCACTTCACTTTCCGCGCTGACGTTCCCGGAAACGTTGGAATCCATTGGTGCGGCCGCATTCCGGAACACCCGCCTGCAGGCCGTGGAGCTGCCCCTTGAGCTGAAACAGCTGGGTGCCGGGGCCTTTGCGGAAAACCCGGTCCTGGAACAGGTGGTGTTCCGGGGCAGCCCGCAGGCAGGCACCGCACTGTTTTCCGAGTGTACCCAATTACAGCAGATCCTGCTGCCCGCCGCATGGACTGCCCTGCCGGAAGGGACATTCTCCGGCTGCGCGGCGCTGAAAACGCTGGACCTGCCGGCTGCTCTCCGGATCATCGGCCCACAGGCCTTTGCAGAAAGCGGGCTGGAACAGATCTTCCTGCCAGAGGGTGTGACCGAGATCGGGGAACTAGCCTTTGGCGGCTGTGCGCACCTGGCCGTGGTCTGCCTGCCGGGCAGTCTGCAAACGGTGGGCGAGCTGGCCTTTTCCGGCTGCCCGCTGCAAACGGTGTGGTACACCGGGACCGACTGGCAGGGGCTGCTGGCCCGCTGTCAGCCGGGCAACGAAGCGCTGGAAAAGGCTGAACTCCGGGCGGGCAGGCCGCCTCTTGGCTGAATCCGCCAAAACACAACGCTGTCTCTTGTGCAAAGTAACAAGAGGCAGCGTTTTTTGTTGGAATTTGCCCCAGAGAAAAAGCGCGATGAACAGGCATTTTCTTATTTTTGCGCAAAACGGCCCTTACAAAATCCCATAAACCTATTGACAATCTAGGGAAATGGGTATATGATACGGCCATCGGGGAAAAGCCCCGCAGAGAGTCTGAGAAAAAGGAGGGAACGGCAATGGACTGGAATGTGATGGCACAGTATCTGCCTCAGTATCGGAAAGCCCTGCAGCTCACCCTGCGCCTGGGCGTTGCAGGCATTTTCTGGGCGATCCTGATCGGCCTTGTCTGCGCCGTGCTCCAATACGAAAAAGTTCCGGTGCTGCGCCGGATCGTGGGAGCTTACATCCAGCTCAGCCGGAACACGCCGCTTCTGGTCCAGCTGTTTTTCATCTATTATGGCCTGCCGAAGATCGGCATCCGAACCAACGCCGAGATCTGCGGCATTGCGGGCCTGGCGTTTTTGGGCGGCAGCTACATGGCTGAAGCGTTCCGTAGCGGGCTGGAAGCCATTGAACCCATTCAGACCGAAAGCGCATACAGCCTGGGCATGAGCCGCCTGCAAACGCTGCGCTACGTTGTGCTGCCGCAGGCCATCTCCACCAGCATGCCGGCGTTCATGGCCAACGTGATCTTCCTGCTCAAGGAAACCAGCGTGTTCAGCGCCATCAGCCTGATGGACCTGATGTTCACGGCCAAGGATCTGATCGGGCTGTACTACAAGACCACCGAGAACCTGTTCCTGCTGGTGGTGTTCTATCTGGTCATCCTGCTGCCGGTGTCGCTGCTGGGCAGCTGGCTGGAAAGGAGGCTGCGCTATGCCGGATTTGGGTCTTGAGGTTCTGCTCCGGGGCAAAAACATGGTGCGCCTGCTGGGGGGCCTTGGTGTTGCGCTGAAGATCAGCCTTGTGTCGGTGCTCATCAGCCTGCCGCTGGGCATTCTGCTGGGCGTGCTGATGACCAGCAAAAACCGGGTGGTCAAAGCCATCCTCCGGCTGTATCTGGAATTCATCCGCATCATGCCGCAGATGGTGCTGCTGTTCCTGGTCTACTTTGGCACCACGCGGGCGTTCGGGTGGGACCTTTCGGGCGAAACGGCTTCCGTCATCGTGTTCGTGCTCTGGGGCACGGCCGAGATGAGCGACCTTGTGCGCGGCGCGCTGATCTCCATTCCCAGGCATCAGTATGAGAGCAGCGAGGCGCTGGGCCTGAGCCGGGCACAGACGTATGCATACATCATCATCCCGCAGACGGTGCGGCGGCTGATCCCGCTGTCCATCAACCTGATCACCCGCATGATCAAGACCACCAGTCTGGTGCTGATGATCGGCGTGGTCGAAGTGCTGAAAGTATCCCAGCAGATCATCGAAGCGAACCGTATGGCCAGCCCCAACGCGGCGTTTGGCATCTATCTGACGGTGTTCCTGCTGTATTTCTTCGCGTGCTGGCCCATCAGTCTGCTGGCCGGCTATCTTGAAAAGAAATGGAAGTGACCTGAAATGGCAGAACCGATCCTGACCGTAGACCATCTGGTGAAAAGCTATGATGGTCAGACAAAGATCCTCGATAACGTCAGCTTTGCCGTGAAACCCGGCGAGGTCATCGTGGTCGTCGGCCCCAGCGGGTGCGGAAAAAGCACGCTGCTGCGATGTCTGAACGGCTTGGAGCCGGTGCAGGGCGGCCGCGTGAAGCTGGGCAATGAGACCGTTGCCTACGGCGGAAAGAACCTGACGGCCCTGCGCCAGCGCATCGGCATGGTGTTCCAGAGCTATGAGCTGTTCCCGCACCTGACCGTGCTGGACAACATCCTGCTGGCCCCCACCAAGG
>OIZP01001755.1_pt1 | contig 10632 bp, 10 predicted proteins | sample 1588531 | NCBI WGS metagenome assembly OIZP01 (sample SAMN03283283) | human gut metagenome | biome: human-associated habitat; material: feces | host: Homo sapiens | place: Peru | collected 2012 | reverse complement strand
TGGAAAAATCATTACAGACCGCAATAAATCCAGCTTCGACATTTGGAATGTTTTTCGTCCGATCAGACAGGTCTGGTTTTCTTTATCAAAAGCCAGCGGGCATTTTGTGTCTTGTTTTGTGAGTGGAAAGAAGGTACAATAATAGCAAATGACTCACATCTGCGAGGTGATACCATACAGAGGAAGAAGCGGGCCAATGCGTGGATGAAGTGATTCAGATTGCAGAGGAAAGCGGCGCCGAAATTCAGTTCTACTAAAAGATAATCATAAGCGACCATGAGGCGGAGCTTTTGCGCAGATAAAATGCTGCGGGAAGCTCCGTTTTTTGTATAAATAAAAACTTTTTACTCTTCGGTTTCGCTCTATAAAACTTATATAAGAATGAAATTTTCTAAAATGCTGGAATAAAAATTGAAAATGAGGTATACTAATAATAGGAGGGAGTTGAAAGAATGCTTTGCCAGTTTTCTTTTCAGAATTTTAAGTCTTATAAGGATGAAACGACATTTGATTTCCGTGCAATGGCAATTCCGGAGTTTCAGGATGCCTTGATTCGGCAGGAGAAAGCGGAAGATTTGCTTCCGGTCAGCGCGGTCTATGGCCCTAATGGTGGCGGTAAGACAAATCTGCTTCAGGCATTCTTTTGCCTGATTAACCTTGTCGTAAAGCCAATCCATGCGCTGGAGAAGAATCGACAGCCTATGATCTTCCAGCAGGGCAGCAGTGTGGCGCCTTTTATGCTGGACGAAAGATCTGCGAATGAACCTACGATTTTTCAGGTGTTCTTCCGTGTCGGCGAGAAGGAGTACCAGTATTACATTTCGCTCAAGGAAGAAATTGTCTTTGAGTCTCTTCTGTGGCGCACTCTTGGTGGCAAGAAGACAGGACTGATTTTTGAACGAGACGGCCAGAAGATTGAATTGGGTGCAAGTATCAATAAGGCAAGCATCAACTTGGACGTCAACCCGAAGATGCCGTATCTTTCTTTTTTGGCAATCAACTACAATATCCCTGTGATTGCAGAAGTGCAAAATTGGTTTGAATCCTGTATTACGCAGAGCTACGCAAACCCCAGAGCAGAAAATATTGTGCTGGTGTCCAAGAATGAATCGACCAAGGAAAGCCTGATTCATGCATTGAATGATGTAGGCATTGATTTGTCCGGCTATCGCTATGATGAGGATAGCAAGCACCTGTTCACGCAAAGAACGATCAATGGCAAGGTCTATGAACTTCCATTTGAAGCGGAGTCGGATGGAACCAAGAAGATGATAGCAGCTTTGCCGGTTCTGATGGTAGCATTGCAGGAAGGCCGCACAGTGGTTGTGGACGAACTGGATGCCAAGCTGCATCCGAAGCTGCTTCGATATGTGATTCAGATGTTCAAGAACCCGGAGCTGAATAAGAAAGGCGCACAGTTGCTGTTCAGTTCTCACGACCTGACCACGATGAAGAATACTGTTTTCCGCCGCGATGAAATTTGGTTTGCGGCGATGAATGACAATCATGAGAGCGAGATTTATTCGCTTTATGAGTTCCGGCAGGAGGACAATACTCGCGTCAAGAGCACAGCGGCCTTTGACAAGCAGTATCTGGAAGGCCGATATGGTGCAGACCCCTACCTTTCTAATATGCTGACAGGGAGGGATTGGGCATGAGTCTGAAACCTCCGAAAAAGAGTGACCTTGGAAAAGCTGGATGAAGAATCGCCGTGATAAGGCGAGGATGATTCAGCCGGAATACCACTTGATTGCATCTGAAGGTACAGAAACCGAGCCGCAGTATTTTGGCGCAATTCAACGGATTATCAATTCTAAGTACCGTGATAGAATCCAGCTAAAGGTAGAGGGCATTGGCGACAATACGGTGAATCTGTTGATGAAAGCTCGTCAATACGTTCAGAATAACGGCATTGTGTTTAAGCACGTCTGGATTGTCTATGACACAGATGATTTTCCGGCAGAAAATATCGACATGGTAGCACAGCTGTGCGAGGAATACAGTGCACAAGGTGAGACGATTTACCACGCTGTATGGTCGAACCAGTGCGTAGAACTGTGGTATTTGCTGCATTTTGTGTATATGGATACTGATATTGACAGATCTCGCTATTGGCCAAAGTTGAGCGATTGGCTGAAAAACATTGGTGCAGGTGGTTACGAGAAGAACCGCCCGGATGTGTATGAAGTGCTGCGGCCTTACATGGACATTGCAATTGCTAATGCAAAGCGATTGGACAAGCAGAATGAAGGACGGAAACCCTCTAAGTCAGCACCCGGAACGAAAGTCTATGAATTGGTTGAGATGTTGAAGCCTTATCTTTCGGACACACAGTGACCATTATTATAGTAGAAGAGTGATTGTGCCTTCTCAAAAATAAGTTCTTAAATGCCTATGGATTTCCCAATAGAGTCCATAGGCATTTTTCCGTGAAGGATGGAAGGTTCTTGTTTTATGAGTAGAGAGACGGTATAATTGAGTTACAGCTATAAAGATGAAAGGCAGGACTTTTGTGAAGAAGATACTTGCAAAATATAAATGGCTGCTGATTGCGCTGCTGATGCTCTCAATGATTGCTGTTCCGATGGTGGTCAATATCCTCTTTAAGTTTTCTAGTACTTTTTCGGCAGAGTGGTCGGCAGGAGATGCGCTTGCGTATGTTTCTGGATTTCAAGCTTTACTGGGGACCATTATACTTGGCATTATCACTGTTGAACAGGGACAAGACGCACAGAGAGTCAATGAGCGTTTGAGCGAAGAAAATAATAAGCTTCAAAAAATAATGGCGCAAAAACTGTTGCCGGTTGTGAAAATGACGAATCCATCTTGCAAACCGACAATGATTCATCGTGGAGCACTTTCCTATGCACCGCAGGCCAAACAGTTTAGAGTTCTTCGGTCGTACTATGGAGATTCCGTACAACATGAAATCAATGAGATTCAAGTGAATATCGATTCTTCGGTTGAGGAGATAAAGTATATTAAAACAGTAGAATTTTCCCTGCAAAATATTTCGGAATCGATTATTCGGCATATTCAGGTAGATAGAGTTGATATTGTTGGATTCCAAGGCAAAACAGAGTTGGTGGCATGTCAAAATTCTGGGCAAGGAGGAATAGGAGCGCTGCTCGCAATGGGTGATTCTGTGAATGTAAGCCTGAAATTGTATTCCAATAATGCTATTTATAAGGAAATTTGGGATGATGATTTGGCAGGAGTAGCCATTGTGATGCATTTGACGAATACTACGATTTCTGGAACGACATTTTCAGAATATATTGAATTTGGGATGCAAAACAATGGCCATTGCCATACTAACTATGGAGAGTCTCTCAAGCAGACAGGGCAAGTGAAGCTGGATTGACTCGAATGCTCTGTAATTTTGGCACCCGCCCAGGCTGCGATTAAGTCTCCTCGGAAATAAAATCTGATAAGATAAAGAAGATAAAAGCTCTTGGCTTCTGTAATAAGAGGTCAAGGGCTTTTTGCATCTTGTTTTGTGAACTGAAAGAGGGTACAATGATAGCAGAAGTGCGCACATCGATGAGGTGATACTATGCTGAACATTTTTTACGGTGACATGAAGGAAGCAGTATATAATACGGCTTCTTATTTTAAATACGATTACGAGGAAGACTGGATCGTTGACCCGATGGTTAAGGAAATGGTTAAGGACGTGGATAAGTCTACCGTTATCGACAGTGGTATCATTGACAGCCCAGTCTTGGGAAAAATTCCGCCGATTGGTTTGTCTGGTGGCGTAAAGACACTGATTTTGGTAAAGTTTGAGCCAGAAAAAGTGTTCAATGCATCGACTTGTGGTAACAACTGTGCAAAGTGGCTGCTCAAAATTGCAGAGCAGGAGGATCGCACGGTGAATTTGCGTCACCTGATGGATTTTGGCAAAAAACCATTTACAGTAAAAGTGCTGAATACGAATCAAATCGTTCATAGTATGGAAGAGCTGATTTTGGCCGCAGGTGAGTTTGTGTAAAGGGGCTGACAGAAATGAAAGGCATTCATAAAGTGGTCGTTGGCACAAAGTACCTGAAATATGAATTTGAACTGCGACGCAACTTAACCATCATTCGCGGGGATAGCGCAACGGGTAAAACGACCCTCGTAGATATGATTCGTACACATATGAACGATGGAGAGAGTGGACCGGTCACTCTAAATTGTGATAAAAGCTGCTACGTGGTAGAAGGAAATCTTTGGAAGGGACAGCTCGACAACATTCAGGACAGCATTGTTTTTATCGATGAAGGCAACGAATTTGTCAAGACCAAAGATTTTGCACGTGCGATTCAGCAGACGGATAACTATTATGTTATTGTGACCAGAGAGGGTTTGCCAGCTCTGCCATACAGTGTGGAAGAAGTGTATGGTATCCGAACCTCCGGAAAGTATGGGGCGCTGAAACAGAGCTATCATTCGCTCTATCGAATTTATCCGGATAGCACAACGGAAAATGTTAAGCCGGAGAAAATTTTGACCGAGGACAGCAATTCGGGGTATCAGTTTTTTGATGCGGTCTGTGCAGAGCATCAAATGTATTGTGATTCCGCAAATGGAAAGTCAAATGTGTTTTCCTATTTGAAGGCGCATAAGGATGAAAAGATTCTGGTGATTGCGGACGGTGCCGCTTTTGGCCCTGAAATGGATAGGGTGTTGCAGCTGGTGCTGACAAGAGAGGATCTGGCACTCTATTTGCCAGAATCTTTTGAATGGCTGATACTTTCTTCTGGAATTCTGAAAGATGCAAAGGTTGCACAGATTTTGCAAACACCTTCTGACTACATCGATGGCAAAGACTATTTCAGCTGGGAACGCTATTTTACAGAGCTTCTGACGGAGAAAACGGCTGGTACATATCTGAATTATACCAAGAAAACGCTGAATGAGGCCTATCTGGGGGATGGTGTGAAAAACGCGATTCTGGGACAGATGAAGAATGTGAAGTTGAATTGACCGTGCAAGTCTCAATTGAGAGACAATGGCCATTGGCAAGGAGAGGATAGAAAATGGATAAAAGAGATAACAAGGCTGTAAATATTCACACCTTTAATGATTATAGAGGATACCACAAATATAGAGGGGTGCTCACAATTGGACAGATGAGTCGCGCACATCAAGAATTGAAAGATGGAATAAAGAATATTCAGGATAAGGATGAAAAGAAAAAACAGAGCGAGAGTATAAAATCTTTCTGGAGTATAGCGAGCAATATATGCAGGCGAGGCTTTCAACGTCATATGAACGAGGAAAAGCCAATGAGAGAGCAAGTTATCACGACAGGGTTAATGTCTATATCAAAGGATTGGCTTCTAATCTGAAAAAATGTGGGCAATCAGTCGAAAAAATCGAAGAGGTGCTGAAAATAAACGATAAGTGTTGCGGCGATTTTGCCTGCTATATTGTTTTTGTAGAGAGTTTGTGCTCTGGGTAAGCTTGTGCAAAGGCGGATGATGTAAATATGCAGCTGTTGTTTTTTATGCATCATTCCATGAAAATGGAAAGAGTGCACAGTATCATGGATTTGAAGAATTTTCATTGAATTTTTCGAGAGAGATGCTCTTTAGAGTTGAAAATGGCGCTGTCTATGGAGAAAAGCGCCAAATAGAAGTTCCAGAATACTTTTGGAAGGGGCAGATTTACAATGTAACAGCACTGGTTGGCGAAAATGCATCCGGAAAAACAACGATTCTACAGTATGTTGCATGTGTCCTTGCATCTTTGGCTGGTACAGCATCGATAGATATAGATCTTGAAAGAACACGGCTACGTAGCGAAAATAAGATTTTGCTGTGGGATGAAGAAGGAAAAAGAATTTGTCAAATCAATTTTGAGTGGTGCAATGGTCTGGTCCGGATAGGCCAGCTAGAGGCTTTGGATTGGAAAACTAAGAAACAGATTTCATTAGATTTCATTAAGAGCAGACTTGCCACAGTGAAATTTATCTACCAATCTAACACATTAACACTAGCCGATTTAGAATTTGAGGAACGAATAAGTCGTTATGAAGACAATAAAAATGATCGTTCTGGATGTCGTGAACAAAGTCTGTATAACATATCTGCTGTAGCGTGGCTGATGCGGCAACATCATGCAGGAGAAAATCGCAATACAGCAAGATTTTTACCAGGTGAACTGTTAACGCAGTACTTTACAGAGATACAGTATCGGCAAGTTAAGTTTGTCTTTGATCGTAAGCAAAACCAAATACTGAAGAGTCTTAAAGAAAACGATATTTCAGTTCCTTATGCAAGTCAGTTGATGGTTCGAATTCAGCACTTTTCGGAAAAAGAAGAAAAAAGTTTGTACAAATTGTTTCCAGAATCAAGCGGCTACATTAAAAGCGTAAAAGAAAAAACTGGACATGAAATTGAAATTTTGGTTTGGCAGTTAAGCTGCCAAATGGTGTTAAACTATTTAAACACACTCAGTATTTTACTGTCAAATCCACAGAGAAAATATCAGACATATCAAAATCTATTGAGCTGTTCTTTTAAAACATCTAACAGTTCGCAAGAGGTGAAACTAACATCAAAAGAATTTTTTGAAGTCCTTGAGTCGGCATTTGAATCGGAAAAGTCGAAAATGCAAATTGAGGAATGCAAAGAAGCAGAACTAGAAAAAGAAGCTTCGAAAAGTTTTATTGAACTTATTTTTGATAGTGTACAGCAAGGAGAAAATGTGCACTATTCTCTGGAGAGATATATTCATCCGAAAAGAGTTGTCTTTCGACAGGACTTTGATCAGGAAACTTTGCCGGAAGTTCAGTTGTTTAGTATTTCAACGGGAACAAAAGAAGACGAGGAACATCCATTTGTCGAATTTTTAAGAAGATATAGATATGCATGCGATTTTTGCTATTTTCTTGATTTTAGCTGGGGACTGAGCAGTGGAGAAAATGCGATGCTTAGTATGTTTTCGGACTTGTATTATCTTTATAAAGAAGACTATGCAAACCATGAAAAACAGGACTATGCAATCTATAGTGGAAAAAATAAATGCGACTCACTTTTGCTCTTTATGGATGAAGCAGATATGTTATATCATCCGGAGTGGCAACGTAAATTTCTTGCAGGGCTAACGGCATTTATTACGAGACTTTATCCTCGAAGTGTCTGTAATAGTATTCAGATTATTTTGACAACACACTCTCCATTGATGTTAGGAGATGTGCCGAGTCAGAATGTTATCTACTTAAAAAGAAAAAATGGAATGAATGAGGTTGATGCTGACTTGAAACGGCCGACCTTTGCGCAGAACCTCTATTTGATGTTGAAAGATAGCTTTTATCTGGAAAATGGGGCTATGGGTGAGATTGCTCGGACAAAATTGAAGGAGGCCATTAATGAAATTCAAAAAACAAAAGCACTAACAGAACGGAATAAAGATGTGGAGATTGGTGATTGCTGGGAACAGCTGCAAAGAATTCGAAAGGGTACGCTAGATTTATTAGCACCCGGATTAATCGAAAGTAAGCTTCGGGAGGAAATTGAAAGCTGTGAGAAATATCTTCAAAAGATAAGCAGAAATGACTATAAAAACTTATCGAACGAGGGACTTTACAGAGAAATTGAACGAATGCAACATGAATTGAAACGGAGGGAGCAAACGTGATACGGATACCGCCTTATCCAGAATGGGTGGAACAGGAGTATCTGTATTTTGTGGCAAGTGCACTTCCATTCTGGAAGAATGAAATTCTCCCAAAAGACAAAAATGGAAATGTGATTCAGTGGAAGGAAATTTTTGGCGGAAAACAAGAATATCGGATGCCGCAGGACTCGAAGATTGACAGAGAGAGCGTAATTTATAAGACCATTTGCACACTGTGCAGTGCAAAAAAAGATGAGAAGAGCGATGCGAATCTGATACGGCTTTTTCTAAAAAAGTATGTCAGAAAGCTGTACGTGTTCCTGTATGTGCAGGATAACTTACAGGAAGAAAAACTAAAAATTCTGCTTTTGCAACCAATTAGCACAATTCCAGAACTGGACTGTTCTGCAGACAATCTTCTAGTAGAGGAGGGGACAATCAATAAGGACGAATGCAGAAAAGTACTGTCGTTTGTTTTTTCCTACGAACGGCTTTCAAATCACCGAAATCTTGACCGACTGATTGAACATATGGGCGTGGATGTTTGTCCCTACTGCAACCGCTTTCTAATCCGTCCGACGAGGAATCAGCGGACGGGGCAGTTGGATCACTTTCGAGATAAGGTGAATTATCCGCAGCTTGCAGTGTCCTTGAGGAATCTTGTGCCCTCCTGCACGGTCTGTAATCATAAAAAATCCAAGCAGAGCAAGGAGATTTTCTATCCATACATGGAAGAAATTCTCCCAGAAGATCAATTCAGAACGGAGCCAATTGGCGGATTTCGGTATCTGCTGGGAGAGGCGGGAAGTTGCGGAGAATTTAAACTCACACTGAAGCAGACCGAGAAGAGCGGAATGTCACAGCAAGAGCGAGAGTCATATCAGGAAAAGATTGAAAATACATTTGGGACGGTTTTCGATTTGGAAGAACTTTACCAGCAACAAAAGGAATATGTACTGATGATGTTCCGGCAGAATGCTATTTGGGGTGCGCCGTATCTGGAATCATTGGACGAAGATGTGAGGACGATGTTTACAGAAGAGGAACTGGATGGTATTCGGTATCTAAGGAGTATCGCCCCGGAAAATTACATCCACACACCCTTAGGGCGACTGACTCATGATATCAATGAAGAAATCAAACTGTTGAAACAGGACGCAAAGAAAAAATATGAATGAAATGTTGATAGGCGATTTCTAGTGACGAAATTCACGGAAAACTTGCTCGTTAAAACTGTTTAAGTCTTAGAATTTTATATTGATTCCCGAACGCTCTGCAATTTTGGCACCCGCGCAGGCTGCCATCAAGAATCCCCGCAAGTAATGGTGTGAGAGCTTGAGAAAGCACCAATAAAGTATATGAACGCCCCGGTCTCCGTAATGGAAGCCGGGGCGTTTTACTTTTGGCAGTACATGGGAAAAGAAACTTTTTACAGCATTTTTACGGTCATAGCCTCGCTGGTGAGGTCCTGCGCTGTGTTGCTGTGGGCAGGGTCATCCAGCATATACCGCAGCACCAGAACTTCGCCTACATAGAGGAATGCTGCCTTGATGGGGATGCTGCCGGAGTCCAGCGGGCTTTCCTGTGCGCCGCAGAGAAGGACGACATCCGCGAGCAATGCGCCGGGGGAGTCCTCGTAATGGGTCAGGAGGATGATTTTTGCCCCGGCGGCTTTGGCGGTGCGCAGTGTCTCCATCATGTCGCGGGTCGCGCCGGAGTAGGAAACGAAGAGCACAACGTCGGCCTCGTTCATCAGACTGGCAGTCAGCAGCTGTAAATGGCTGTCGCCCGCGGTGCGGAACTTGGTGGAAAGGCTGGCGAAGCGGGCGCAGATGTCGTTTGCCAGGAGCATACTGCCGCCCTGTCCGAGGCAGAAGACCTGCCTGGCCTCCTGCATCAGGTGTACGGCTTCGTCCACGGCCTCGGTAGAGAGGGCGTTCTGGGTGCCGTTGATGGCGGTGAGAAAGCGGGCGTATGCGTGCTCGCAAAGTTCTGCGGTGGTAGCACCGGGCTGAAGCTCCCTCTGGCTGGATGGTGTGCCGGTGGCGTTGGCCTGCGCCAGCGCAATGCGCATCTCATGGTAGCCGTCAAACCCCAAAGCTCGGCAGAACCGGAACACTGTCGCCTCGGCGACGTTGCATTCCCGGGCCAGCGAGGAAATAGAGAGATACTGCGCTTCGTCCGCGTGCTGCAGTAGGTAGTCGGCGACCGCGTGGCCGGATCTGGTCAGCTGGTCCTGTCGTTGATGCAGCAATTCCCAAAAATTTGTACCCATGGTCAAGCTCCTTCGAGCGGGCCGCAATGCCCGCACTATTCCTTATACCTTCTTTTGCCCCTTCCGCTGCACAGGGAAGGGGGCGTCTTTATAAAAAGTATAAAAGAAGTTTGGCCGCTTGACAAGTGTACCTTTCGCCATAATTCGGAAGAAAAAGCTGTGCAGAGCATCTAAAAATCGAGGAAAAGTAGGACTTGTTGCTGAAAATAAATTTCAAAATTGCAGCAAGAAGAACGAAAATGATTTTCAAACCGAAAATGACAAATTGCGCAGAAATGATTACAAAACGGCTACAACGGGTGAGAAAATTAGCGAAATCGGCTAAAACTCGGCTGGTATCCCAGATATTTGTGCGGAATGGACAAGAAAACTTTCTGAAAATTGTGTATGCGACCGATGGACAAAATGAAAGAAGTTTTCTATAATAAGGCCAACAAGAGCGGTCAGGGATGAAGGACCGCCGATATGATGATAGGTAAGGAGAACTTATTATGAAGAATGCTATTTCTCGGCGCTCCTTCTTGAAGGCCGTTGGCATCATGAGCGCAGCGGGTGCGCTGGCTGCCTGCGGCGGCAAGTCCGCTTCTACCAGCACGGCAGCTTCTACTGCTGCTTCCACTGCCGCTTCCGGCTCTGCATCCGGCGCAAGCATCAAGCTGTGGACATACCCCATCGGCGGATGGGGCAAGGACGAGACCGTGCAGGAGCTCATCGCCAGCTTCAACGCAAAGTATCCTGATATTAAAGTG
>OIZP01001753.1_pt1 | contig 10639 bp, 7 predicted proteins | sample 1588531 | NCBI WGS metagenome assembly OIZP01 (sample SAMN03283283) | human gut metagenome | biome: human-associated habitat; material: feces | host: Homo sapiens | place: Peru | collected 2012 | reverse complement strand
CCTTGAATGTGAGCAGTGTGGAGAAAAATATTATACGGATGAAGTTGCTGAGCGACTTGAAACGATTGTAAATATGGCAAAGAAATTGATGCAGAAAATTGCAGTTATTGACTATCCAAAGTGCTGAAGGACCTCAGAAATGTAATGTTTCTGAGGCCTTTTCGATTGTATCAGGGAAAAAGATACGCGTATTTACGCATTTGGGCAGATAAAATCTTTTCCACCCGGCTGCGGATCTCTTCCGGGTAGGATGTTGCATTTGCAAGTAATTCAGTCACGTCTTTTTTGGTAAAGCGGAATTTCAGATTCCTTTTGTATAAAGATTCTGAAATATCTAACTGTTCGTCAAAGTCTGTGCAGATTGTTTTAGATTGCACATGATCCATTAGCAGGTAAACATCTTCGGTCACGGGATAATCCATTGTGGTATCTGCCAATAGGCCTGCGCCGTTATCAAACACCGGACAGTAGGCATAGTTCCCCGACCCGTCCATCAGGACAGCAACATTATGCGTATGACGATCTTCATTCAGAAAAAACGCATCGATGGTCAGTAGCTTGTTCATATAAATACCAAAATCCGAAAGACCGGTGATACGTTCTACTTGTTGAACGAGAAAACGGAGTCGTTCTTCATGCTCTGAAATATGGTACAGAGAGCTGCACAGACTTTCTCCGAAAAAGTTCCGGAATAGACGTTCTAAAGTAATAATCTGCCAACCTTTGCCCAAAAAATCAGGACTCTTTACCCCATTATAAATCACAGTCCCATATTTTATTTCTTCAAGATCATAGCAAACAAATTCATTTTCTGCCAGTGATGATTTTTTTAACAGATGGGATATCATGTATTCGACCAGACCTTCGTATCCGGTATAATCAGCTTTATACCATATACCATCGCTTTCCCATTTTAACTGATTTCCCTTTGAAGACTGGCGGTCATTTGTCCGGATATTCTGTTCAAATAATTCTATCATGTATCTACCTTTCTATACGAATCCAGAAATCATCTTCTGCCATTCGACCTTCTGTTTTTTCAATGATCATCATGGGATCATAAAATGGCAAGTCCAGATCTTTCAGTATCAGTTTCATTTTATCCCTGCTGGACGGGAAACATCTTGACTCGAGAAACTCCAGGTACTGATCATAATCCGGAGTTTCAACCACACCGAAAGCGCGGAACATAATTTTATCTGTATAATTTTTCACTTTTACTTTTCGTTCCTGCTCATTCACATCGATCAGGGTACATACATCCTGATCATGCATATACCACATCCGGATTTGCCATACTTTATCCGGGATTCTGATTCCTTGTATATATTCCGGATATTTTTGCAGCATCCTGAGTAAAGGAACAATCGGTCCACGGATCACCTCTTCACTTCGCTCCCAACGCTCTACGGTGGGTTTGGAACAGTTGATCAGTTCGGCAAAGTCTTTCTGTGTCAGATGTAAATCCTTCCGAAGCTTTTTGATTTCTTTTGCTGTTGTGTATTCCGGCAGTACAAATAATTTTTTCATAAATATACCTTTCCATTCCAGGATTCCCACTATTCTCTTTAATTAAATCATAAAATATGGTATTTGTAAATTGAAAACCATTAAAATGATTGTTTATATTACTAAGAAACCATCATTTTAATTATACTATGCGAAAAATAATGGTGAAATTTCAGAAAAATACAGGAGAAGTTTTAAATTGCTCAAAGAATGTCGTGGACTGTTTACTTTAGTACTTTGGTAGGATATAATGTAACAGAATATGATTGGCAAAGACACGACAACGAAAGAGGCGTAGCAATGACAAAGCAGGAAGCGGAACAAATGCAGGAACGTTTACGACAGATATTTCCTATCGTGCGTCTGTTGGAAGAGACTGCAATACCCGAAAACAGTGAGGATATTCCTTCCGGAGAGACAGCGGAAGGTTGTCAGTGCTTTGCTTTTTGGAATAAAACGATTCCCTGCGCAAATTGTATCTCCAGAGAAGCATTGCGTACTAAGGGACAATTAGTCAAAATAGAATTTCTGGATGATGAGATCTATCAGGTGATCGCGAAATACGTAGAGGTAGATGGTCAGTCATGTGTGATAGAAATGTTGGAGCCGTTAGATGAAGAGACACTGATGGATTCTGAAGGCAGGGAAAAGCTGATGAAGCGGCTCAGTGGATATGACGATAAGTTATACCGGGATGCATTGACCGGCGTCTACAATCGCAGGTTCTATGAGGAACGTGTGCGGTATATGACCCGCCGGGCCGGTGTAGCTATGATCGACCTGGATGATTTTAAACTGTATAATGATGCCTACGGTCACAATGCCGGGGATATGGTATTGGATAAGATTGTGGGAATCATACAGAGTGATATTCGTAAGACGGATATGTTGATCCGTATTGGCGGAGATGAGTTTCTTCTCGTCCTGCCGGAGATTTCGGAAGGAGCCTTTGAGATAAAGCTCAGGAGGATCCGACAGCATATTAACGAAGCGAAAATTGCGGGATTTTCCCAGATAAAACTGTCGGTGAGTATTGGTGGAGTCATGTCCAACGGGGAGACGATCGAAGAGACTCTGAAGAGAGCAGACCGCCTGATGTATCAGGCCAAGATCTGCAAAAACACCGTAGTCACCCAATGGGATGAGATACAGGACAACAGAAATTCCGCAGAGAACGGTGGAGAACGACTTAAAATTCTTATCGTGGATGACTCGGAGACTAACAGACAGCTGCTTACTGAAATGTTGAAGGACAATTATGACATTATAGAGGCAGAAGACGGAGAGAAAGCAATAGAAATGCTGCACGAAAGAGGGGAAGATATTTCACTGGTGCTTTTGGATCTTTTGATGCCTGTGATGGATGGTTTTGATGTGCTGGCATATATGGGAAAGAATAAATGGCTGGAGGAAATTCCGGTCATCATGATCTCCAGTGAAGATTCCACTCCTTACGTAAAGCGTGCTTATGAACTGGGGGCCACCGATTATATCGGCAGACCGTTTGATGAAAATATCGTTTTCAGGAGAGTACAGAATACTATTAAACTGTATGCAAAGCAGAGAAGACTGGCGGCATTAGTAACCAACCAGATTTATGAAAAAGAGAAAAACAATCAGATGATGATCAGCATTCTGAGTCATATTGTAGAATTTCGCAACGGCGAAAGCGGTATGCATGTAATGCGGATCAACACGATCACGGGAATGCTGTTAGAGCGGCTGGCAGTAAAGTCGGATAAGTATCCTCTGTCCTGGGCAGAGAGAGCCATGATCACTATGGCGTCATCGCTGCATGATATCGGCAAGATCGGTATCCCCGAGGAGATCCTGAATAAGCCCGGAAAGCTGACCGAAGAAGAATTTGAAATTATGAAACAGCATAGTGCTATCGGTGCAGAGATGCTGCAGAGCCTGAAGAAATATCAGGACGAGGAACTGTTGAAGATCGCTTATGAGATCTGTCGCTGGCACCATGAACGATACGATGGCAGAGGTTACCCGGACGGATTGAAGAGAGAGGAGATTCCGATATCCGCACAGGTGGTCTCCCTGGCAGATGTGTATGATGCGCTGGTAAGTGAGCGTGTTTATAAAAAAGCATTTTCACCGGAAAAAGCTTTGGAGATGATCCAAAACGGCGAATGCGGCAGCTTTAATCCTCTTTTGCTGGAATGCCTGGTAGATATCAGGGACAGAGTGAAGGAAGAATACGAACAAAGAGAGGAAGCAATGTAGATGACAGTACAAGAATGCTACGAGAGTATGGGATCCGATTTCGAAGGTGTATTGGGCAGAATGGGAAGTGAAGCAATGGTGAAGCGCTTCGCCCTGAAATTCCTGGATGATCCCAGCTATGAGAATCTGGTAAAGGCAGTGGAAGAACAGAATGCTGAGGATGCTTTCCGCGCAGCGCATACCTTAAAAGGAATCTGTCTGAATCTGGGACTGGACAGACTTTACAAGGTCAGTGCGCTCCTTACGGAGAAACTCAGAGGCAGAGAGTTCGACGGATACGAAGAAGCTTACGACGAAGTACAGAAGGAGTATCGAAATACCATAGATGCAATCCGAAACATGACAGAATAGACCTGGAGACAGGAACCGACTTATGAGAGGATAAGGATTACATGGACAAGGAACTATTGGATCAGTCACAATATTCCACAGATCAATTACAGGAAATAGAAGAGGGTCAGGAGAAGGGGCTGGATGTCTCCTATTATCAGAATCCGGAATTCCTGGCAATTCAGATGCGGGAGATCCGCCTGGGTCTGGAATCAAAAGTAGATGTGTCAATCTATGCCGATAAGGCATATGACTGGTTTCAGATGAAGGAGATCCGTAAAGGGCTGGAGAGCCATCTGGATGTGGAGAAATACGCAGACCCCAAGCTCTCTTTTGAGGTTATGCATCAGATCCGTAAGGGGCTGATGGAGGGAATGGATCTGACATTTGCCAAAACGATTCCTGCCGGCTTGCTGAAGGAATTGCGGAAGGCCATAGCGGCCAAGGTCGATATCAGTGTGTATATCAAAGAGGGCTATGAGGAGGAGCAGCTCCGGCAGATCCGCATTGCCCTGGAGAGAGGGATCGATATTGGAGCTCATGTGAAGATCTATTACAGAGGTCCGTCCATCCGGGAGATTGCTTTAGGATTGGAAAAGGGACTGGACGTATCGGTATATGAAGATGAACATTTGAACTGGCAGCAGATGCGTGAGATCCGTGTGGGTATGGACGAAGGGGTGGATGTATCGAAATACTCTGATCCGTTATACTCATGGCAGCAGATGCGTGAGATCCGTCTGGGTATGATGGAAGATCTGCCGGTGGAATTGTATTCCAGCCTGATGTACACAGCCAAAGGCATGGAAGAGAAGCGTAAAAAGCTGTTAGAAGAGCGGAAGCATCCAGAGAAGACAGAGAATGCAGAGATCTACAAAGACTTTTCTCTGTTGGTTAGTGCGGATAAAATGGAAGCTTTTATTCTGGTGGCTGAAAAGGGTACCAGGATCCGTAAGGACAGGCTGTTACAGTCCCTGGAAGAAAAAGGCGTGAAGACAGGGATTGATTACGCAACACTGGAACGGTTGGAGAAGCAGGGGACAGACAGCAATATGGTCATTCTGGCTACCGGCAGAAGACCACAGAGCGGAGCTGACGGATGGTATGAGTTCTTTTTTGATATTAATATGAAAAAGGAGCCGAAGCTGTTGGAGGATGGCTCCGTAGATTATCAGAATATCAAATGGTTTGAACTGGTGCGCAAGGGTGATGTGGTAGCGAAATACCACGAGCCGGAACCGGGGAGCCCGGGGCTTAATATCTTAGGAGACGAAGTCCCTGCGAAAAAGGGAAGAGAGCTGCGGCAGCTTACCTGCAAGGGTGTAACGCTGGAGCCGGATAAGAAGACCTACATCGCAGCCATGGACGGTAAGATCGAATACAGGGGAGGCGGACTGGAGGTTACGGATATCCTGGTACAGGACAGCGTGACACAGGCTACCGGCAACGTAGAATTCAATGGCTCGGTCTATGTCAGAGGCGAGGTTGGTGACGGTGCGATCATCCGTGCAGAGAAGGATATTCTGGTGGATGGTTTCGTAGAGGGAGCTGTACTGGAGGCAGGTGGAGATATCATCCTGCGTAAGGGTAACAATGGTGACGGCAGAGGAAGGTTGAAGGCCAATGGCAGTATCATGGGCAGATTCTTCGAGCGTGCCAATGTCAAGGCAGGGAAACATATCAATGCCAACTACTGCCTGAACAGCGAACTCTGGGCAGACGGCAGGATTGAGATCGCCGGCAAAAACGGAAGTCTGGCAGGCGGAAGTGCCTATGCCGCACAAGGCATCAATGCTTTCAACATCGGAAATGTAGCCGGTATCAGGACCGGTATTTCCGTAGGGGGTGAAGATCCGTTCCTTACGGAGATGAATTCGTTGGAAGAAAAACTCCGTTCTGCCCAGAGAGAATTATATCTTCTAAAAAATGCCTACGCAGATTTCAGAAGAAAATATGCGCCGGAAGTACGTAACAGTAATCCGATCTATCTGAAAATAGAGGATTCCATCTATACCAAGGAGCTTGAGATCGATAAACTCTATAAGAAGCAGGAAGAACTGCAGATGAAGAGAGATAACGCCGCTCAGGTAAAAATCGTGATCCGTGGAAGTCTGTATCCGGGAGTACTGGTAAATATCAATGGTTCCAAATGGAATTCTAAACCCATTAAGAACGTTACACTGAAGAAAAAAGATGGCGTCATTTCCGTATCTCGGAATGCTTAGGAGGAAAAAAGTGAAAAACAAGGTTCTCATTGTGGATGATGCATTAATAAACAGGGATATTCTGAAGGAAATATTAAAGGATACCTACGACATATTGGAAGCGGAAGACGGTAAAACGGCTTTGGAGATCCTGGATGCGGAGAATAATGAGATTTCGGCAATCCTGCTGGATCTGCTTATGCCGGTGATGGATGGCTTTCAAGTGTTGGAAGAACTGAATGCCAGAAAACTGATTGAGAAAATTCCGGTACTGGTGATCAGTGGCGAGAACAGCACGCAGAATGAGCAACGTTGTTTTGAACTTGGTATTGCGGATTTTATCGGGAAACCTTTTAATGCGCATCTGGTAAGAAAAAGAGTTCAGAATGCGGCAGAGCATTATGCTTATCGTAACGAACTGGAAGCTAAAGTAGAGGAACAGACCAATGTACTGCGCAAGGCTTATAGAACATTGAAGAATCAAGCAGAACAGTTGATGCGTCGTAACCAGGATATCATTGAAATTCTGGGTACGGTGGTAGAATACCGTAACATGGAGAGTGGAGAACATGTCAAGCGTGTAGGAGAATATACCCGGATCCTTGCGGAGACTTTTATGGTGGAGTATCCGGAATATGGTCTCACGCAGGACAAGATCAATGTGATCGTATCCGCAAGTGCACTTCATGATATCGGTAAGATCACGATTCCCGACAGTATTCTGTTAAAGCCGGGACGATTGACCAAGGAGGAATTCGAGTATATGAAGTCTCATACGACCAGGGGCTGTGAATTGTTAGAGTCTATGAAAGATGTACTGGATACTCAGTACAAAAAGGTCAGCTATGAGATCTGCCGTCATCATCATGAACGTTTTGACGGTAAGGGTTACCCTGATGGACTGGCAGGTGATGCTATTCCGTTGCCCGCACAGCTGGTATCAGTGGCGGATGTATATGATGCACTGGTAAATGAACGGTGTTATAAGGATGCCTTCTCCCCTGAGGAAGCATTCCATATGATCGTCAACGGCGAATGTGGCGTATTTTCTCCCAGACTGATGGAAGTATTCCGTAAGGTCCGTCCGGAGTTTGAAAAGCTGGCAATCGCTAAATAATAGCGGAAGTATATAGGAGTCTCTTGGCAGATGCACGGGAAAACGCCTGCCTCCAAAGCGTGATAAAAGGTACAGGGTGCGGAAGATGAAACAGTTAATAATACCAGACAAAGTACAAAAAGAGTTGCTTACAGATTTTATGATCATGGGGGAAAACATCGGACTGATCGGCGGATATTGCGAGAAAGATTTTCCGGTTTACTATGCCAATGAAGAAATGGCTCTGATGCTTGGTTACGATGCCGTGGAAGAACTGGTTGCAGCAATTGACGGAAAAGTTATTAATACGATTCATCCCGATGACAGAGAACATGTCATAAAGGATATCGGTGGTGAGTATTATGAGGGATTAACCTATGAGACCACATATCGTATGCCGCGAAAAGACGGCTCCTGGTTCTGGACAGTTGATAAAGGAAAGGTCATACGGACAGAGGATGGGAAACTGGCGATTATCAGTGCCTGCCATGATATGACATCTTTTGTGGAACGGCAAAAGAAGCTGGAGGAGCAAAATATTCTGTCTCAGGCGACGATCGATCAAATGCCCGGTGGTTATCATAGATGTTCCCTGGAAGAAGGTTATCCATTCTTATATACCAGTGACAGGTTTCTTGCTATTCTTGGGTGGACGAGGGAAGAGATCAAGACAATATTTGATAATAAATTTGACAATATGCTGCATCCGGATGACCGGAATCTTTCATCAGATTTCGTCATCCGTATTCTTGATACATGTGGGCATGGATTTACACAGGATCAAATTTATCGGCTGCTTGGAAAGGACGGCTATCACTGGGTCACAGATGCCACTACATTGGTGAAATCCGGTGATCAGACATTCTTTCAGGGAAACATTACAGATATTACAGATTTTGTTAAGGAAAGAGAAAAAAAAGAGAAGGAGCAGGAAGACAACAACCGGATTCTGAGCGAACGTAACCGGATCTTATCCGCTTTATCCAGGGATTATACAACGGTACTGTTGTGTGATCTAAAGCAGGATACCTTTGAAGTTGTAAAAGGGGACACCTTTACACACCATGCCTCGGCAGAAAAGCAACAGTCAGTTCGTGGAAGTAACTGTTATTCAGAGAGAGTCCGGTATTTTTTTGAAAATGTCCTGATCAAAGATTCTGCGCCGGAGTATATGGAAAAACTTTTGCCGGATCATCTTATGAAAGCATTAAAAGAGACGGACAGTATAGAGATTTATCATAAAACGATACCCAATGGGAGTGGTTCCAGACATTTTCTGGCAAGGGCAATACGTTTATCCAATGAGGAAGATCATTTTAAGATCATCCTCGGCTTCCACTCCGTAGATGAAATCATGAAAAAAGAGCAGGAGATAGAGCTTCAAAGAGAGATTATCGAAGGTCTTGACAAAGTATATTTTTCTGTTCTGGCAGTAGATTTGGACAAAGATTTGGTGTTTTCCTATCGTGAGTCCGGGGAGAACGGAAAGATCATTTCAGATTTCTGCAGAAAATGTGATAACAGATGGTCAAAAATAATTCCTTTATATGCTAAGACGATGGTATCTGATAACCCCAACGGAGAATTTGAAAAGCAGCTGGGTCTGGAAGCCCTGCGCTCACGGGAAGAGGATTATTCCGTGATGTACGAGTTTCAGACGGAAACAGGGATCAATTATTATCAGGTAAGAGTGGCATACGGACAGAAAAAAGACGGAACAAGGATGGCAGTAGTCGGAACAAGAAATATTGACAGTCTGATAAAAAAAGAGCGTATGCAGGAAGAAAAGCTGAAAAAAGCATATGCAGACGCAGAAAATGCAAACAAAGCCAAAACAGAATTCCTGAATAATATGTCCCATGACATCCGTACGCCAATGAACGTGATCCTGGGATATAACCAGTTGATGAAACCGCTGCTGACAGAACCGAAGCAGTTGGATTATCAGAAGAAAATTGAACAATCCGGGAAGCTGTTATTGTCCATCATTAATCATGTACTGGATATGGCCCGGATTGAAAGCGGCAAGATGGAAGTAGATGAGAATTATGAAAGAGTTGGTGAGATAGTAGACGAAATCATAAGTACATTTTCGTCTGAAGCGGAAGAAAGAGGAATTCATCTAAGCGGCAGCATGCAGATTACACATAGAAATATCCTGTGTGATGGTACAAAAATCAGGGAAATCTATGTAAATCTTGTCAGTAATGCTATCAAATACACTCCGAGAGGCGGAAATGTAACGATCACGGTAGAAGAGCTGCCATGTGAAAAAGAAGGATATATAAAGGTAAAAACCGAGATAAAAGATACCGGTATCGGCATGAGTGAGGAATATCTTCCGACGCTATTCGAACCATTTACTCGTGAACATAATACAACCACCGGAAAAGTCGGAGGAACCGGTCTTGGAATGCCAATCGTAAAGAAAATGGTCGAGCTGATGGGCGGAAGCATTGAGGTGGAAAGTGAACCGGGAAAGGGAACCGTATTTACAGTTACGCTGATGCATAAAATAGCTGACGAGAAATATTACAGCCGGAAGATAGTAACAGCGGATGCATCTGATAGGAAAGAAAATCTGCGTGGAAAGCATGTCCTGCTGGCGGAAGATAATGACCTGAATGCGGAAATTGCGATGGCAGTCCTGGAAGAAACAGGGCTTGTTATCGAGCGTGTGGAAGATGGAATCCAGTGCGTGAACAAGGTAGAGCAGATGTCATCGGGAACTTATGATCTGATACTTATGGATATCCAGATGCCAAACATGGATGGATATAAGGCAACCAAGTGTATCAGACGCTTAGATGATAAAAAGAAGGCAGAGATCCCGATCATTGCCATGACAGCAAATGCCTTTGCGGAAGACAGGAAAAGGGCCTTTGATGCTGGTATGGATGGACATATAGCGAAACCGATTGATATTGAGAAATTGAGAGCGGTCATTCTTTCTGTATTGAATAAACAGGATAATAAAGATGAAAAGAATAAATAAAAAGATAGGAAAAAATAAGAACAAAAGAATATGTTTGAGCATTTTTGCAATTATTATGCTGCTTTTTGTATCAGCTTCTGTTTATGCGTCGGAAATAAAAAGTGATGGGAAAACAACGCAGGCAATGGAGGAAGAAAATAAAACGGTGCGAGTTGGGTATTTTCCATATGCCAATTTTCAGGAAGGAAGTTCAGGGGAATACAAGCAGGGAGCAGGCTATGAGTATCTTCAGAAAATTTCTTATATAACCGGCTGGAAGTATGAATA
>OIZP01001750.1_pt1 | contig 10645 bp, 8 predicted proteins | sample 1588531 | NCBI WGS metagenome assembly OIZP01 (sample SAMN03283283) | human gut metagenome | biome: human-associated habitat; material: feces | host: Homo sapiens | place: Peru | collected 2012 | reverse complement strand
TTGAACAAACTTCGGAAATCTGTATCCTGTCTTTGTCCCCAACGGACCAGTACCCAGTTCATGGCATCTATATTCCAGTATTCGCTTGGAATTCCTGCCATTTTCAATGTGGTAATCTGACGCATTGCCTGCATGGATAGGCGGCTGAGCTGGCGTTCACGGTGCATCTCATCCGGATCATTTTTCCCAAGCTTTTTCATTAATTTTTGAGAGAGTGTCTTTGTCTTGGAAGCACGTTCCATTACACGAACACTTTGATCAATGATATCCTGGAGCTGCACTGCTGCATTCCAGTAAGTTACGAAAGAAACGGATTCTTTCTCATCTTCCGGCGTAAGTTTAAATGTCTTAAAAACACGGTTTGTAACTCCAAAAATTTCCAGATTATAAGCTTTTCTTTTCGCCGGATTGGAAAGAACCCGGTAGGCTTCCAGAATCTCCTGCATAAAAGCAGTTGTATCTATATCTTTATGCATATTGGCATCCGGATGGTAGACCTTAGCCAATGCATTTTTCGCTGAAGTAATTTCTTCCAGAGTCGCATCTCTGGATACACCTAAGATATCGTAATAAGTGCGTGAGCTCATTTTGACCTCCTAATATTAGATTCCATCTTTCTGAAATCATAGAAAATGGACAGTACTTCTAATATACGCCTGTAAAATTGAAAAGTCAATTCTCTCCAGACATATTTCCCCTCCATCGCTACTATACTGGTAAAAGAATAGTCCATGGGGGAATTGCAGATGAAGAAAGGTTTTACAGTGATTCTGCTGAGTGTTTTTCTGCTGTATAGGATTGCATTTCCGACAAGTGTAGTCCACGCGGAAGAAGTAGAAATAAGTGCGCCGTCTGGTATTCTTATGGAAATGTCTACGGGAACGGTTTTATTTGAAAAAGATGCAGATACTGCGCGGCCACCGGCAAGTGTTACAAAGATCATGACAATGTTGTTAATTTTTGATGCATTAGAAAACGGAACCATATCACTTGATGATGAAGTGTCAACTTCCGAGTATGCAGCTTCTATGGGAGGATCTCAAGTATTTCTGGAACCTGGAGAGATGCAGACGGTAGGTACGCTGCTAAAATGCATTTCTGTCGCAAGCGCAAACGATGCATGTGTAACTATGAGTGAATGTATCTGCGGTAATGAACAAGAATTTGTAAAACAAATGAATGAGCGGGCAAAAGGACTTGGAATGAAACATACAAACTTCGTAAACTGTAACGGATTAGATACAGATGGTCATGAGATGAGTGCCAGAGACATTGCACTCATGTCGCGGGAACTGATGACCAGATATCCGCAGATAAAGGATTACTGTACGGTCTGGATGGAAAATATCACGCATACAACTGCCCGTGGTTCTTCAGAATTTGGCCTGACGAATACAAATAAGCTGATCCGGCAGTACGAATATGCCACTGGTCTGAAAACCGGATCCACCGGAAAGGCAAAGTTCTGTGTATCGGCAACGGCAAGTAAGAATGGTGTGGATCTGATCGCAGTAATTATGGGCGCTGAAGATTCAAAAAGCCGTTTTAAGGATGCGGTAACCTTATTGAATTATGGATTTGGGAAATGTCAGATTTATAAAGCAAAAGAACGGAAACTGCCAGTGGTTCTAGTGAAAGGTGGCAAAGAAGATCATCTAAAGATTCAATATGAGGAAGGATTTACTTATGTAGATACGGAAGGATCCGATTTATCGAAAGTCGAAGAAGTAACAGAAATTCCAGATGAAATAAAAGCACCTGTGAAAAAAGGGGACACAGTTGGCCGGATTTGTTATCAGATAAGCGGGAAAGAAATCGGATCCGTAAATCTGATCGCTTCAACACCTGTGGAAAAGGCAGATTTTGGAGATTATCTAAAAAAGATTTGGAAGAAATTATTATAACACTTGTCGGGAACATGGAAAATGTTTTATAATAAAGGGTACGAATGCGGGTAGCTCAGAATAATTTTTAGTCTGTTTTATGAAATTTTACTACCCGCAATGGATATAAAAATACAGGAGGCAGATTAAATTAATGATTACAGAACGTATTGATCATACATTATTAAGAGCAGATGCAACAGAGGAAGATATCCGTGGATTATGTGAGGAAGCAGTTACGTACGGATTTCATTCTGTTTGTGTGAATTCAAGTTGTGTTGCGCTTTGTGCCTCTCTTCTGAAAAATACAGGAATTAAAGTATGTACCGTGATTGGTTTTCCGTTAGGAGCAATGTCAACAACTGCGAAGATTGCAGAAGCAACAGCAGCAGTGAAAGACGGCGCAGAAGAGCTGGATATGGTTATCCATATTGGGGCATTGAAGAGTGGAAACTGGGATTATGTAAGAAGAGATATCGGTGCAGTTGTAGCTGCTGCCGGGGATGACGTGATTGTAAAGGTGATTCTTGAGACATGTCTGCTTACAGACGAAGAGATTCAGGAGGCTTGTCTTGTAAGCCGTGATGCAGGTGCAGACTATGTAAAAACTTCTACTGGTTTCTCAACCGGCGGAGCAACTGTAGAAGCAGTTTCTCTTATGAAGCGTACGGTTGGCTCTGACATGAAGGTAAAGGCATCCGGTGGTATTCATACACTGGAAGATGCACGGAAGATGTTTTATGCAGGTGCAGACCGTATTGGATCAAGTTCCGGTGTGGCGATTGCAGAAGCTGAGATGTCTGAGATACATACAATATGAGCATCTTAGGTTTTTTCACTGTTCTTTTTCTGATTGTGTGCACGGTTATATTAGCAGAAATGTATCGGGAGCAGCATTCTTTTTGTGTAACACATTACGAAGTACATTCACCAAAGATAACCTGCACAGCCGAAAAAGACCCAGTGAACAGAATTATTTTTTTAAGTGATATGCACAACCATGTTTATGGTAAGCAGAACAATAAATTGTTCGAAGCTATAAAAGCAGAACAGCCGGATCTGATTTTAATTGGCGGAGATATGCTGGTGGCAAAAAATGACGTGCGATACCAAGAGGCACTGGATTTTGTCAGTCGTCTGCCGCAGCTCTGCCCGGTTTATTATGCCAGTGGAAATCATGAACAGAGAATCAAAGAGAATCAGGAAAACTATTCTTTGTGTTATGAAGAGTATCGTAAAAAGTTACAGGCAGAAGGGGTTTGTTTTCTGGAAAATGAAAGTTGCGATATTCTGTTGGGAAATCAACAGATTCATATCAGCGGATTGGAACTCCCACTGATTGTGAATAAAAAATTCCGCAAGGCGGATGTCACCGCTGAAGATGTAGGTAAATGTCTGGGAGAAAAGCATACTACAGGAAATGAGGAAAAACAACAGGAGATAACAGAGAATTTCGCAGACGACAGTTATCACATTCTGCTTGCCCACAATCCATCCTATATGGAAGCTTATAAGGAATGGGGTTCCGATCTGATTTTGTCTGGACATTTACATGGAGGATGTGTACGCTTGCCGGGAATTGGCGGCGTGATCACTCCGCAGGCATTTCTTTTTCCAAAATATTCAGGAGAGATGACCGTGGAGGGAGAACAGACGATCATCGTCAGCAAAGGGCTTGGAACACATACATTTAATGTGAGACTGTTCAATCCTGCAGAAGTGATTGCAATCACCCTTTGCAGATAAAAGGAGATTATTATGGGAATACCGGTAAAACTGGAAGTATTTGAAGGACCGTTGGATCTGCTCCTTCATCTGATTGAGAAGAATAAAGTAGATATTTACGATATCCCCATTGTGGAGATTACGAATCAGTACATGGAATATATCCGTCAGATGCAGCGGGAAGATCTGAATGTGATGAGTGAATTTCTTGTTATGGCAGCGACACTATTGGATATTAAATGCAAGATGCTTCTTCCAAAAGAAGTCAAAGAAGACGGAGAGGAAGAAGATCCAAGGCAGGAACTGGTTGAACAGCTGCTGCAATATAAAATGTATAAATACATGTCTTATGAGCTCAGAGACCGCCAGGTAGATGCGGATCTGATTTTATATAAGAATCCGACAATTCCGGAAGAAGTTCTGGAATATGTGGAGCCAGTTGATCTTGACCTTTTACTTGGGGATCTGACAATGGTACAGTTAAAGAAAGTTTTTCAGGAAGTTATGCGTCGGCAGACAGATAAAGTGGATCCGGTAAGAAGTAAATTTGGCAAGATTGAGAAAGAGGAAGTTTCACTCACAGATAAGTTCCTTTATGTGCGTGATTATTTACAGGAACACCGCCGGTTCAGTTTCCGTCAGCTTCTTCAGAAGCAGAAGAGTAAAATGCATGTTGTTGTTACATTTCTTGCGATTCTTGAAATGATGAAGCTGGGTGAAATTTATGTTGAACAAGAATCTACTTGTGGTGAGATCATGATTGAGAGAAAAGGAGACGTAGTGTAAATGGCAGGAGTAAAAACACTTCAGGCTGCAATTGAAGCTATTTTATTTACAATGGGAGAGTCTGTTGAACTAAGTAAAATTGCGAAAGCAATCGAACAGGATGAGCAGACAACAGAAGAATTACTTCAGGATCTGATGAAGAAATACGAATCAAAGAACAGAGGAATCCGCATCATTGAATTGGACAAGTCTTATCAGATGTGTACAAAGAAGGAAATGTATGACTATTTGATCCGTGTGGCAAAGCAGCCAAAGAAATATACTCTGACGGACGTTCTTCTTGAGACAATGTCAATCATTGCATACAAACAGCCGATCACCAAGATCGAGGTAGAGAAGATCCGTGGAGTAAAGTCTGATCACGCAGTAAATAAACTTGTGGAATATGGTCTGGTAGAAGAAGTCGGAAGACTTGATGCACCGGGAAGACCAATTCTTTTCGGCACGACGGAAGAATTCTTGAGAAGATTCAGTGTACCGTCGATTGATGATCTTCCGTCATTGAATCCGGAGCAGCTGGAACATTTCAAAGAAGAAGCAGAGGATGAAGCAAAGATCCGTATGGACATTTGATTTTTGAATTCTACAACTTGCATTGGAATCATAAAATTAAAAGAAGAATGGAGCTTCCAATATAAACAGGAAATCAATTGATGATAGAATTTAAAAAGTGGTATTTCAGAATCTATTTATTCTTTGTTCGCATACTGATTGTCAGCATGATCATTGGAATTTCTTTTCCGGTTCATGTTTTTGGAACTACTGAGCTAAAACAATTATACGCCCTGTCTGCCGTCTTAATGGATGCAGACAGTGGGCGTATTTTATTTTCCAAAAATGGACAGGAAGAACGGGCAATGGCAAGTACAACAAAGATTATGACTTGTATTCTTGCATTAGAGAGCGGCATAATAGATTCAGAAAATCAGATTGTTACCGTAAGCGATCAGGCTGCTACGCAGCCAAAGGTACATCTTGGAATGGTTGCAGGAGAACGGTTTTATTTAAAAGATCTTCTTTATTCCTTAATGCTGGAGTCACATAATGACTCTGGGGTTGCAATTGCAGAAGCTGTTGCCGGAAGTGTAGAGAAATTCGCAGATTTGATGAACCAAAAAGCGCGGACGATCGGCTGTTATTCTACTTATTTTATCACACCGAATGGATTAGATGCAGCAGATTCAAATGGAATCCACCACACTACAGCAGAAGATCTTGCAAGGATCATGCGTTATTGTATTATGAATTCTAAGAAGCAGGAAGATTTTCTTACGATCACGCGTACCGAAACCTATCAGTTTCAAGATGTTGAAGGAAAACGGTCGTTCAGCTGTTATAATCATAATGCATTCTTAAATATGATGGACGGCGCTCTTTCCGGAAAAACAGGATTTACTTCAGATGCCGGATATTGTTATGTCGGTGCGCTGCGTAGAGATAAGCGGACATTTATCGTTGCACTCCTTGCCTGCGGATGGCCAAATAATAAGAGTTATAAATGGTCCGATATGAGAACTCTTATGACTTATGCTTTGGATCATTATCAATATAAGACATTTGAAATTGAATTACCTGTCCGGCAGATATTTATAAATAATGGGATAAAGGCACGTTCAGATGCGATAGATTATCCCGGTAAAAACGGAACCAAAATTCCTCTTACTGCAAATCTAAGACCTATTTCTTTCCTATTGAAAGAAGATGAAACGATTTCTGTTGACTATGAGATTCCTGATCAATTGGATGCTCCTGTAAGGAAAGGAATGCAAGTCGGCAGAATTCGCTGCACGTTAAATGACAAATTGATCCGTGAATATCCCGTCTATACAACACAGAATGCAGAAAAGAGAACCTTCAAAAAATGTGTGGACTATATTTTCTACCTGTTTTCTATACAAAATTCGTACCAAAAAGCAGGGAATATTAAAAAAGATCAAGCAAGGTGATTAAAATAGTCACTACAATCTAAGACTTTCCTGTGCTAATATAAACGAGTGTTAAAAAACAACAACTAAATTGATTAAATATAAGAGAGGTACACATTATGGAAAACTGGAGGAAATACGAAAAGACTTACTTTATGCCACCTGAGCCATGTTATGACTGGGTAAAGAAAGATTCAATTGACAAAGCACCAATCTGGTGCAGTGTTGACTTGAGAGATGGCAACCAGGCACTGATCGAGCCGATGAGTCTGGATGAAAAGTTGGAATTCTTCCAGCTGCTTGTGGATGTAGGATTCAAGATGATCGAAGTTGGATTCCCGGCTGCGTCTGAGACGGAATATCAGTTTTTAAGAACATTGATCGAGCAGAATATGATTCCGGATGACGTTACAATCCAGGTTCTGACACAGGCAAGAGAGCATATTATCAGAAAAACATTTGACGCTGTCAAAGGTGCTCCACATGCTATTATCCATGTATATAATTCAACATCTGTTGCACAAAGAGAACAGGTATTTAAGAAAGATAAAGAGCAGGTAAAACAGATTGCAATTGACGGTGCAAAGCTTTTGAAAGAGTTAGCAGAAGAAACAGATGGAAACTTTACATTCCAGTACAGTCCGGAAAGTTTTCAGGGAACAGAAGTTGACTATGCCTTGGAAGTCTGCAACGCAGTTCTTGAGATCTGGCAGCCAACAGCTGACAACAAAGCAATCATCAATCTGCCTACAACAGTGGAAAATGCTATGCCTCATGTATTCGCAAGTCAAGTAGAGTATTTTAACAAGCATCTGCGCGACAGAGAGAATGTAATTCTTTCTCTGCATCCGCACAATGACAGAGGATCAGGAGTTTCAGATGCTGAGCTTGGAATCCTTGCCGGTGCTGATAAAATCGAAGGAACATTGTTCGGAAACGGAGAGAGAACAGGTAACGTAGATATTATCACACTTGCAATGAATATGTTTTCTCAGGGTGTGAATCCGGAACTTGATTTTTCTAATATGAGTGACATTTGTGAAATCTATGAACGCGTGACAAGAATGAAAGTTTCTCCGCGCCAGCCATATGCAGGAGATCTTGTATTTACAGCATTCTCCGGTTCACATCAGGATGCGATCGCGAAAGGTATGACCTGGAGAGAGGAGCATGACTGTCAGACATGGACTGTTCCATATCTCCCGATCGATCCACAGGATGTTGGCAGAAGATACGATTCCGATGTAATTCGTATTAACAGCCAGTCAGGAAAGGGTGGAGTAAACTATATCCTGAAGCAGAGCTTTGGAATCAGCTTACCGGAAAAGATGAGAGAAGAAGTCGGATATCTTGTAAAAGATGTTTCCGACAAGGCTCACGAAGAACTTACACCAGACAATGTATATCATATCTTTGAAGACCATTACATCAATGCGAAACCAATTTTCAGTGTTGATGAATGCCACTTTAAACAAGAAGATGGAATTGTCGCAGAAGCAACGATTCACCACAATGGAAGCAACCGCAAGATCACAGGTGTTGGAAACGGACGTCTGGATGCTGTCAGCAATGCGATCAAGCATTATTTTGATATCGAATTTGAACTTGCATTTTACGAGGAGCATTCTTTGACAAAAGGATCTTCTTCCAGAGCTGTTGCTTATGTCGGTGTTATTTCCAACAAGAAGCGTTACTGGGGTGTCGGAGTTGATGCCGATATTATCAAAGCATCTATTGAAGCACTCGTTGTTGCAGTGAATAAATTGGATAGCGTACAGAGATCCCAGACATGCAAGGATGAAAGATTATTAGATATTACAAATTATATTTATGCAAATTATAAAGAAGTTACATTGGACGATCTTGCTGAGAAGTTCTTCCTTTCAAAACCATATTTGTCAAAATACATTAAAGAAAAATCAGGAATGACATTCGGAGATATTCTGAAAGAAATCCGTATGAAAAAGGCAAGAGCAATGCTTAAGAGCAGCAGTGCAACTGTAGAAAGTATTGCAGAATCTGTGGGATATCAGAATGTAGAGCATTTTAACAGAACATTTAAAAAACTGTATAATATCACACCGGTACAGTATAGAAACAAACCTTGATCCCGATTCAAGTTGGACTAAATTTGAAAATGTAATCTTAAAACAAATCGCCTGACAGTTACCATAAGTAGTAGCTGTCAGGCGATTACTGTTATGCAGATTCATTATTCTGCTAATTCTTCCCACAATTCATACAATTCTTCTAATCTTGCTTCATTTGCAGCGCGTTCTGTTGAAAGTTTCTGGCACTCAATAGAGTTCGAATAAACTTCCTCTTTCGTCAGTTCCTCGTCAATCTCTGTGTTGCGATCTTCAAGTTTTGCGATTTCTTCCTCTGTTTTCTTCAACTCATTTTTACGTTTACGTTCACGTGCCTGCTGTTCCTTCTGTTCCTGCCAGCTTAATTTTGAATCCGAAGCAGGAGTGGATGCAGCAGAATTACCTGAATTGGATACATTTTCTGCATTTGTTTCATTTCCAGAAGCATAAGCAAGTGTCAGTGCTTCTTTTTTCTCCAGATAATAATCGTAGTTTCCGATGTAATTAACAAATGTCTGATTCACCAGTTCAAGAATCCGGGAGGCGGTCTGATTGATAAAATAACGGTCATGGGATACATAAAGTATCGTTCCGCTGTAGTTATTTAATGCTTCTTCCAGAATTTCTTTGGAAGTAATATCCAGATGGTTGGTCGGCTCATCAAGGATTAGAAAATTTGCTTCCGAAAGCATAAGTTTGGCAAGCGATACGCGGCCTTTTTCTCCACCGCTTAACGTATGAATCTCTTTGAACACTTCATCTCCGGTAAACTGGAATGCAGCGAGTGTATTTCTGATCTGTGTATTGGTAAGATCAGGGTAGTCATCAGAAATCTCATCAAAAATGGTCTTATCATCATGAAGTACGTGATGTTCCTGGTCGTAATAACCAATCGTCACTTTTGATCCAAGTGTGAATTCGCCCTGATCCGCTGCAATAACCTGATTAATGATCTTTAAAAGTGTTGTCTTTCCGGTTCCGTTATCACCAATCACAGCGACATGTTCGCCACGTTTGATTTCAAAATTGATATCACGGAAGAGAACCTGACTGTCAAATTGCTTTGAGAGATGTTCCACTGTAAGAACATCATTTCCGCTGATCTGCGATGGTTCCAGCGTAAAATGCATTTCTTTCGTACTGTCAACCGGTTTGTCCAATGGCGTAATCCTGTCAAGCATTTTCTCACGACTCTCTGCACGTTTGATTGATTTTTCACGATTGAAAGACTTTAATTTATCAATAACAGCCTGCTGATGTTTGATCTCACGCTGCTGATTCATGTATTCTTTCAGCTGTGCATCTCGGATCTGCTGTTTTTTCATTGCATAATCTTTATAATTTCCAAGGTACATGCGAACCTGTGCATTGTCAATCTCAACAACTTTTGTGACAACACGATTCAGGAAATAACGGTCATGGGAGACGATAAATACCGCTCCGGAATAATTGATCAGATATGTTTCCAGCCAGGCAATGGAATTCAGATCCAAGTGGTTTGTCGGCTCATCAAGCAGGAGGATATCCGGACTTGTAAGCAGTAATTTTCCGAGAGAAACACGGGTCTTCTGACCTCCTGAAAGTGTATCTGTCTGTTTATTAAAATCGTCTTCCGTAAACCCAAGTCCCTTTAATACACCTGTAATCTCACTTTCGCAGGCATAACCGTTTCTTGCATCAAATTCAGACTGTAGACGATTGTAGGTCTCCAGGCGGCTCTGCAATTCCTCACCTTCCAGATGCTTCAGTTCATGTTCAATGGAACGAATCTGAGCTTCCATTGCAAAAATATCCGCTTTTGCACTTTTTACTTCCTCATAAATGGTATTTCCGGATTTTAAATCCTGACGCTGCGCAAGATAACCGAGTGTCTTTCCTTTCGCGAGAATAACCTCTCCACCATCAAGAGGTTCTTCTCCGATGATCATCTTAAGGATTGTTGATTTCCCGGCGCCGTTCACACCGACAAGAGCAGCTTTCTCACGATCTTCAATATGAAAGGAGCCGTCTCGTACAATTTCGCGTTCCCCAAACGCTTTTTCTATATTGTGACATGCGAGTATCATATATTTTCACCTCGTTTTTTGACTTCTAACATTATCATTATATAGAAAAATGTCGAAAATACAAGGAAAATATATGGATTTTAAAGGTTTTTGCAAAACAAAAGTTTGACAGAACTTTAACTCTTTTATATAATAAAGAGTAGTTTAAGAGTGGAGGGCTAAAAATTGGAACA
>OIZP01001746.1_pt1 | contig 10651 bp, 10 predicted proteins | sample 1588531 | NCBI WGS metagenome assembly OIZP01 (sample SAMN03283283) | human gut metagenome | biome: human-associated habitat; material: feces | host: Homo sapiens | place: Peru | collected 2012 | reverse complement strand
CTGCTCACCAGCGTGCTGGACAACACCGATAAGGTCATTGAGTATTCCGGCGAGTGCGCCCGCCTTGGCATCAAGGTGCTGCCGCCGGATGTGAACGTTTCCAACGGCGGCTTCACGGCGGATGAAAACGGCCAGATCCGCTTTGGTCTGAATGCGGTCAAAAATGTGGGCCGCAACCTGATCGAGAATGTGGTGAAGGAGCGGCAGAATAAGCCTTACACCAGCCTGTACGATTTCTGCAAGCGGATGCACGGCAACGAACTGAACCGCCGCGCGGTCGAATGTCTCATCAAGGCGGGCGCGTTCGACAGCATGGGTGAGAACCGCCGCAGTCTGGTCGAGGCTGTGGATGGCGTCATCAAGAGCGTCGAAAGTGACGCCCGGAAAAATCTGGACGGCCAGCTGGATCTGTTCTCCGTCATGAACGGGGGAGCGGAAAGCACCACAGAGGATGTCTACGAGATCAAGCACCTCGAGGAGTATACGCATACCGAGCTGCTTCAGCAGGAAAAAGAGGTCAGCGGCCTGTATCTGTCGGGCCATCCGCTGGACGCCTACAGGGAAGAGTCCAAAAAGTTTGCGACCCACTCCATCAAGGCACTGACCGGTGAGGACGCCCACGGGTTGGACAACGCACACGTCCGGATCGTCTGCACCATCGTCAAGAGCCGGATGATGACGACCAAGGCCAACAGCATGATGGCATTTACCAGCGTCGAGGACCTGACCGGCACGATGGAGGTCATCGTGTTCCCGCGCGTTCTGGAAACGTTCCGCGATGCGCTCAAGGAGAACGCCGTCGTCGTCATCGAGGGCCGCCTGTCGGTCCGGGAGGATGAACCGTCGAAGCTGATGGCCGAGAGTATCCTTCCCATCGAAGGCTACGACCCCAAGCACCCACAGGCCAACCGCCCCAATCTGATGCGGGACGCCGCCAAGCGTTTGTATGTCCGTCTGCCGTCCCGCAGCTGCCCGCAGTATGCAAAAGTGGTCAATCTGCTGGAGATTTTTGACGGTGATATGCCAGTCATCTTCTATCTGGAGGACACCAAGCAGAAGCTTGCGGCTCCGCGCAGACTGTACACCTCCGGGCATCCGCTCTTTTTCGAAGAGCTGCGCCGTCTGGTCGGTGAAAAGAATGTTGCAACAAAATGACATATCCATGCACGAAATGAAATGGCTGAATTTCCTTAAAAATCGTCGCAGGGATGCATGAAACGAGACTTCAATAAAATTTTAACGGAGCTTCAAAAAAGTATTGGATTCACAGGAAAACTGTGTTATAATAGGTCAAGGCAAGTCATACAAGCTATGAGCAAAGCAAGGGAACGGCGTCTGGAAGAAGGAGATGCTGTTCTGAGGTGAACGAAGAAACAATTTGGAGGGAATCTCTCTTATGGAAAAGCAAATCAAAACGATCGGTGTGTTGACCAGCGGCGGCGACGCCCCCGGCATGAATGCCGCGGTTCGTGCGGTGGTGCGTACAGGTCTGCACAAGGGCTATCGGATGATCGGCATTCAGCGCGGCTACAATGGTTTGCTGAACGGCGAATGCTTTGAAATGAATCTGCGCAGTGTCTCCAACATCATTCAGGCCGGCGGCACGATCCTTTACACGGCCCGCTGCTTGGAGTTCAAGACCAAGGAAGGTCAGGATAAGGGCGCGGCCAAGTGCCGCGAACTGGGCATTGATGCGCTGGTCGTCATCGGCGGCGACGGCTCCTACCGCGGCGCACGCGAGCTGGCACACCGCGGCATCCCCATGATCGGCCTGCCCGGCACCATTGACAACGACATTGCCTGCACCGATTACACCATCGGCTATGATACAGCCATGAACACCGCTCTGGAAATGATCGATAAGCTGCGCGAGTACAAAGAGGGCGGTGCAAAGATCGTACTGTTTACCTCCCGCAATATGAACAGCTACAATGGCAATATCGGACTGATCAATGCCAATACAGCCAAGGTTCTTTTGAAGTGGCTGGACAAGTGGGACATTCCGTATGATGAAATCATCTATGGCAAGCCCTGGCCGGGACATCATGGCTTTTATGTAGATGACCGCACGATCCGTCCGGATGAGTTTTTGAAGTACAGTGTGGATGAGCTGGACGAGATCTGCAAAAAAAGCCGTTGTCAGGAGTAATTATGCAATACGATTATCTGGTTGTGGGAGCCGGGCTGTATGGCGCAGTCTTTGCCCATGAAGCAAAGAAAAAAGGGAAAAAGGTTCTGGTGATCGACAAACGGTCACATATCGCCGGCAATGTATATACAGAAAAGATCGAAGGAATTTATGTGCATCGGTATGGTGCACATATTTTTCATACCAATGATGCAAAGGTGTGGGATTATGTGACGCAGTTTGCGACGTTTAACCGTTTCACCAATTCGCCGGTGGCCAATTACAAGGGCGAACTGTATTCGCTGCCCTTCAATATGTACACCTTCAATAAAATGTGGGGCGTCGTTACGCCGGAGAAGGCGGCGGCCAAGATCGAGGAAGAGTGCGGCGTCAAGATTACGCCCGAGCGTCTGAAGGCCGCCATTCACGCCGTCAACGAAAAGCGTCGCGCCCTGCAGCGCCTCGCTGCCACGCGCGCTGCCGACCCTGCGCCCATCAGCGGTCTCGACAGCCTGCTGACCGTCCAGGCCGCCTTTATGGACGACACGCCGCGTCTGACCGGAGCCATCAACGATATGGCTGCCGAGTGCGAGCAGCGTGTCGAGGCCGGCGAGGGTGTGGCACCCAAGGGGACCAAGCGCATCCTGTACACCGGTACGCCCATGGCTGTGCCCAACTGGAAGCTTTTCAACCTCATCGAGAAGGCCGGCGGCGTTGTGGTAGGCGAGGAGTCCTGCACGGGCTCGCGCTACTACAAGGACCTGGTCGACGAGTCCGGCGAGACGGTCGACGAGTTGCTCGACGCCATCGCCGAGCGCTACTTTAAGATCAACTGTGCTGTCTTTACGCCCAACGACCAGCGTATGAAGGACATTGTCCAGATGGCCAAGGACCTGCATGCCGACGGTATCGTCGACGTGGCCCTGCAGTTCTGCACGCTCTACGAGATGGAGTCGTTTGCCGTGGAGAAGGCCGTCGAGGAGGCGGGCATTCCGTTTATGCACATCACGACCGACTACGCCGGCGAGGATGCCGGTCAGCTGCAAACCAGGATTGAGGCTTTCTTGGAAACCATTTAGGGCTATCCGTCTCGGCGGTTTCCCCAGGCACCCGATCTTGCCGTTCAAACCGTCGCTTGCTACCAAAGTATGCGGCGCTCATCTTTCACGGCAACCTCGGGCACCTGGGAAAGCCGTTTCCTTGGTTTGTTAAAAGGTTTGTTAAGGAGTTATATGTCGGAAAATATTGAGCAGCCGTTGCCGTCCACGTTTGAGGAGTTCAACGAGCAGCGCAAGGCGGCGTTTATTCGCGTCAAGGATTACAAGCAGGCCGGTAATCGCCTGATCGGTTTTCTGTGCAGCTACACGCCGCTCGAGATTATCGATGCCGCGGGGGCTGCGAGCGTGGCGCTGTGCGGCACGTCCGACGAGGTGATTCCCGAGGCCGAGAAGGTGCTGCCGGCAAACCTCTGCCCGCTCATCAAGTCGACGTACGGCTTTGCCTACTCGCAAAAGTGCCCGTTTACGTACTTTAGCGACATGATCATCGGTGAGACCACCTGCGACGGCAAGAAGAAGATGTACGAGCTACTCAACGAGCTCAAGCGCACGCACATTCTGCATCTTCCGCAGGGTCGCGATCGCGCCTACGAGCGTGAAGGCTGGTACGAGGAGTGCCGCCTGCTCAAGGAGGAGCTCGAGAACTTCTACGGTATTACGATCACCGATGACGACCTTCGTGCTGCCGTCCGTCGCCGCAACCGCTTGCGTGCGGCCCAGCTCGAGATGTTTGCGCTGCAGGCCAACCAGCCGGCGGCCATGAGCGGCGTCGATCTGATGAGCACCATGTTTGCCGGTACGTTCAGCTTTGATATCGAGGCCTATACGCAGCAGCTGGAGCAAAAGGTTGCCAAGCTGCGCGAGGCCTACGACGCGGGCGAGCGCCCGGTCGCGGCAGATGCCAAGCGCATCCTGATCACCGGCTGCCCGGTGGGCGGCGTGATCAACAAGATCGGTCGCACCATCGAGTCCAACGGCGGCGTGGTCGTGTGCATGGACGATTGCTCGGGCGAGCGTACGGCCGCCATGATGATCGACCCCGACGCTCCCGATATCCTACGCGCCATTGCCGATCGCTACTTGGACATTAATTGCTCGGTCATGACGCCCAACGACGGCCGCATGGACAACACCTTGGCCATGTGCGAGAAGTACCACGTGGATGGTGTGGTGGAAAACGTGCTGCAGGCATGCCACACCTTCAACGTTGAGAGCGCACGTATGCAGGAGGCCGTCGAGGGTGCGGGCATTCCGTACATGAAGATCGAGACCGATTACAGCAACGGTGATATGGGCCAGATCGAGACGCGCATCGCCGCCTTTATCGAGACCCTGTAGGGCGAACGCGGCAAAGGGACAGTCGCTTTGCCATATCGATTTGAAAGGAAAAGAAATGGTTGAACCCAATGTTGCAATTGGCGTATCTGAGCTAAGTCCTCGTGCTGTACAACGGGCGGCCGAGGCTAACTTCAAAAAGGGTTATTACTGCTGCGAGTCGCTTGTCTACACCATGAAACAAATGCTCGAGCTCGATGTGCCCGATTCGGTCGTGGCCATGGCGTCTGGTATGTCGGTGGGCGCAGGCAAGTCCGGCTGCGCGTGCGGCGCTTTTAATGGTGGCATTCTGGCGATTGGAATGTTGTTTGGGCGTACGGAGCAGGACGGCCCGACCAATCCAAAATCCGTCAAGTCGATGCAGCTTACGCACGAGCTGCACGATTGGTTCCGCGAGAACAACGGTAAGCATGCCATCTGCTGCCGTATCCTGACGAAGGAATTTGACATGGGCCGCGGTGAGCATAAAGAGCAGTGCATTTACTACACAGGTCTGTGTGCATGGAAGGTCGCCCAGATGGTGTGTCGCGAGTGCGGCATTAAGAATCTGGACGAAGTCGACGAGCCGGCTCCGCGCCGTAAAGTTGCCGATATCGAAATCTAGCAGCAGGTGTCCGGCGAGATGCCGGGACCTGGCATAAGAAGGCCGACGAGGTTAGGAAACCTATCTATATGGATATGATCAAGAAAATCCCTGTTCCGATTTGCGGCGTCGCGTTAGGTTGTGCGGCCCTGGGTAATCTTTTGCAGACCTATTCCGAGACGCTGCGCATGGTCTGCGGCGTGGTTTCGGCGCTGTTTCTGCTGCTATTCATTATCAAGGTGGTTGCATTCCCCAAGTTGTTTGCCGAGGATATGGCGAATCCGATTATGGCAAGTGTTTCGGGCACGTTCTCGATGGCGCTCATGCTGCTTTCGACCTATATTAAAGGGTATCTTGGTGCCGCGGATGTGGCGTTTGTCGTGTGGGTCGTGGCGATTGCGCTTCATGTCGCGCTGATCGTGTTCTTCACGGCAAAGTTTGTGACAAAGATTAAGCTCCAAGCCGTCTTTGCCAGTTATTACATTGTGTATGTTGGCATTGCGGTCGCAGCTGTTACCGCGCCTGCGTACGAAGCTACGGCAATTGGCGCCGCTGCATTCTGGTTTGGCCTGGTTAGCTTTGTGGCGCTGTTTGTTCTGGTGACGATGAGGTATGTCAAGCTGCCCAATGTTCCAGAGCCCGCCAAACCGCTTATCTGCATCTACGCTGCGCCCATGAGCCTGTGCCTCGCTGGTTACGTGCAATCCGTTATGCTCAAGAACCACGTCTTTTTGTTGGCGATGTTTGCCGTTGCGACGGTCATCTATCTGTTCGCGTTGGTACAGTTGGTCCGCTGCCTCTCGCTTCCGTTTTATCCCAGCTATGCGGCGTTTACCTTCCCCTTTGTGATCAGCGCCATCGCATCCAAAATGACGGCTTCCTGTCTTTTGAACATGGGGGCACCGCTGCCGTGGCTTGCTCCCGTTGTGCTTGTAGAGACGGTGATTGCGGCTATTCTGGTGGTCTATACCTGCGTGCGCTATCTCGCTTTTTTGAAGGCCTAACGAATGTGACAAGGGGCGTCCCTGCGTTGCATAAGAAGGAGGATGCCGTGGTTGGCATTGGTATCGACATAGGCTCGACGGCCGCGAAGGCTGCGGTGGTGGAGACGGATGGCGCCATTGCGTGGACCTGCGTCATGCCGACGGGATATTCGTCGGTTGATGCGGCCGAGCGTCTGCGCTGCGAGCTTACCGCGGCTGGCTATGACGTGGCTACCGACGACGTGCGCGTGATCGCGACCGGCTACGGCCGTGTCGCCGTGCCCTATGCGCACAAGGTCGTGACCGAGATTACCTGCCACGGCACCGGTGCCGTGCGTCTGTTTGGTGACCACGGCACCGTGATCGATGTGGGTGGTCAGGACACCAAGGTCATTCAGCTTAAAAGTGGCCGCGTGGCCAAGTTTGCCATGAACGACAAGTGCGCCGCCGGCACGGGGCGCTTTTTGGAGATCATGGCCGACCGCCTGGGCATTTCCCAGCAGCAGATGGCCGACCTGGCGCGTTCCGGCGAGCCCACCAAGATCAGCAGCATGTGCACGGTGTTTGCCGAAAGCGAGGTCATCAGCCTGATCGGTCGCGGCGAGCCGCGCGAGAACATTGCGCGTGGCGTGATCGACAGCGTGGTCTCGCGCGTGGCGACCATGGCCGGGCAGGCCGCGGGCGCTCCATACTACCTGACCGGTGGCCTGTGCGAGAACGCCTTCGTGGTGGAGCGGTTGGGCGAGCTACTGGGGTCGCCGGTGACCACCTCGCCCCAGGCTCGCTTTGCCGGAGCGATCGGCGCGGCGATTCGCGCCGCCGCCTTGGCCTAGGGGCGTACCGCGACATGCGCATCCTCAATATCTCGGCACAAAAACCAGATAGCACCGGCAGCGGCACCTACCTTGCCGCGCTCGTGCGCGAGCAGATCGAGACGGGGCATCGCGCCGCCGTGCTTTGCGGCGCGGCTCCGGGTGATACCCAAGGCGAGTTGGACCGGCGTGCTGCCGTGTTTGCCGTACCGTTCGAGTCACCCGAGCTGCCGTTTCCCATCTGCGGTATGTCCGATGTCATGCCCTATCCCTCCACGCGCTATCGTGACTTGACGCCTTCGATGCTCAAGGCATTTGAGCGGGCATTTGCTGCTGCAATCGATCGGGCGGTGGCTGAGTTTCGGCCCGATCTGGTGCTCTGCCATCACCTGTATCTGGTGACCGCATTGGCGCGCGAGTGCGTCCGGGGCGTGCCGGTTGTTGCCGTGTGCCATTCGACCGACCTGCGCCAGCTGCGTTCGCATGCGCTCGAGCGCGATCGCATCGTAAGTGCGGTTCGTCGGCTCGATGCCGTCTTTGCGCTCCATGCTGAGCAGGCTGAGCAGATTGGCCTGGTGTGCGGCGTCGATGCCGATCGCATCCACGTGATTGGGACGGGCTACGACCATCGCGTCTTCTGCCGCGACGCAAGCGTGGCGAGGCAGCCGGGATCGCTTGTGTACGTGGGCAAGATTTGCTTTAAAAAGGGCGTCGAGTCGCTGGTTCGAGCCGTGTCATTGCCGATTGACGATGGCGTCCGCCCATCTGGCTTGGTACTTGTGGGCGGCCGCGGGGACGATGCCGAGTACGCGCGTATCGAGCGCTTGACCGCGGCCTCGGATGTGCCGGTGACGCTGGCGGGGCGCCTGGATAGCGATGAGCTCGTGCGTGCCTACCGCAGTTCCGACGTCTTTGTGCTGCCTTCGTTTTACGAGGGTCTGCCGCTCGTGACGATCGAGGCCCTCGCGTGCGGCTGCAAAGTTGTGGCGACCGATTTGCCCGGCGTTCGTCCCTGGATGGAGGCGATGCTTCCCGGTGCTCCCGTGACGTGGGTGGCGTCGCCGCGTATGACGGATGTCGACACGCCCGTGGCCGCCGACCTTCCGTTGTTTGAGCGCGCACTGGCAGATGCTATCGCGCGGGCGCTTGCGGCGCCGCCTTCGACGTTCGAGCCGTCGGCGGTCTCTTGGGAAGCGTGCCTGGCGCGTATACTTAAAGTCGTTGATTTGTTGGAAGGGGGTTCGTATGGCTAAGGACACCATAAGGCTCACGTCTATGACTGCCGCGAGCGGTTGAGCCGCTAAGCTGGCTCCCGGAGCCCTCGCCCAGGTCCTGGGCGACTTGCCCAATGTGCATAACGACAACCTGCTCGTGGGGTTCGATACCTCCGACGATGCGAGCGTCTTTCGCGTTGGCGATAACTTGGGTCTCGTGCAGTCCATCGACTTCTTCCCGCCGATGGTCGACGACCCGTTCCTGTTTGGCCAGATTGCCGCGGCCAACTCGCTGTCGGACATCTACGCCATGGGTGGACGACCGAGCCATGCCATGAACTTGCTTTGCATTCCGAGCTGCCTGGGCGTTGAGGTTGCCGGCCAGATTCTGGCGGGCGGCGCCAACAAGTGCGTCGAGGCGGGTTGCTCCATCGCGGGCGGCCACACCATCAACGACGACGAGCCCAAGTACGGCCTGTCCGTGAGCGGATTTGTTGCGCTCGACCGCATGCTCGCCAACAGCGGCGCACGCGCGGGCGATGTTCTGCTGCTGACCAAGGCGATCGGCTCGGGCATCATCACCACGGCCATTAAGGGTGAGCTCATCGAGCAGGACGAGGCCGCAGCCATGTTTGACTCGATGCGCACCCTCAACGAGGCACCGATTCGTCTGGCCGAGGGACTCGAGCTTCATGGCTGCACCGACATTACGGGCTTTGGCCTGATCGGGCACGCGTGCGAGATGGCCGAGGGCTCGGGCGTGCAGGTTGAACTTGCGCCCGCGGCGGTGCCGCTCTTTGACCAGGTGCTCGATATGGCGCGTCTGGGCATTATCCCCGCGGGCTCCTACCGCAACCAGGACTTCTTTGGCCCGCGTGTGGCTGCCGACGAGGACCTGGAGCCGGGTATGTTGGATGCGCTGTACGATCCGCAGACCTCGGGTGGTCTACTCATCGCGGCGCCTGCTGCCGATGTGGATGAGCTTGCGCGCCGCCTGGATGCCGAGGGACGTATCGCCGCCGTCGTCGGTCGCGTGTACGAGGCGGAGCCGGGCGGTCCTGCTGTCCGCGTTGTTCGCTAGCCCGCACGTTTATGTAACTGTTTACCGTTCTCTAGAACGGTTCTTTCGAAAGGAAAAGCTATGTCTACCAAGATTGAAGTCAATGCCATGGGCGATGCCTGCCCGCTGCCCGTCGTCAAGACGCTCAAAGCCCTGAAGCAGCTCGATGGCGAGGGCACCGTCGTGACTTCGGTCGATAACGAGACCGCCGTCAAGAACATCTCCAAGATGGCGCAGGAGAAGGGCTGCACGGCCTCAGTCGAGAAGGTTTCTGACGCCGAGTGGCACGTGACCGTGGCGACCTCTGGCACCGTTGCCGTGGCCGATCCCGAACAGGATGGCGCTGCCTTCTGTGATGCCAGCGCTGGCAAGGGCAAACTCGTCATTTCCGTCTACACCGATTGCATGGGCCGTGGTGACGACGAGCTGGGCCACAAGCTCGTGAAGGCGTTTGTCTTTGCCGTGACGCAGCAAGAGGAGCTGCCCGCGACCATGCTGTTCTACAACGGCGGCGCCAAGCTCACCGTCGAGGGCTCTCCGGTGCTCGACGACCTGAAGGGTCTGGCCGAGCAGGGTGTCGAGATTCTCACCTGTGGTACCTGCCTCGACCACTATGGCATTAAAGACCAGCTTGCGGTGGGCGAGGTCACCAACATGTACGTGATCGTGGAGAAGATGGAGCAGGCCGTGCGCGTCGTGCGCCCGTAGCGTATTGGTTGGAGTTGCCATGAGGGAGAAGCGCCCGGCGCTTGTCATCACGTTTCCCACCACGGCGGCCGCCATGGGGTGCGAGACCCTATGCATCGAGCGCGGCCTTCCCGGGCGAACGATTCCTGTGCCCGGGGAGGTCGCTGCCGGCTGCGGTTTGGCGTGGAAGGCGTTGCCTGCCGATGAGGAACTGCTGCGCAGCGAGCTTACCGCGGCGGGCGTTCCTGCCGAGGGATATACCGTGATTGATATGTGGGAGGTCGTGCGATGATCTACCTGGATAACGCGGCGACGACCATGCATAAGCCGCAAACGGTCATCGATGCCGTGACGCAGGCGATGTGCTCGCTCGGCAATGCCGGACGCGGCGCGACGTCGGGCGCGCTCGATGCGGCGCGTACCATTCACGGCTGCCGCGCCAAGCTTGCGCGCTTGCTGGGCTGCCCGCGTGCTGACCATGTTTGTTTTACGCCCAACTCCACCGCGGCGCTCAATACCGTCATCAATGGCGTGGTGCGCCCCGGCGACCGCGTGGTCACGACGGTGCTCGAGCATAACTCCGTGCTGCGTCCGCTCAATCGCCTGGTTGCCCAGCAGGGCGTGACCGTTGAGCATGCCGGCTGCGACGCGAACGGTGTGCTCGACTATGACGAGCTTGAGCGCCTGATCACACCGGGTACGCGCGCCGTCGTGGTGACGCACGCCTCCAATGTGACCGGCAATGCCGTCGACGTTGCTCGCGTGGCTGCGATGGCTCATGCGGTGGGTGC
>OIZP01001744.1_pt1 | contig 10667 bp, 7 predicted proteins | sample 1588531 | NCBI WGS metagenome assembly OIZP01 (sample SAMN03283283) | human gut metagenome | biome: human-associated habitat; material: feces | host: Homo sapiens | place: Peru | collected 2012 | reverse complement strand
TCATCGGCTGGGGCCTGTACGGCTCCCGCTGCATCGAGTTCCTCTGCAAGACGGATAAGGTCGTGCGGCCCTTCCTCGTGGTCTACTCTTTCGTGGCCATTCTGGGCGCGACGGTGGAACTCGACTTGCTGTGGAACATCGCCGATACCTTCAACGGCCTGATGAGCATCCCGAACCTCATCGCGCTGCTGCTGCTTTCCGGCACGGTGGTCAAACTGGTCAAGGAATTTTTCGAGACCGAATCCTGAAACCGGACACTTTTTCCACAAACGACAAAACAATTGCGAAATTTCACAGGAAGCAATTGACAAAACAGGCCGTTTATCGTATAACCTATATAGAAACGTCATATCCGGGAAGGGTATGGCGTTCACGGAACGTTTGGAAAGTGAGGCCGCAACATGAAGAAATTTCTGAAGAGGCTGATGCTGGGGGTCGTAACGCTGGCAGTGTTCTGCTGCATGACCCCGCTGGCGTTTGCTGCAGAAAAATATCACACCATCTATCTGGAACCGCAGGGCGGTATCGGTGTGCCGACGCAGGTGTACGTTTACAAGTACGGCGACGTTTACCGCGCGTCCAGTCTGCCGACGCCTACCATGGAGGGCTACACCTTTGATGGGTGGTATGAGGATATCGTGGGCGGCACCGCGATCAAGGCGAGCAAGTACAACTTCAAAGAGGAAGGTCAGACGCTCTACGCTCACTGGACGGTCGCGGACGGCAGTTCTTCTTCCGCCGCGGCTGCACAGCCAGAGGAGACGAAACCCACCAAGACCTTTAAGATCGAAGAACATATGGGAGAAGTCCTGATCGTTGGCACGACCATTCTTGTGTTCACGCTGGTAGCGCTGCACGGCTGAAACGGTCAGCTTTTGCCTGAAGTTATCTTAAAATTTTGAAAGCGAGGATTCCTTATTATGATGAACAATGAGATCAAACTGCCCGCCGCTTACGCTGCGATCGACGAGAACGAGATGGTCTACCTGAACGGCGGCTCCATCACCGACACGCAGGGCTGGCTGATCTTCATGAATGTCGGTGCCCTGTTCAACTACGTCGCCCGCGTCTTCTCCGCTGGCAGCTCCATCGTCAACAACGTCAGGGTCATCGTCACCACCATTGAGGCTCTGAACAACTTCAAGCTGACCGGCAAAAACTAAACGAAATTTCCTAAAATGTCTGAGAAGCGCATCCGCAAAAAAGCGGATGCGCTTTTTTGCGCCGAAAGTGGCGAAAATCGGGCTTTCAGACGCTGGAAATCAATGATATATTTCACGAAACCGGTTGCGAAAATAGAAGAGCGATGCTATAATCAATCGTAGTAATTTGGTAATTATGACAATCATCCGTTAGGGAGATAAACTACATGGCGGAACGTGAACTGCGGCGGATGAGCCGCACCGAATTGATCGAGATCATCTACGCGCTCAAGCAGCACGAAGAAGAGCTGGAACAGCAGAACGCGGCGCTCCAGAAGCAGATGGACGACCGCACCCTGCGGCTGGAACATGCCGGTTCCATCGCGGAAGCGTCACTGGCGCTGCATCAGGTGTTCGAAGCGGCTCAGGCCGCTGCCGATGCGTATCTGGAATCGGTGAAGGCAATGAATCCGCCCCTGCCCAGTGAACCACCGCAGTCTGCGGATAACGGAGGTGCGGACGCAGAATGAAGGGACGACACGTGAAACTGGCCACGATCCCCTCCATGGAGGAAGTGGACAAGGAACGGCAGCGTCTGGAATACCGGGACCGCTACGTGCGGGTGCTGAAAAGCACGGTCTACGCGCTGGTGGTGGTGGCTGCGGCGGCGGTGCTGCTGGCGACCATCCTCCTGCCGGTGCTGCAGGTGTCGGGCGACAGCATGAACCCGACCTTGCAGAGCGGGGATGTCCTGCTGCTGCTCAAGACCGATGATATGAAAACCGGCGATCTGTGCGGTTTTTATTGGCAGAATAAGCTTCTGCTCAAGCGGATCATCGGCGGGCCGGGGGATGTGATCTCCATCGACCGGAGCGGCGTTGTTACGGTGAACGGAGAGGCTCTGGAGGAGCCTTACGTCGATGAACTCGCGCTGGGCGAGTGCGACCTCAAGTTCCCGTATCAGGTGCCGGAAAATCGCTATTTCGTGATGGGCGACCATCGTTCAACTTCCATCGACAGCCGAAGCACCGTCATCGGCTGCGTGGACAAAAGCCAGATCGTCGGCAAGGTGTTCTTGAGGGTATGGCCCTTGTCACGTCTTTCATGGGTGCACTAAGGAGGTGCCATGATGAGGAATCAGTTCAATGAGATCATGCAGAAGCTGCGGGCGCAGCGCGTGAGAGCGCGGCGCTATACGGCGATGCTGCTGGTGCTTGCGATGCTGACATCACTCTCGGTCAGCTGGCGGCTGCATCAGGTGGGCACGGCGCTGACCACCGACAACGAATATTGCTGCGGCATGGAGGAGCACGTCCACACCGACGAATGCTATACCGAGGAGCTGGTCTGCGGTTACGAGGAAGGCGAGCCGGAAGACCCGGACTCCGCCTTTTCCGTGGACTCGGAGCCGACCACGGAAGAACCGGAAGCCGAGCCGGAAGAGCCGGAGCCGGAAGAGACCGAACCGGAGGTGCACCACCACACGGAGGACTGCTACGAGACCGTGCTTGTTGAGCACAAGGAACTGACCTGCGGCCAAGAAGAACATACCCACGATGAAACCTGCCCGGTCGATCCCGATACAGGTGATTTCCTCTGCGGCTTTGAGGAGCACACCCACACGGACGACTGCTACACCACTGAGACGGAGACCGAGGAAAAGCTGGTCTGCGGCTACGAAGAGGGCGAAGTGCTCTCGGACGGTACGGCAGACGAGGACGGCATTGCGGCGCTGGAAGATACCAACACCGCCACGTCTGTGGCTGAGGACGACAGCAGCAGCGAGGCCGTTTCCGAGCCGGTGCTCCATCACCACACCGAGGCGTGCTATGAGAAGGTGCTGACCTGCACCATCCCCGAACACACGCACACGCTGGCGTGCCTTGCGGACTATAGCGCCGACGTGGAGACCGACGACGACTGGGAAAAATACAGCGTCGGCCTGAGCGATAACTGGAACGAGGCCCTGCTGGCCGTGGCACAGGAGCAGCTTGGCTACAAGGAAAGCGAAAAGAACTTCCAGACCGACGAGGCACTGGGCGACATCATCGACGTCCACCATTACACCCGCTACGGTGCGTTCTACGGGAACCCCTACGCCGATTGGGACGTCGCGTTCATCGCGTTCTGCCAGCATTATGCGGGCATCCCTAAGACGGAGATCCCGCAGCGCTTGGGTTTGGAGGCGCTGCGCGCCGATATGGATGCCATGGGCTTTGCCTACCTCACCGAGGGCGAAGATGCGGCTTACGAAGCCATCCCCGGCGATGTGGTCACCTATAATAAAAACGGAACTGCCGACGACGAGACCATCGGCATCGTGGAGACGGTAGGCGACGATTCGCTGACCGTTATTTCTGGTGCCGTCGAGGGCGCTGTCGCGGAAGTGACCGTTCCCTTCACCGATGTCACCAGCACCATCCTCGTGGATCAGGCTTACGGCGACTACGTGGGCGAGGCCGACGACCGCGACGCCGACTATGACGATGAGATCGCATTGCAGCCGGCAGACGAAATGGGTGCGGCGGCGGTGGCGGCTTCCGGGGAAACGCGGTATCCCATCAATTTGGATAACCCAGACGTTGCAACGAAATTGGGTGCGAACTTCGAACTGCAAAAGATGGATAGCAACGGTCTTTATCAGCCTGTTACGAAGGGAACCACAGTGAATGAGGGCGACGACCTTCGGGTGGTTGTGAGCATCAAGGCCCCGAAAGATACGTTCAATAAGAATGTGCCGGACGGCAATAAGCTCACGTATACGCTGCCTTTTAAGCTGAAAGAACCGTTGGTGCATCAGGAAATTAAAGATCGAAGCGATAACAAAACGGTAATTGGCTATTTGGATGCGGACACAGACGGAAACGTAACGGTTGAGTTTTTGAACAGCGTCGATACCTTTGATCACGAAAAGGAATTTGATGCAGAGTTCAAGGTCTGGGGCAAGGCAGTTGCAAAAGGTACAGGCGAGAACCAGACCATCAAATTCCCCGGCGATAACGGAAGCTTTACTCTGATAAAGAAGAGCGATATCAGCGTTGATAAAACAGCGGATACCGGCATTATAAGAGAAGGCGACAAGGTATATTTCAAATATACTGTTACAGTCAGTTCTCAGGAGGGCACTGCGGACGAAAACGTCACGATCAAGGACGTGATCACTCCAAGCGGTGCGATTGTTGGCAAATACAGCAGATTTGAACTGAAGAAAGGGGATGGCTCGCCGGTAACCATTCCGACCGGATATCCCAAGATCACGAAAGACTCTAGTAATAATAATGAGAAGGAATTCGTGATCGAAAAGCTTGCTCCTTTGGATAAAGGCGAAAGTTATGTTTTGACTTATTACTATGAACTCACAAATGCAAATCAATTGACTGCGGCAAATTCAGTTAACAATACGGCATCTGCGACTTATGGTAATACAACGAAGACGGACGTAGAATGGAAAACCTACACTCCAAAGAAGATTTCGGTGGAGAAAACAAGAGTAACTGCTGATGGAAATGGAAACACCGACCGGTTGCAGCGCATTAAGTGGCAGATAACGATCAAAAACCCCAACAACGAAAATTTAGCTGGCTTGAAGGTGGTAGATCAGATTCAGACGCCGGGTGCAAAGATGCGCATGGATGAGAATTATGAGATTAAAGATGCGGATGGTAAAACATTTGCGAAGGTCGACCCAAAAGGTGTAGTAAATGCGAATAAGGATGGCTTTACCTATACGTTCCCCGCAGATAAAGCGGCAACATCCAGCTCTTATACCATTACCTACTATACTTCGATCCCGGACAATACAGAGGGCACAGGGACATCGGTTACAAACAAAGTCGATATCAAAAAAGATGATGATACCCCAATAGATACCGACAGCGAAACGACAACGGTTGGCCAGCGTGATTGGTATCTGGTAAAAGCTGTAGATAGAGAAATGTCTTTGAGCAGTGATGGAGAACTGTTGGCAAAAAATTGGAATTTCGCTGTCCGCACGAATGCAAGCACTGATACGTCGAAGCGGTTTACAGTATCTGATGTACTTCAGACGCCAACCGTTGCGGATAAAAGCGGAGCATCTAAGACATTTGCGTTGGATCATTATGCAAAGTATGATGAGCTAAAGAAGAGCCTTGAAAGTGATAACACAAAGTTTGACGTTGTCGTTAAAAATGGTGATGGAACGACGATGGCACCAAAGTCTAAAATCAGCCTTACTAAGTTTAAGAGCGCTCCGTATAATGGTACAGTAACTGTAACCTACTACAAAGATCAGGAGATGAGAGAAGAAGCAGGTATTGGCGATGAAGTCCGGGCGTTTAAGATTGATGTCAGTTGGACAGGAGAGGGCTTTAAGGTTACCCAGCTCAATACAGCATCGTATAATTCCTATATAAAATGTACAGAGACGGGTAAAACGCTGGATGATCTGGCTGGAAAAGATGTGGTGAGTGCAAAGAATGTATGCTCTGTAGATGCGTCGCATAAGGGGGAAAATACGGCAAGCTACACGAAGCCGGAACCGGAGAAGCCGAAGGATTCGGAGTTACGCAAGCTTGTTGCTACGAACAGCATGGATGGCCCGTATGCTTTTGGTAAAAATACAGCTACGATTCAGACGGGAACCCCCAATGGCACGGTGATTTGGTTCAAGCTCTTGATCAAACATCCCGATCCCAATGCAGATACGGTCACCATTATGGATACCCTTCCAAAGGGCTTGAAGTATGTGGATGCTACAATCAAGGATGAGACGTTGAATTATAAGGACTCGTATCAAGTTGGAACGACGAAAAGTGACAGTGATGGTATCAGCCAGTTCGTTGAAACGTGGGCAACGACCAGCACACCCAACACAGACGTATTCAAGTTGGAATCCTCTATGAATGGAAATGGACAGCAAGTGCTGACGTTCACTTTGTCTGGACTTAGTGGAAAAGACCTGACGAAAGTGGATGCGTCTATTATCTATGGCGTAAAAGTTGAGGACGACTACTGGAAGGACATCAGTAATGATCCGTCGAAGGAGTACCCCAACGAAGCAAGGTGGGGTACTCTTAAAAAGAGTGCAACCGCAACTGTAACCCGGACGAACTTTGAGACGAGGAAAGAGGTAGCTTACAACCAGACGACTCAAACAGCAACCTATACTGTTACCATCAACGAACGAGGTGAGCAGTTGCTGCCCTATCCAGATGGCTACTTGAAGCTGGAGGATCAACTTACGGTTCCGACGGGCCTGAGTGCCACGCTTGATCAAAACAGCATCGTGGTGAGGAATGAACACGATGAGGATGTCACAAAGGATGCGATGAGGGACTGCGAGATTGACCCGGACACCCACACGATGGAGATCGAGATCAAGGACGGAAAACAATATAAGTTATCCTATACGTACAAGTTTGTTCCGCACGAAGGCTTGCCCTCTGGCTATCAGTTGACTGTAACAAATGAAGTGAAGATGTTCGGGCATATCGCTTCGAACAATGAAACACACTTCCAGAATGCGAGTGGCAGCGGCACTGCATCGAACGGCGTGACGGACATCCTGACCCTCGTGAAATCGGAAAAGGGCAAAAACAATAATACCCTTGGCGGTGTGACCTTTGAACTTTCCGAATATGGAGAAAACCGCTGGACTCCGGTGGGACCCCATACTACAGCATTGAGCGGCGATGCAAAGGGCACGATCACATTCCGCTACAATGCAAGGGGCGAGTCGGTAGATGGTACAGTGAAGGTAAACGCCGACACGCTCTATAAGCTGGTGGAAACAAAGACGGCTGCCAATTACATCCTTGATGACACACCGCATTACTTTGTGATGCTGTCGCAAGGTGCGAATGTGGACGAGGTGTATCAGACCTTTACCGGCTCTGGTGTGGCACAAAGTGACATCAAGTTTGTGTCAGCCGGACAGACGACGGATGTTCTGAAGGTCGAAAATGAGGCCCGAAAGATCAAGGTTGAAAAAGTCTGGAAAGATGCCGACGGCAAGGAGATGAAAGCGCCGCAGAGTTCCATCACAGTTACCCTGAAACGCAAGCTGAACGGTGCGGAGGACGAAAGCTTCTCTGCAACGTTGACGCTTACGCGGGGCAACGGTTGGAAGGTGACGTACCCGGATGAGGGTTCGCTGCCGGAGACAGATAAAAGCGGTAATCTGTATTACTACTTTGTGACGGAGACGGAAGACTCGGTTCCGGATGGCTTCAGCGTGATGTACAATTACGTCGATAAAAACGGCGAGTCGGAACACGGCGTGACGGCTGGCGGAACAGCGACCATCACGAACCAAAAGAAGACGAATTGGCTGAAAGTTACAAAGGTATGGCAGGATTCGGATGGTAAACCGCTGACGGAGAATCTGCCGGAAATTACGGTACACCTCTATAAAGTGGTTGGCGGTCAGGGTCAAGCAACGAGTTTGTCTCTGAAGTTGAATGCGGGGAACAATTGGAGCGGAACCTTCACGAACCTTGACCTCAATACCCAGTATTACGTTGTCGAGGACACTGTGGATGGTTACACGGTGAGCTACACCAAAGATGCTGAAAACCCGGCCCTGCCCGGTGCCACCATCACCGTGACCAACCGCAAGAATGCCCCCGGCTACGAACTCCCGGCGACCGGTTCCACCGGTACGGCCCCGTACACCACCGCCGGTGCGGTGCTGATGGGTGCCGCGCTGGTGGGCGGATACCGCAGAAAACGCAGACAGGAAAGGAGGGGCGAGTGACCCTCCCGCCCCTGCGGGCGGAGCACGTATCACCACAAGAAGCACAGTTTTTTGGGATTGCATGGAAGCAAAAAAGCAAATTGGAAAAAGACTTATTTCACAAGGAGACGATGAAAATGAAACACATGAAGAGATTCATGGCATTGTTTGCCGCGCTGGCCCTCGTGCTGGCGATGGCAGTTCCGGCGTTTGCGGACACAGCGGCAACCGGCAGCATTACGATCAAGAATACTGTTGACGGAACCAAGTACGAAGTCTATCGTATTTTTGATTTGGAAAGCTATGATAAGGATGCGGGCAAATATTCTTATAAGTTGAGCCCTAACTGGAAAGATGCTGGATTTGCAAGTTTTACAGGCGCAAATGAGTATTTTACGATCAATGCGAACGACTATGTTGAATGGAAGGCCGATAAGCAGAATGACGGCGCTGGTTTTGCAGAGTTGGCAAAGAAGTTTTTGGCAGGTCATACGAGCTTGACGAAGGATGGTGAGGCAACCGCAGAGAGTGGTGTAGCAAAAGTGGATAACCTGCCGCTTGGCTATTATCTGATTAACACCTCTTTGGGCTCTCTGTGCGCTTTGAATACGACGGACCCTGACGCAACGCTGAACGAGAAGAATGGTGTGCCAGATGTCGATAAGAAGATTGTTGAAAACGGCACCCAGACGTCTGAGAATAATGCTAAGATTGGGGATAAAGTCAATTACCAGACGACCATTACGGCAAAACGTGGCAATACCAACTATGTTCTGCACGACAAGATGAGCGAAGGTTTGACCTATAATGCGGATGCTGCTGTTTATGGGGAAGATGGAACTACTGCGCTGGATGCTGCCTACTATACCATTGCCCCGGCTGATGATGGCTGTGCTTTCCATGTGACCTTTAAAGAAGCATTTGTGAATTATGTTAACGCAACTTGCACAAGTGCAAGCGACAGTGTGACAGTAGTTGTAAAGTATTCTGCAACGCTGAACGAAAAGGCTAAAGTTGCAACGACTCTGATAGACGGGACGAATGTTAATACCAATAAGGCGAAGTTGCAGTACAACAATGGAAGCTATAGTGAAGAGAAAACGACGACTACTCGTACCTATGAGTTTGACCTGATTAAGTACAATTCTGCTGGTCAACTGCTGGATGGTGCAGAGTTCGAGTTGCACGATGGTGACACTGCACTGAGGTTTGTCTACGATAAAGCAACCAAAACGTATACGGTAAGTAATGCTACGGATGCAAGTAAGACGATTGCAGCCCATGGTGGTATAGTTACTATTAAGGGTTTGAAGAATGCCAAGTATACGTTGAAGGAAACCAAGGCTCCGAAGGGCTATAATCAGATTAAAGATGGTGTTCCTGTGGATTTGGCGCGGGGTTCCATCAAGACGACTTATGTAAGTGGTACTTATGACAACACTACTCATGGTGGTTATGGCGTTCTCAACAACGCTGGCACTACCCTGCCCACGACCGGCGGCATCGGCACCACGATCTTCTATCTGATCGGCGGCGGGCTGATGGTTGCAGCGGCCGTGCTGCTCATCGCGAAGAAGCGGATGGAAAACAAGTAAAACCAACCGGGAGCCGGCCGCTCCCCCGAAATAAGAGGGCATCTGCCCCGAACATATCCTTATAACATTAGGGAGTAGCCCATGAAAAAGAATCGAAGCAACATCATTTTAATATTGATCTTTCTCGTGGGTCTATCCGTGATGTTATATCCGACCGTCAGTGACTATATCAACCAGAAAAACCAGTCGCGCGCTGTGGCGAGCTACTCGGAAGAGGTTGAAAACCTGTCGGACGTGGACTATCAGGCCTATTTTGACGCCGCCGACGACTACAACCGGCGGCTGGCCGAAACGCCCGATGCCTTTTACCGGCCCGAAGAGGTGAGCGGCTACACCGACACCCTCGACGTCTCCGGTACCGGCATCATGGGGTACATCACCATCTCCAAGATCGGCGTGGAGCTGCCCGTCTACCACGGCACCAGCGACGGCGTTTTGCAGGTGGCGGCGGGCCATCTGGAGGGCAGCAGCCTTCCGGTGGGCGGCGCGGGCACCCACGCCGTCATCTCGGCCCACCGCGGGCTGCCCAGCGCCAAGCTCTTTACCAATCTGGATGAGCTGGAAGTGGGCGACACCTTCACCATCACGGTGCTGGACCGGGTGCTGACCTATGAGGTCGATCAGATCTCCATCGTCCTGCCCACCGAGACCGATCTTTTGCAGCCGGTGGAGGGTAAGGACTACGTCACCCTGATGACCTGCACCCCCTACGGCATCAACACCCACCGCCTTCTGGTGCGCGGTAAGCGGATCGAGAACGCGGAAAACCAGAAACACATCCGCGTAACGGCGGACGCGCTCCGCATCGAGCCCATTATCGTGGCCCCGGCACTGGCTGTGCCCATGCTGCTGGTGATGCTGGTGGTCATGCTGGCCGTGCCGCATCTGCGCAAACGCAAAAATCAGCGAGAGGAGAACCATCATGAAGAGCATCCGTAAACGGCTGGCCGCTGTGCTTGCGGCGCTGACCCTGTTGGTGTGGTGCGCGGCTCCGGCCTTTGCCCTCGAAGTGGTCGATCTGAGCCGCACCGGTTCCATCAAGGTGTCGCTCTACGACAGCGAAACATCCAAGGCGGTGGGCGGCGGCACGCTGACCCTGTACCGCGTGGCCAAGGTCCAAAAGGACAACGCCAACCTGAGCTTTGTGTACACCAACGGCTTCGAGGACTGCGGCGTGGAGCTGGGGGATCTGTCGGAGGGGGAGCTGGCGGGCCG
>OIZP01001739.1_pt1 | contig 10685 bp, 9 predicted proteins | sample 1588531 | NCBI WGS metagenome assembly OIZP01 (sample SAMN03283283) | human gut metagenome | biome: human-associated habitat; material: feces | host: Homo sapiens | place: Peru | collected 2012 | reverse complement strand
GAATCCGGCACTTAATGGTGTAGGTGATAGCGGAACATCAGGTTCAAACCAGATTGCAGCAGTGGATACAAAGTCTTTGGATTCCAATATTTGCGGCAGTTATCGTGGTGGTCATACACTGTCTAAGGTTGATGCGAAAGAAGCAACTCATCTGGCAGAGGGAAATATAGAGTATTGGATTTGTACAAAGTGTGGTGGCTGCTTTAGTGATGCAGGTGGAACAAATGCGATTGCGGCAGCGGATGTTGTGATAGCAAAAACAACAGAACACACGGTAGACAGTACCGGGTGGCATTCAGATGCTGATAATCACTGGAACACTTGCGAATGTGGTGAAAAATTGAATTTATCAGGACATAGCTTCACATGGGTAATCGATAAGGAAGCTACAGCCGAAGAAAAAGGTTCTAAGCATGAGCAGTGTACAGTTTGTGGTTACGCAAAAGCGGCAGTAGAGATTCCGGTGGGAGGAATCAAAACTTCTTATGCGATCACAGAAGGGACAGGAAGCAGCTATGCCCTGCAGAGCGGCAGCAGCCTTACAGTCCGGGGAAATGGCGACTTTTCTAAATTTACCGGAATTAAGGTAGATGGTGTGCAGATCGGAGCAGAGAATTATGAAGCTAAGTCCGGATCCACAATTGTTACGTTGAAGTCCTCTTATCTGGACACTCTGACAGCAGGAACACACAGTCTGGAAATTCTGTGGACAGATGGTTCGGCAAGTACTGCGTTTGCAATTCAGCAGAGTGAAAGCCAGAAGCCGGATAATGATGTTAAGGAATTGAATACAAATCAAAATCCTGTAAATCAAAATCCTACAAATCAAAATCCGCAGTCCGTGCCTCAAAATAATACGGAACAGACAGATTCAGTGAAAAATGAATCTCCTAAGACAGGCGAAGACGATAATCTTTTGGTATTGGCAGCATGGTTGTTTTTATTAGGATCCGGTTTTGCCGGTGTTACATACTATCGAAAAAGGAAACATTTATATTAAATTTTATGTAGATGTCAAAAGTAACCCTACATAAAATTCAGATTTTTAACTCCCTTGCCCCTTATTCATGAAGGGCAAGGGAGTTTATCTTTAAAAAACAAGTAAGAAGTGATTCTAATAGATGAAAAACTCATTTTAAGTTTTTGCATCGTAAAAGAAGCCTGCTCATTCGTGAATCACTTCTTTACGCTGCAAAGCAGCAAGTGTTTTACTGCCGAATGAACAATAACTTACTTTACGTAATATCTATAAAAATATCTGCCCAATAAAGTTATTTATATGATATCATGGATACTACAAAGAAATCCTATTTGATGCTTTTTCATAGTTTTCAGTCAAATGAAGTAATTAATTAGAGGCGGTACATATTTGCAAATAAGAAAGACAAGCAAATAGCACAAAAATTTCGTAAAAACACAATACAAAAAGGAGTCCCCATGCAATCATACAACGACCTACAATCACAATTAAAAACAATAGACCATAAAAGTTACCCATTATACAAATCCTTACGCGGAAGTTACCAGTTCCCCAAATACATATTGTCAATTGACCATGTGCAGGGCGATCCGTTTGCGGCACCATCGGATGTGAGGGTGACAGTAGATACGAAGGCAGCCGGATTTCCGGCATTTGCAATGAAAGATAAGCTGACAAGAACCGCATTGGCGGATGAACTGCTTCGCAATTTTGCGGCAAAAGTGAATCAGTTTACCTTTAAAGCGAAGGGCTCTGGGAAAAGCGGGCTGATCTCAGTGACACACTGCGGACAGGAAGTGCTGCAGAGGACAGCATGTGAAATCAGTGAAAAAGAGATCACCGCCAGATTTGCAGTCGGGTTTCCTGCAAATGGAAGAACGATCAACGCAAAAGAACTTGAAAAAATCTTATTTGAATATCTGCCACAGTGCGTGGAGCAGTCTTTTTATTATAAAAATCTGAATGCGCAAAAAGTAAAAGAGGCTGTGGAACTGGCAGAAGATCAGCAGGCAATCCGTGAGAAGCTGCCAGAACTTGGGCTGGCTGCGTTTGTGGCGGATGACTCTGTGCTGCCAAGGGAGAGCGGTATCTCTTCCAAGCCAATGAAGCAGTCTGTAAAATTTGTTTCTCCGGAAACAATGCGCGTGACATTAGAACTGCCGCACCGGGGTAAGATTACAGGAATGGGAGTTCCCAAAGGAATCACCCTGATCGTAGGCGGCGGTTATCATGGAAAATCTACGCTTTTAAATGCGTTGGAATTAGGCGTATACAATCATATTGCCGGAGATGGCAGGGAATATGTGATCGCAGATGAAACGGCACAAAAGCTCCGCTCCGAGGATGGAAGATTTATCAAAAATGTAGATATTTCCATGTTTATCAATGATCTTCCAAACGGCAGGGATACGAAGGATTTTTCGACTGCTGATGCGAGCGGAAGCACGTCCCAGGCGGCTGGAATCGTGGAAGCGATTGAGGCTGGCAGCAGACTGCTTTTGCTGGATGAGGATACTTCAGCAACCAATTTTATGGTGAGGGATGCCTTTATGCAGAAAGTTGTGAGCCCGGACAAAGAGCCGATTACACCGTTTTTGTCCAGAGCAAGGGATCTGTATGAAAAAGCAGGAATTTCCACCATTCTGGTTGCGGGAAGTTCAGGGGCATTTTTCCACATTGCAGACACTGTGATCCAGATGGATCAGTACGAACCTGTGGATATCACAGAGAAAGCGAAGGAACTGTGTGGACAATTTCCGATTGCGCAGGAGACAGCAAAACCATTTGTTTTACCGGACAGCCACCGTGTCATGGAAAAAGATAAAAATGGAGCGGTAAAACGCAGGGACTATCGGAGCGGAGAAGTGAAAAAAGGCGAGCCGGAGCGCTTGAAGGTAAAGACGCTTGGTGTGGATGGCTTTATGCTTGGAAAACAGAATGTCGATCTACGCTATATCGAGCAGTTGATCGACAGCGAGCAGACGGCGGCACTGGGACTGCTTTTGAAATATACTGTGGAACATCTGGTGGATGGAAAGCGTACCATTTCAGAAACGGCGCAGTGGTTAGAACAAAAGTTAGAGCAGGAAGGAATGGTATTTGCCGCAGAGCATGGCGTTATCTCCGGGGGATACGCAATCCCAAGAATTCAGGAGATATATTCCTGCCTGAACCGCTATCGGGTGTAAATTATTGTAAAAATGAAACAGAGTATATTTTTATAAAATTCCTGAATATAGAACAATGTAAAGTATTGTGTAAAGGAGTTTCGCAATCATCGGTTAAGGAAGGAAGTTAATTATGCGTCCCAAAATCACAAAACAGAATATAAAAACGCTGTTGGAAACAAAGTTTATCAAAGTATTTGATCTTCAGTATGCCGAAGGCAGACATTACTATAATGCAACAAGGCGGAGCGCAGATGATCTGGTGGCAGTGAAGTCTACGGAAGAATTTCAAAATATGCTTCCGGATGCGGTGAGCTGCATCGTGATCTGGAATCCATCCAAAGGTGAGCCGAAGCTCCTGTTGAATCGTGAATTCCGGTATCCGGCAGGACAATTTTTGCTGAGTGTCCCGGCGGGACTGATCGATCTGGCGGATAAGGTGGAAGATGAACCATTGCTTGTGACTGCAAAAAGAGAACTGAGGGAAGAGACCGGAATAGAGGTTTTGGATAAGGATGGACTGGAAGTGGTCAATCCATGCCTTTTCAGCACACCGGGCATGACAGATGAGAGCAATGCGCTTGTGAAAATCGTGTTAAACCGGGATACTTTGACAGACATGTCACAGGACGGTGCAGTGGGAAGCGAGTGTTTTGATGGCTTTTCTTTTCTTACAAAAGAGCAGGCACAGAAAATTTTAAAGGATGGTGTCGATGAGTACGGCATTTTCTATTCCGTGTATACATGGACAGCATTGACCTATTTTGTGGCAGATATGTGGAAGTGAAAAACTATTTACAAATGCACAAAAAAATAGGATAATAGCTGTGAAAATAACAACATATTCTTTATTAAGAAGAAACAACATTCCCGGAATGCAAAGCATCGGAAAGATGCTTAGAAGGTAATACATATGGAAATTGAGAGATTAGGTGAAAATAAGATCAGATGCGCACTGTCTGAAGAAGAAATCCGTGAAATGGGATACAATATTGATGAGATTATCGGAAATACTGAAGTGACGCAGGAGTTTATGCGCGCGGTGGTGGAACTGGTAGAGGAGCAGGGCAATATCAGTCTGCAGAATATTTCACCGGTAGTGAAGGCAGAACTTTTGCAGGATCACAGCATGGCAATTACGTTTGGCGGAGATTCCGAGATGAGCTTTAAGAATCTGGTAGACACTGTCGGACAGCTGATGAACCAGCTTGCCCCGGAAAAAATATCAGAATTTCGTCAGATGAACCAGGAGGAAAAAAAGAGTGCCATTGATGATTTCCTGGAAAAATATAAGACAAGGCACAGTCAGGGTGCAAAAAAGACAGAGACAGAAGAGGCAAATGATACAGAACAGAAAGAGGACAATGAAATTTTTGAGACTTCTGTTCCGTTTAGTCTGGAATTTTCCAGTCTGGATGAAGTGCTTCGCCTGATCCGTCTGGCACCGTTTACTGAAAAAGTGCCTGCAAGCAGTTTTTACAAATTCCGGCAAAAGTATTATCTTGTGATGGATCTGATCCATTTTTCAAGAGAAGAGTTACGGCCATTTGCATTTACAATTGTAGAATATAACAGTTGCCGTTATGCTGAACCCGGACAGATTGCATTTATAAAAGAACATGGAAAGTGTATTGTAGAAAATGAGGCACTGCAAACGCTGATGCAATTGTAAAAAGTGATGAAATTTTTTTAGGCAATAGACAAATGTGCCAAATGTCAGAAAAAATATTGTTACTTTTGCCGATGAATTTCATGCGCTAAAATCTACCATATATGCTATTATAGTTGAGGCGCACGTACGAGATATAGTGTACTGCAAATGAAAATATGTTATGTGGGAGATTGGTTATGAGCAGAGAGCAGCTTTTAGAACTTGAAGATGTGAAGAGAAGTTTACTGGTACAGGCATACCGTATGAAACAGGAGCATCCGCATATGTCGCCGGTTGGAATTGAGATGGAGATGTATTCTGCTTTGATGGCTGAAGTAAAAGAGATTACAACGAGAATCCAGATGAGCGCAGAGGCATAGGTGACAACCAATAAGTTTTTCGGGCAGGCTTTTTCAGAGATGAAAGAACCTGCCTTTATTATGACAGAAAATACGATTTGAGTTTCTGTCAATAGATGATTGAAAAAAGAGGAGAACAACCATGAATTTTGCAGAGAGAAGAAAACAGGTTTTTGAGAAAATGGAGAGACAGTCAGCGCTGATCTTATTTTCCGGTATTGAGAGCCATGTGAGTGCAGATGAATATGCACCATTTGAGGCAGACAGAAACTTTTTTTATCTGACAGGATTAAGAAGAGACCATATGATTCTTTTGATGAAAAAGACATTGAAAGAGGAGCAGGTGATTTTATTTATCGAAGAAGCAGACCCGACACAGGAGCGCTGGTACGGAAGAAAAGTGACAGTGGATGAGGCAAAAGAGATTTCCGGTATCGAAAATGTGATGTTTTTAGATTCTTTTGAGGGCGCTGTTGACCGCATGATGGCAAGGGAAGATATCGACAGCCTGTATTTTGACTGTTACAGATATCAGTTTGAGGACATGCCGGATTACAATATGATCAAAGCAAAAGAATTTGCAGAAAAATATCCGGGACATGCAGTGAAAAATATTTCGCAGGTGATCGCAGAACTGCGTATGCAAAAAGACGGGGATGAAGTAGCACTTGTGCGGGAGGCAATCGGCATTACTGATAAAGCATTGCAGTATGTGATGAAACATTTAGAGCCGGGAATGGCAGAATATCAGGCACAGGCTGATTTTGAATACATGATCCGCTATAACGGAGCGGAGGGAACTGCATTCCCTACCATCGCAGGAAGCGGTGCGAACGGAACCATGCTTCACTACGACACAAACCTTGACATTTGTGAGGATGGTTCTTTACTGCTGATGGATCTCGGGGCAAAATACCGCGGATACTGCGCAGATATCACAAGAACTTATCCGGTAAACGGAACATACACAGAGCGTCAGAGACAGGTTTACGACATTGTTTTGGCTGCAAACCGTGAGGTTGCAAAGACTGCAAAACCGGGCATGACGTTAAAAGAGTTAAATGAGATTGCAAAGAAAGTGCTTGCAGCAGGCTGCATGAAACTCGGTCTGATCGAAAAAGAGGACGAGATCGATACTTATTATATGCATGGCGTATCCCATCATCTTGGAATCGATGTGCATGATGTCACAGCGGCTTGCAATGAAACATTACAACCGGGTGCCATCATTACTGATGAACCGGGACTCTACATTGACGAATGGGAGATTGGAATCCGTATCGAGGATGATCTTCTGATCACAGAGAACGGTTGTGAGTGTCTCTCAGAGGCAATTATCCGTGATCCGGACGAGATCGAAGCATTTATGAAAAATCGATAGAATGAGTAAGAGCAGATGAGGTTGAGGTGCAGAAAAGAGATTTTTTGCACCTTTCGTGTAAAAAGGAGAAAGTACCATTAAAAAGGAGAAATCACCATGAGAATGGAGACATTTAAAATTCAGGTGGAAGGCTCTATGCCGGACACGAAAATGACGGTATACATTCAGGAGACAAGCCCGGAACTTCTGATGAAAAAACGTCCGATGATCTTACTGTGCCCGGGAGGCGGTTATCACTGGACATCCGACCGGGAGGCAGACCCTCTGGCAGTGCGTTTTCTTGCAATGGGATATCATGCTGCAATTTTAAGGTATTCCTGTGCACCGGCAGGATATCCGACGTCACTGCTTGAGGCGGCGACCGCTATGAAACTCATCCATGAACATGCACAAGAGTGGCAGGTCAACGAGGAGAAAATCGTGATTCAGGGATGTTCTGCGGGAGGACATCTTGCGGCGAGTCTCGGTATGTTCTGGCATGAGGCATGGCTTTCTGAAAAAGTGGGTGTGCCGAACGGACAGCTGCGTCCTGCAGGCATGATCTTGTGCTATCCGGTCATCACTTCCGGGGAGTATGCGCACCGTGGTTCTTTTGAAAATCTGCTGTGCGGGCAGTATACCGGGGAGATGTTAGAGCGCGTGTCACTCGAAAAGCAGGTGACAGAGCATACGCCGAAAGCGTTTATCTGGCATACTTATACAGATGACACAGTTCCGGTGGAAAATTCCCTGCTGCTGATCTCGGCAATGAAAAAGTACGATATTCCGGTCGAATTTCATATGTATCCGGTCGGAGGACACGGGCTGTCGACCTGTGATGAACTGGCAGCCAATGCAGAGGGCTATGGCGTGCAAAAGGAGTGTCAGAGCTGGCTCCCTCTTGTGCAGACATGGCTTCAAAATTTGTAGAACATAAAACTTGACCATTTCCGGTCGCGATTATATAATAGCAATGGAAATTTTTTAGGAGGTGACATTCATGGACAGTTGTGATAGTGCGGGGCGAAAGAACAAAACCGATGGATTTTCTGAATGCTTTGGCACAGGGCAGATGTCTGTGGGTGTCTGACCTCTGTGATAATAGAATATGCCTTCTGAAACCACCGGTTTACATGCCTATACAATAGAGTGCACGCTTCGCGGACAATCTATTGTCATGAACTATAACAGCAGGAACTTACACATGCTGCTTGGAAGTAAAGCGGTGGTTTTTTATGCCCTTTTTTCAGGGAGAACAGGAGGCAGAAATGCAAAAAGAAGTATTAAAAGAACCGACTTATGTAGAAGAATTATTAACATTATTCCGAAGCAATCTTGGAAAAGAAGAACTGCTCGAAAAAATCTCCGATTATCATGAGAGCGACATTGCGGATGCAATGGAGCAGATGACACCGGAGGAAAGAAAAAAACTCTATCCATTGCTTGGAGAGGAGTATATTGCGGAAATCCTTTCCTATACCGAGGATGCGGCAGAGTATTTGCAGGAGATCAACCTGGAAAATGCTGCCAGAGTCATTTCGGAGATGGATTCCGATGATGCGGTCGATGTTCTGGAGAATCTGGATGCGGATACCAAGACCAGGATCGTCGATCTGCTGGATGATGATGCGGAAAAAGATGTAAAACTGATTTTATCTTATGAAGATGATGAGATCGGTAGCAAAATGACAACGAATTTTATCGTCATAGGAAAGAATCTGAACATCCGTCAGGCAACGCATGAGCTGATCCGTCAGGCGGGAGAGAACGATAATATCTCAACGATCTATGTAGTAGATGAAAATGAGCAGTATTATGGAGCGATCGACTTAAAAGACCTGATCGTGGCAAGAGATTATCAGGATCTGGACGATCTGATCTCGACTTCCTATCCGTATGTGGGAGCACATGAGAAAATCAGTGAGTGTATCGAACGGTTAAAAGACTACGCAGAGGATTCCATTCCGGTATTGTCAGAGGAAGGAAAAATCTTAGGAGTCATCACAGCTTATGACATTGTGGAAGCCGTGGATGAAGAGATGGGAGAGGACTATGCGAAGTTGGCAGGTCTTACCGCGGAAGAAGATTTGGAGGAGACGACGTTTCAGAGTATGAAAAAACGTCTCCCGTGGCTGATCATCCTGCTGTTTTTGGGAATGGTGGTATCTTCGGTTGTCGGAATTTTCGAGGCGGTCGTTGCAGTGATCCCGATTGTGATGTGTTTCCAGTCATTGATTTTAGATATGGCAGGAAATGTCGGAACCCAGTCGCTGGCGGTGACGATCCGTGTGCTGATGGATGAGAATTTAAACCGGAAAGATAAATTTGGACTGATTTTGAAAGAGATGCGCATTGGTTTTGCAAATGGACTGTTTCTTGGAATTATGGCATTTGTATTTATCGGACTCTATGTGTGTTTCATAAAAGGAAATGCGCTTTCCTATTCGTTTTTGATCTCAGGCTGTGTGGGAGTTTCCTTAATGCTTGCGATGGTGATCTCGAGCCTTGTCGGAACAACAATCCCACTGCTTTTCCATAAGATCAAAGTCGATCCGGCAGTCGCGTCAGGACCACTTATCACAACCGTGAATGATCTGGTAGCAGTGGTCACTTATTATGGACTGGTCTGGCTGTTTATGATCGAATTATTGAAAATTTAACATTTTGTATAGGTAATCTTTACCTTTTCTTTAGAATAATCCATGTGTATTTTAAGAATGAACCGTTATACTCGGTAACAGTAAAAATGTTACAGAGTATAGCGGAGGTCATTCCAAATGAAATATATCACATTTACAATCCCATGTTACAATTCAGAAAATTATATGCGAAGATGTGTGGATTCACTTTTGGTGGGCGGCGAGGATGTCGAGATCCTCATTATTGACGATGGTTCTTCCGACCGGACAGGTGCGATCGCAGATGAATACGAAATGCTTTATCCAAACATTGTAAAAGCGGTGCATAAGCCAAACGGTGGTCATGGTTCCGGTGTGAACAGAGGGCTGGAGCTGGCGCATGGACTTTATTATAAAGTCGTGGATTCCGACGACTGGTTCGACCGTGATGCTTATCTGAAAATGTTAGATAAAATTAAGAGCTTTGAAATTGCCAGCGAGGATGCACAGATCAGGGAAGCAATCTGTGAAAATCGTATCAGAGAAGAAAATCTGTCAGGAAGCTGTGTTGAGATTCAGCAAAAGGAACAGGAAAAATTCCCAGATCTGATCATCTGTAATTATGTGTACGATCATCTGGATGAGGGAATCCAGAAACCGATGAATTACAGAAATGTATTTCCAACTGAAAAAATGTGCAACTGGAACACAATCGGACATTTTCATCCATCGCAGTATTTGATTATGCATGCACTTATGTTTCAGACGAAAGTATTGAGACAGTCGGGGGTAAAACTGCCGGAGCACACGTTTTATGTGGATAACCTGTTTTCCTATCAGCCGCTTCCGTATGCGAAGAATCTCTACTACATGGATATTGACCTGTATCATTACTACCTTGGAAGGGAAGATCAGTCGGTCAACGAGAAAGTCCTGATGAAGCGTATCGACCAGCAGATCAGCGTGACAGAGCTTGTTGCAAAAAGTGTGGATTTAAGAGAAGTGAAAAAAATGTATCCAAAACTGGCCGTTTACATGATGCGCAATATTTCAATCATGTTGTCCATTTCTTCAATCCATCTTCTTCTGATCAAAACAGAGGAGGCGTTCCAGAAACGTAAAAGGATGTGGGAGCAGGTGAAGGATTATGACAGGATACTTTATTACCGGTTAAGATGTTCTACCTTAAGCGGTCTTACTTATCTGCCGGGAAGATTAGGTGGAAAAATCACAGTCGGCGGCTACCGCATGGCAAGAAAAATTTATCAGTTCCAGTGATAAGAAAAAAGTACAGAGGAATAAAGATATGGCACAGATTTATATTGCATTTGTAGATACACCGGGAGCATTCTGCGGACTCGAAGCAGAAGAACGGGGACAGGGCGAAGCCATTGCGAAAAACTTGGCGGAATTTATGTCCCTGAAAACACCAGTCGTTTCCGTTGTACTCGGCGAAGGCGGCAGCGGCGGGGCTCTGGCACTGGGCGTATGCGATGACCTCGCAATGCTCGAAAACGCTCTGTATTCCGTCATCTCGCCCCGTGGTGCAG
>OIZP01001735.1_pt1 | contig 10700 bp, 7 predicted proteins | sample 1588531 | NCBI WGS metagenome assembly OIZP01 (sample SAMN03283283) | human gut metagenome | biome: human-associated habitat; material: feces | host: Homo sapiens | place: Peru | collected 2012 | reverse complement strand
AATCGAATATAGTAGTCATTATTTTGAATAAGCCCAAGACAGGCAGTAGTAGTGCCTGTGACTTTTTCGGTATAAAGTTCAAGGTGAGGGCCAGTATAATTTCCTATCATACGAGCTTTGACGTCAATATTCATGATAACATCCAACACTTTAAGCTTTAGTTCAGTAGTGTGATTGCTTTTGAATGAAAAATCATTCTCAGATAGACGATTATTTAATGCAGCACGATAGAAATTATTGGCATTCATTCCACTCCGTAGAGAAACTCCGGTAAAATGAAGAAAATTGTGGGATTGGAATCTGACGGAAGTATAATCAGAATGGTTATTTGCGTCACGGTATACAAAGGCAACCTGACATCCTTCTAAATGCTGGTGGTATTGCTTGGCGCACTTTGTGATAATATTAATGGCTTGCTTTTTGGTCATATAGTATATTCCTCATATGGTAAGTTGAAAACAAAAAGGAAGGTTCAATTGCCGTAGCAAAAGACACCTTCCTTTTATGACTGATTTTTCTGTTGTCCGCCAACTGATCGGCACCCGAAGTCCGATAAGCAAACTGGTTTTTCCGTTGCCCTCCAACTGTCCGGCACCCGAAGTCCGGAAAGAATTTCGGATTTTATGTGTCAGTCCACACGATAAACATATAGCTTATCTATTAATTACAGTATACATAAAGTAAGTGAATTATGCAACGAATTTATAAAATTTTAACTTAATATTTTGCGTAAGCATATTATTCCATTTCTTTTTTTAAAAACAGACATGATTAACGGAATTCACACAGATTAAATTTATGAATGCAGTGGGATCATCTGATTTCATTGCATTAATCGTAGTAGGAACGGGAAGCACATCACCGTCTCTCAGAGAGGTGAACAGGTATTGTCCGCATGCTTCCTGTGCCATGACAAAGGCATCGGCAAGATTATCGCCGTAAGTGGCAAGATTATTAAGATCAGGGAAAATGACAGAGTATTTCTCATCTGTTTCTGGATAAAAAATAGCCGGATATATATAATTCATAAAATCGCTCCTTTCAAAAAAGATATAAAAATATAGTTCTGTTTTGGAAAAGGTGCCAAGATAGTGGCGTATTAAGAATTTTTAAAGATGTTTCTATTATAAAGGTAAACGGAAAATAAAGCAACAAAAATGTTTTTCGCACAAATTGCAACAAAAGTACTAAAAACAATTTACATAAATCTAAAATATGCTATAATATTTTAGTATTGAGTCCAAAAAATTGTAAGTTGTAACGAAAAATGCTACAATTGTGCAGATATCTCAAATATGTAAAAGTAACAGGTGAATGATCATGGAATTAGGCAGAAAAAAGGTCCGTTTAGGTGAATTACTGGTAAACAGCGGTGTTCTCTCGAATGAACAGCTGCAGCAGGCGTTGGACAATCCCGCCCGTCAGGGTAAGAAGCTGGGAGAATTCCTGGTAGATGAGGGCGTCGTATCGGAGGATGACCTGGCGAGAGCACTGAGCAAACAGCTGGATCTGGATATGATCGATCTCCAGAGCGCCACTGTGGACAAGGAAGTGCTGAATCTGGTACCGGTCAACGTCCTGAAGAAGAACAAGATCTTCCCCTTCGGCTATAAGGAAAATAACTTCAATGTTCTCATGGTCGCCATGGCGGATCCCCTGGATTACAACGCCATCGATGACATCAATATCATCACCAACTTCCAGGTAGAGCCCGTAGTAGCCACCACCCGCAGCATCATGCTGGCGATCGATAAATATTTCGGTCAGGAAGAAGTAACCGAGGCACTGGCTGCCTACGCCAAAGAGAAAAAGCTGGATGTGGTGGAAGATATCGCCACGGAGGAGAACATCAACAGCTCCCCCATCGTAATGCTGGTCAAGGACATGATCGAAAAAGCCGTCCGCCAGCGTGCATCCGATATCCATATCGAACCTATGGAAAATATCATCCGTGTCCGTTACCGTATCGACGGTGCCCTCTATGAGAGAGCGAGATACGGTGTCAATGTACTGTCCGCCATCATCGCCCGTATCAAGATCATCGGCGGCATGGATATCTCCGAGAAGAGAAAACCTCAGGACGGACGTATCACCCAGATCGTAGACCGTGTGGAGTACGATATCCGTGTATCCGTCCTGCCTACCGTATACGGGGAAAAAGTCGTAATGCGTCTTGCTGCGAAGAGTGCACTGAACCGCGACAAGAGCCAGTTAGGCTTCAAACCCTACGAATTAAAACAGTTTGACTACATTCTGAAAAATCCTCACGGTATCATCCTGGTAACCGGACCTACCGGAAGTGGTAAGTCCACCACCCTGTATACCGCACTGAGCGAACTGAACAAAGAAGACGTGAACATCATCACTGTCGAAGATCCTGTCGAGGCGAATATCGACGGTATCAACCAGGTACAGGTCAACACCAAGGCAGACCTCACCTTCGCGACGGCACTGCGTTCCATCCTGCGACAGGACCCGGATATCATCATGATCGGTGAGATCCGTGACCAGGAGACCGCCAGCATCGCCGTACAGGCATCCATCACCGGACACCTGGTCGTAAGTACCCTGCATACCAACTCCTCCGCCAGCACCATCACCCGACTGGAGGATATGGGTATCGAGTCCTACCTGATTGCAGATTCCGTCATCGGCGTTATCGCACAGCGACTGGTCCGCAGACTCTGTCCTTTCTGTAAAAAGCCGAAGCAGGCCACCAAGGATGAAAAAGAATTCATGGGACTGAAGGAAGAGGACAACGTAACCATCTACGAGCCCTGCGGTTGCAGCAAATGCGACAATACCGGCTTCAAGGGCCGTATCGGTGTCTACGAGATCATGCAGATCACTCCGAAGCTGAAGACTATTATCAGCAAGCGGGAGGGTGCCGATATATTAAAGGAAGAAGCATTAAAAGAAGGAATGCATACCCTGCGTATGAGTGCCACGGACTATGTACTGGACGGCACCACCTCCTTCTCCGAGATGGTAAAGGTATCATTTGACGTATAATTCTATAAAAACCGCAATATTTTATAGAAATTTCTCAAAATTTATAAAAATTTTTCAAAATCCTGGACCTTTTTAGGACCGGGGCATGTCTTACATAGTTGGGGAGACAGTTAAAGATAGAGACGTAATTGGAGGGAAGGCACATGGCGACCTATGGTTACAAGGCCATCACAAAGGCTGGAAAAGAAGTAAAGGGAAGTTTGGAAGCGGATAACAAAGATCTGGCAATGGCAGAACTGAGAAGGCAGGAGCTGACCGTTATCGATCTGGGAGAACAGAGCTTCCTGACAAAAGACATCGACATCCAGATCGGCGGATGGCCCAAGGCCAGGGATCTAAGCGTCATGTGTCGCCAGTTCGTCAGCATGACCAAAGCGGGCGTTAGTATCCTTGAATCCCTGAAAATGCTCTGCGAACAGACAGAGAACAAGAGATTGCAGGATGCACTGAAGGAAGTCCGCATCAGCGTGGAAAAAGGTGAGACCCTGGCAGACTCCATGGCAGAGCACCCGAAAGTATTCCCGGGGATTATGGTAAATATGGTGGCTGCGGGTGAAGCATCCGGTAGTCTAGAGATCGCATTGGAACGTGTGGCAACCCAGTTGGAGCGTTCCCACAAGACCCAGGCAATGGTGAAAAAAGCAATGATCTATCCGATCGCTGTTGCAATTGTAGCTGTTATTGTAACCATTGTAATGCTGGTGATGGTTATTCCAAACTATGAGACCATGTTCAAGGATCTAGGTACAGAATTGCCATGGATTACCCAATTTTATGTAAATTTGAGCCATGGCATTGTCAATTACTGGTTTATAATTATTCCGGTAATTATTGCGTTGGTATTCGCTATCCGTGCATTTGCCAAAACCGATGCCGGAAAGCACTTTTTTGGAAAGATTGCACTGAAGGCACCTTTATTCGGAAAATTGACCACAAAGTCGGCATCCTCTATGATGGCACGAACAATGAGTACCTTGTTAGGTGCCGGTGTACCATTGATCGAAGCAGTGGACATTGTGTCAGGAGTTATGAGCAATGTTTACTTTAAAGAAGCAATGGAAGATGCCAAGGAAGAGATCACCATTGGTATGCCGCTGTCCAGACCTTTGCAGGAGAGTGGATTATTTCCTCCTATGGTATACCAGATGATCCGTATCGGTGAGGAATCTGGTAATACGGAAGAAATGCTGGACAAGCTGGCTGATTACTATGATGAAGAAGTGGAAATGTCCGTACAGTCTCTGATGGCAGCTATGGAGCCTATGATCATTATTGTACTGGCAGTCGTGGTCGGTGGACTGATCGCTGCATGTATGATGCCTATGATGTCTATGTACACGGCACTTGATAGTTTATAAATTTGAATTATCCGTCCTGTGTAGGGACAGGACGATAATTAATAAATGGGGCGGAAAACTTACTACCCTGAAATTAAAAAACACATAAAAAGGAGAATGTTATTATGAACAAGAAACAGAAGAGCTTAACAAACAAAGGTTTCTCCCTGGTAGAGCTGATCATCGTTATCGCTATCATGGCAGTATTGGTTGGTGTGTTGGCACCTCAGTTCTTAAAATATGTTGAACAGTCTCGCAAATCAAAAGACATTCAGACGGCAAATAGCCTTCAGACAGCATATTTAGCAGATATTGCGGATTCCTCACTTACGGCTGCCACCGGTAATTATGGAACTAATGTTAGTGGCACAATAACCCCGGCTAAGCTTGATGGATCAGCAGCAAAATTACCTTCCACAGTATCTGAAATCCCTAAGGTTGCAGGAACAGAAACAAGTACAGATCCTAATTTCTATGTTTATACAAATTGCAATGATGGTATTTGTAAGGTGTATGTAAAGGTTGGAACAAAATATTACGAATTAACCACAACAGATACTGCTGTTACTGACAATGCAACCGCGTATAAGAATCTGTAAGGTAATTAAATTTTGAAAGGCACTTGACATGCTCCCAACAATTCTTCTCTACATAGTGATTTTCCTTTATGGAATCGTGATCGGTAGCTTCCTCAATGTGTTGATCTACCGTATCCCGAAAAAAGAGAATATTGTAACGACCAGGTCTCACTGCATGAACTGCGGTTATCAGCTGCGGTGGTACGACCTCGTACCGCTGTTCAGCTACCTGGCGCTGGGAGGCAGATGTCGGAAATGCAAGGCACATATCTCCGCTCAGTACCCCATCATCGAGGCACTGAACGGAGTGCTGTACCTGCTCGTATTCTGGAAGTATGGGATGAGCGTGGATTCCCTAGTCTACTGCTTGTTGTTTAGTGCACTTCTTGCTTTAAGTGTGATTGATTTCAGAACATATGAGATCCCTGTGGGATTTAACTTTTTTATACTGGCACTGGGGCTGATCCATGGAGCCTTCCACTTTACACAGTGGTTGGATTTCCTGATCGGCTTCCTGTGTGTCAGTGTATTTTTACTTATTCTGTACTACGCTACCGGTGGCAGAGCCATTGGCGGCGGTGATGTGAAGCTGATGGCAGTCTGCGGACTGTTACTTGGCTGGAAATTGATTATTTTCGCATTTTTACTGGGATGTATCATTGGTTCCGTGATCCATCTGATCCGTATGAAAGTAAGCGGCGAAGGGCATGTCCTCGCCATGGGACCGTATCTCTCCGCAGGGGTGGCAGTTGCTGTCCTGTGGGGCAATGAATTCTTACAGTGGTATCTGGGCCTGTATCATTAGAGACCGGGTACTTACATCTGATATGAGATTAGAAAGTTCTTGGGACACTTTTTCTGTCCCAAATACGATAAAGAACCGATAAGAGGAAGGGTAGAAGCATGGCAATGAACAATCGCGTATTGAGTATTGAGATCGGTAACTCCTTTACGAAGATCTGCGAGATCGACTATAAGGTGAAGAAACCGAAGGTCTATAAGGTATTGACCGTCGAGACCCCGGAAGGCGTCGTGGTGGACGGTATGCTGCAGCCGACGCAGGAGTATGCGGATCACCTGGTGAACGCACTGGGCACGAACGGTATTCGCACGAAGAGAGTGATCTTCACCATTTCTTCTACCAGAGTGGCGAGCCGTGAGGTACAGATCCCGAACGTGAAGGCGAGCAAGATCGAGACATTGGTGAAGACCAACGCGAACGATTATTTCCCCGTGGATCTGACCCAGTATGAGATCGGACATTATCTGGCAGGCGGACTGACCGAGGAAGGGAAGCTGCGTGTCATGGCACTGGCAGTGCCCAAGGCGCTGTTAAACAGCTATTACCAGCTGGCGCAGATGTGCGGCTGGGAGGTTGAGTGCTTCGATTACAGCAGTAACAGCTTATACCAGATCCTTCGTGATGAGAAGTCCGAAAAAGTTACCATGATGATCAAGATCGATGAGAACAACACCATCGTGACTGTGCTTTCCGCCGGCAAGGTGTTGCTGCAGAGAACCGTGGCATACGGCGTGCAGGATGCCATCGAGACCATGATTGCTTCCGGAGCATATGCCGTGAACGATCCTATGAGCGCGGTAGAGCGCTTCCAGAAGAAGACCTGCCTGAACAGAGTGCTCCATAAGGGAGATAAGCTCTGGGAGGAAAATGCCGGACGCTGGGAAGACGAAGATGCCGGCAATGTGGAAGTCACAGAAGCCAGACAGAAGATTACCTCTACCCTGGAGCCTCTGATCGTCGGCGTCAACCGTGTCATTGATTTCTATGATTCCAGAAATGGTGATACACCTATTGAGAGAACTTACGTAACCGGCCTCGGCGGCAGCTTCAGCGGCATGAGCAAGCTGTTCACCAACTGCCTGGAGCGCAAGGTACATACCCTGTCCGAGATGGATGATAAGATCGGCATGAGCAAGGCCATCCGTTCCACCAGACCCGCAGCCTATATTTCCTGCCTGGGCGCAGTACTTGCCCCCGTAGGACTGATCGATAAGAGCCAGCAGAAGGCCAAGGGCATGACCGTAGTCAGCGGCACGAACTACACCTTCGTCAGTGTGGCGGTCCTGGTGCTGGGCGTGATCCTGTCCATCGCCATGGCAGTCACTTCCATGACCAGATACTTCGGCACTGTGGCAGAGAATGTGGCTCTGCAGGCGAGAGTCGAGGAATTACAGCCCGCGCAGACGGTATATAATGAATATCTCTCAGCGGCAGCACAGTATGATAAATATCAGTACCTGTATGCATATACTGAGACACCTAACGAGAATCTTGTAGAGTTCATTAACGAACTGGAGCAGATATTACCGGACAGCTTCTGGACCAACAGCTTTAGTTCGGATGATACCGGTATCAGCATGTCCGTAACTGTAGCAGGTAAACCTGCAGCGGCAGAGACCATCAAAAATATTCGTAATATGAAGAGCATGGAAGAAGTAACGGTCAGCGGCATTACAGACAACACAGACGAGGCAGGCAATTCCACAGTGACCTTCAGTATCAGCGGTACCTATAAAGAACTGACAGACGAGACAGAAGAGAACGGTGAAACATTAAGTTCCACCCAGACAGCACAGTAAAGTGGGAGGCAGATGACAGATGAAAGTTAAAAAAAGTGAAATTCAACTTTTAATTGCAGTAATCGGTATTCTCATTGCTGTGTGTACGTATTTCCTGGTATATGCTAAGTTTAATGAAAAATCAGATGCACTGGAGTCTCAGAATGCATCACTGGCATCACAGGTAGCAACCTTGCAGGCATTGGATGAACGCAAGGCGGATTACATTGCTGCAACAGATAAAATGCGTAATTATATAACCTCTTTTGAGAACCGTTATCCAGCAGATATTTTACCGGAAGACAGCATCATGATGATCAAGACCCTGGAAGATATGACCAGAACTACCGTTGCAAGCATTGCATTCGGTGAGGGCAGTGAGGTAGTATATGCCGCTGCTCAGAGCCAGGATACAACAGCAACGGATACTGCATCGGCAGACCAAGCAGAGACAACTGCTGACACAACAGTAACCAGCAGTCCGATCACTACAGAAGCGACTGCATATGCAGATACACATATGTATGAAGTACCCTTAAGCATCAGTATTGAATGTACTTACAACGATTTCAAGGGACTGATCCGCTATATTTACAATTTACAGGAACGTAAGAGCGTTCGTGGAGTCAGCGTCGGTTACAATGCAGAGACAGGAAAGCTGTCCGGCAGCATGAATCTGTCATCCTATTATCTGCAGGGTACAGATAAGATATATACCGAGCCGGATATCTCAGGAGTCGGCTTAGGAGTGGACACAATCTTCGGGAATATGGATTAATAATATTCGCAATCATACCTATTGCGTGACTGCTTGCAGGCAAAACAATGGTATGATTAGCGAATTAAACAATCATGAGCAAGGAGGACGATAGTCCGGAATGCGAATGATTGTGCGATTTCGAGAGCACGTAGTGCGGAGAAATCGTATTAATAAATAATGGAGTAAACACAATGCAGAAGCACACGGAGGAAAAACAACTGAATAATGATGGATTTTCCCTGGTGGAGCTGTTGATTGCAATTGTAATCCTGGCAATTATCGTGGTTCCTCTGTTGCACAGTTTTGTGACATCCGCCCGTACCAGTGCCAAGGCGAGAAATACCATGCATGCAACCGCTATCGCGGAAGATGTCATGGAGGATTTCGAGGCGTACTCCATTGAGGAGATGGCAAAGCAGTATCAGGATGCTGGATTTACGGCGCAGGAGGATGAAAACGGTAAATGGCTGTTCAGTAAGCAGGATGATAAATCTACGACATCCGGTACTTATGATGTGGTAGTGGAGCTGGATCCCTCAGTGGCACAATATGTTGCCGTCAATGAGAAAAAACAGGTAGACATTCAGAATCTGTCAGGCAGTCTGAATGCAGTGTATACCGAATCAGAAGATGCATCAAGAGAAGCATATCAGTATTTTCTCCAGCACAGTGGACGAAACATCGAAGGAATGACCGAAGAGCAGATTACACAGCTTGCCGTCGCCCTGGCAGAATATGTGACTAAGACCATAGAGATTACCATTGACAGCAGTCGTGTGAAACTGGATCTCGGTAGTGCGGGAGAACTGGAGACGGATGTTTATTTGGTGACTGCCAGATCACAGTACCATTGCGATACGAGTCTGTTGGAGGGCCCTGCATATGGAGACTATCCGCAGACCGGTAACGATGCCATCATTTTCTCCAATGAGGAGAGTGTGCGTAAGAGAGCGGCAAAATTAAAGGCAAAGGCAGATACCGGTGTCAGCCTGACAGATGAGGATAAGAAATTGTCCCAGCTGGCGAATATCATTATCTGTATGCAGCCCCGGTATGAAGCAGCCATTACACGGGGAATCGTAGATACCGTGATCGTAAATAATCCGGATAATGTGCAGACCAATGTATTCCTGGCAAAGCAGGAATTATCAGCAGCCAGGGAGACGGAGATGCAGAAGGATTTCTCCAACTGGAATACTCGTAAAACGAATTATGGTGCAGAGTATATATTGAAGGAGAGTCATCCGGACTGGATCACATCGGAAGGTACTGCAGCATGCAGATTACGAACCAATCTGCTGCCAGACAGCAATATCAAGTATACTTTTGTTAATTTAAGTCTCTCCGGACATACCAGATCCGGAGAAGCATATCGCAGGGCAGATCAGACGGAGTATCAGCCGGCAGGCTCTGATGGGGCAAAGGTACTGACCATTCTGTCGGCAGACACATTGACTCCGAAAGTACAGAAAAATCATATATATGATATCAGAGTAAAGGTATATGAACAGGGAATGAAAGACAGTGGCAATCCGCTGATCACAATGGATGGTACTGTAGTTCAATAGTACATTTCCATACCGGAAGGACATAGATATGAGTAAGAAGTTCAGACATTTAGCACATCGTTATAAGGAACAGAAAAATAAAGGCTCGGCCATGATCGTAGTGATTATGGCTATGGCCTTTATCGGCATTTTAGCCAGTGTTTTGATGTATATGTCGTTACTGAACTATCAGATGAAAGTAAATAATCTGAAAGCAAAAGATAACTTCTATTCGGCAGAGACAGTGCTGGATGAGATCCGCGTGGGAATGCAGAGCAGAGTGTCCGAATCTATCGGAGAAGCATATCAGAATATTCTTCTGAATTACGATTCTGCCAGCATGGAAGAGAAAATGGTAAATCTGCGTTATGGATTTTTATCCCAAATGCAGAAATATTATGGAATAAAGCAGGACTCCGGATCTATGGTGCAGGATGTGTACAATCCGGTGGTAATGTTCGGATATCTGTCAGATGATATGGCAGAGAATACGACGCTTACAGTAACGTATGAAGTATCCGATGATAACACAATTGATTATTGTGTGTACCGCAATGAGGACGGGAAAATAGTAGGCGGCAGAGTCGGCGGAGATATGCATACATATACCTTTGACACAGATGGAAATGTAGTGTATGATCCGGGAATTCTACTGGATGACATTCCCCATGGCAATACGAAATTATATACGGACGGTCTGGCATATCGTAACCTGAAGGTGACCTACAAAGATGCCTCCGGCTATGTGTCTGTGATCAGGACGGATCTGCGTGTGAAAATGCCGGATATGGAATTTGCCCAGTCTGTATCCCTGCCGGCATTAACATCTTTTTCACTGATTGCAAATGATACCTTACAGGTGCTTCCTGCAAACGTAAATAATATC
>OIZP01001729.1_pt1 | contig 10728 bp, 7 predicted proteins | sample 1588531 | NCBI WGS metagenome assembly OIZP01 (sample SAMN03283283) | human gut metagenome | biome: human-associated habitat; material: feces | host: Homo sapiens | place: Peru | collected 2012 | reverse complement strand
ACATGGTAAATCTTGCGATCCGCTTGTCCGTTGCTTTGATTTTTGCACCGCGTTTTGGCATTGCATTTGTCTGGCTTGCTGTACCAGCTGGCTGGTTTGCTAATTTTTTAATATCTTATGCGGCTCTCAGAAAATCATGGCCGACTGATAAAGTGGTGTCATCATAATAGCAAAAAACAATTTATAAGGAGTATTCCTGTTAAGTAACAAATAACCGGTTTGCAAAAAATGAGTGCCACCAATAGAATAATGATTGTTAACTGGCAGGTTAATTAATCATCGTTCAAAGGAGACACCCACAAATGAATTATAAGCAGAATGAAAAAATCAATCAAGTAAAAGAATCAACTTTGGTAGTTGGAATTGATATCGGAAGCACGAAACAGTACGCCAGGGCATTTGACTGGAGAGGCATTGAACTTGGAAAAGTCTTTACGTTCAGCAACAGCAGAGAAGGTTTTGAAGCCTTTAAAGCATGGATGCAGCATTTGCAGGACAAGTACAGAAAGTCAGATGTAATCGTAGGTATCGAGCCGACAGGTCATTACTGGTTTGACCTTGGCGCTTATCTTGAGGATGAGGGCATCCTCCTGGTTATGGTTAACCCTTATGCGGTAAAGCAGACCAAGGAACTGGATGACAACAGCCAAAGCAAGAATGACAGGAAGGATCCGAAGGTGATCGCAAAGCTGGTTACCGAGGGCCGGTATTCTGCACCGTATACACCGGATGGTGTGTATGCTGATTTAAGAATTATGGTGGCCAATCGTAAGAGACTCATCAGGGAGATGACCCAGATCAAAAACAGATTTGCCAGATGGTTCGCCATATATTTCCCCGAGTACACAGATGTGTTTGGGGACTATGAAGCACAGAGCAGTATGCTGCTTCTAAAGAAAGTCTGTACTCCTGAAGCAATCGTGGAACTGGGAGCCGAGAAAATCAATAAAATCTGGCGTGATGCAAAGCTTAGGGCTGTAGGAATGAAAAGGGCAACGACCCTGTGTGAGACAGCAAAACGCAGCATCGGCTTAAAGAAAGGCTCTTCGGCTGCCCGGTATGAAATGAAACTGTTGCTCGAGGATTACGAATACAAAAAGGCACAGCTTGACGCCGTTATGGAGGAGATAGAAAAGCTGTGCAGGAAGATACCCGAAAGCGAGCAGATGCTTGCCATCAAAGGTATAGGAGTGATCACGGTAGCCGGATTTCTGGCAGAAGTGGGTGATGTGAGGCGTTTCGAATCACCCAGACAGATACAAAAGCTGGCAGGACTCTCATTACGGGAGAACAGCTCTGGAAAGCACAAAGGACAGACGACCATAAGCAAAAGAGGTCGAAGTAAGCTACGGGCAGTACTGTTCAATGCAGCGATTCCGCTGATAGCGAAGAACCCAGAGTTTAAGTCATTGCATGAGTATTACACGACAAGAGCGAACAACCCGCTCAAGAAGAAACAATCCGTGATTGTCATCAGCTGTAAGCTGATAAGAGTCTTTTATGCCATCCTGGCAAATGGGGTGACCTACGATCCGCAGAAGATGCTTTCTGACATTCACAGGCAGCCGCAGGCAGCATAAGAAGAACAACTGTGAGATTCAGGAGACGTCCGCCGCAAGGTGCTGAAAGGCCGATCATAGCAGAATAAGACGACGTCTTGTTTTGTGTACCCTAAACATCCGTATATCCATGATTCATGGCCAAGGGGAATGACATAGACTTAGAAAATATCTCTATGAAGAAATGAAAATGTGAGAAAAAGCGAGTTAACAAGAGAAAAACAAAGATTATTATGGGAGGTAACAGAGGATGACTGCGTATGAAAATGATGTATTGATAATCCCGAAGAAATATAAAAAGATGTCTGTTTCCGAATTAAAAAAGGAAAAACAGAAATTAACTTTTATTTTTAAAGCAGATTTTAAATCAAAAGGCACTGGATTCGTCCGGTGCCTTGTTTTTTTGGAACCTTTTGTCACTTCCCGGAAGGAAACTGTCACTTTACTTCTGACCTGCATTGCCCGTATAATGAGACACTGAGATATTTTAACAGAGGAGGATAAATTATGACAGATAAAAGTGCGATGATGGAAAAACTGGATGCGCGCCATCTGCTGCTAGACGGCAGTGCCGCCCCGGGAACGGCATGGTGCTTCCGCTCATTACAGGAGCTGTTTGCCTCCGGGGCACTGCAGGACGGAACGCCGGAAGCTCCGATGACGGTATATCTGGCACCGGATGTCTACTGGCTGCATGATCCGGAGGATGAGGAAATTTTCCGGGGGACAGAGGGAGATTTCCTGCCTTATCAGCAGAAAATAAAATGCAATTACCTTTCTCTGATCGGGTTATCGGAGCATCCGGAGGACGTGGTGATCGCGGCGAACAAGGGACAGTCTCACGGCTGTATCGGCAATTATACCATGCTGCACTTTGAGGGGGACGGATTGTACCTGGAGAATCTGACCATCGGGAACTATTGCAACGTGGATCTGGAGTATCCAAGAGATCCGTCGAAAAACAGACCGAAGCGCTGCAAGGCAGTCACACAGGCACAGCTGGGTGATGTGGTGGGAGACCGGTTCCATGCGAAAAACTGCCGTTTCATCAGCCGGCTGAATCTCTATCCCATCTGCGGTGCGAAGCGAAGCTTGTACGAGAACTGCCATTTTGAATCCACCGATGATGCCCTGAATGGCAATGCGGTATATCTGCATTGTGATTTTGATTTCTACGGGGGATGCCCGATCTACACAACGGATGCTACGGGAAGTGCGTTCCTGGACTGTCTGTTCCGGATCTGCGGACACCGGGACAGAAGCGGCGCAGACCAGTATTTTATGAAGGGGCAGGGATGCGTGTATGTGATCGGTTGCCGGTTCGAGGATCTGCGTAAGGAAAGTATGGGAACCTCCCGGGCACTGCAGGTGCAGTGGACGCGCTATCCCCAGCCGGAGACCATGTGCTATGCATATGGAAACGATACGCCTATAGGACCTGCGGAACATACCGTGGATCTCACCGGAAAAAAGGGGCTGCGGGCTTTTCTGGCAGAGGCGAAAAGTGGGGAGCAATACAACGTCCGGAACCTGTTACGGGGAACGGACGACTGGGATCCGCTAGGACAACGGGAGTACCTGCAGGAAGCAGAGACAGAGCATCTGCCGGTACAGCTGGTGTTGAGCCGGGGGAGCGTAGAATTAACCGAAGAACATCGAAGCCAGCCCCTGTCCGCCCAGGTAAAATATTTCAGCGGCGAGACGCAGGAGCACCCGGAACTGGCATGTGAAATCACGGAAGATGGGAGTAGGATCCGTCTGCAGAGGCAGGGGCAGGAACTGACGCTGTATGGAGAAAATAACGGTGTCCGTACCGGGAAGAACAGACTGTCCGTGCGCACAGAGACCGGGCTGGCGGCTATGGCAGAGATTATAGTCCCACCGACGACCCGCCCGGCACCGAAATGGAAACAGTCTCCTTATGTTACTTGTCGGAAGGGAATGTTTACCCTGCATTATGAATTGGAGCTGGAAGGGGCGCAGGACGTTTCCCTGATCTGCTGGGAACTGGAGCAGAACGGTGAGCGCAGAACCGTAACCGTCAGCCGCCCCGGAGTGGGGAATCGTGCGTATCATCCGGGAAATGAAGCAATTGGAGCGGCGGTCTACGTGCGGATCACTCCACGGACGAACTGCAGTGCCTGTGGGGAGACGGTAGAACTGTGTGTTTGCGAGAGGCTGGAACCGGAAGGAATCGAGGATGCCGGACGGGTGCAGACCGATTTTACGAATTTCCCTACGGAACTTCAGCCCAGGATCCGTCCGCAGTGGTGGACGAGGGATTTCTATACGCCCAGAGAGGCGCTTGCGGAGTGGAGAAAATGGGAGCAGAAGTTGCCGGAGACTCCCTGGAGCTATCGTACTGCTGGAAACGGCTGCGTGGGCGCCGGACTGATGCCCACCATACAGGGTGTGAAGCTATTCTATACCTTTGCAGAGGAAGCGCGCGAAATGCGGGCGGAAGTGTATCTGGATCCTGCGAAGACATCCGGACAGGGCTTCGGCAGCGCCGGGCAATACATGGATGTGTGTGTCGGATTTGATGCACAGACGATGACAGGACCGGCACTTCGGATCCTGCGATCCCAGGAAGCCTCCAATGCGGTGGCGGTATTCCCGGTGTACTATGAGGAGGGGCTTGCATCCCCCATCGGGGAACGCTGTTACACGGCGGGATTTGTGACGGGTTGCCATATCGAAGTGCAGATTCGTGATGGACGGCTGCGGGCGCATCTGTGGACGGAAAAGGAGCTTCCGCCGTCTGTGGAATATCCGTCAGAGATCACCGTGGACACGAAGGCAGCTGCTGCGGGCGGCAGTGTCGGAGTTCTGCATACCGGAACCTGTGGGACGGGCGGATGGCAGAATACCGTGATGCTGCATGGACTGCGGGCAGAATAGTTTTTTTACGAATTTGACATCAAAAGGCACTGGATCCGTCCGGTGCCTTACTTTTTGGGAACCTTTTCCGCTACTTGCGACTCATATATAGTGAAGCCGGCGATAAGAAGGAGGTGGTACCTTGGCAGTCATGACAAAAGAAGAGTTTGCACAGCATGTGAAGAGCGACACGCTTCCCATGTACCGACTGGCATATTCGATTCTGCAAAACAGTGCGGACGCGGAGGATGCGGTCAGTGAGGCTATCGTGCATGCTTATGAGAAATTAGAGACGTTGAAAAAAGCAGACAGTTTTCGTAACTGGATTCTGCAGATTGCAGCCAACGAGGCGAAAAAGATCTATAGGCAGAATAAGCGCACCAGTCCGGTGGCATGGGAGGAGAATCTGTCCCCGGAATTCTACGATGAGCATCATGAGTTGTGGGATGCGGTGATGCAGTTGGACGGCGGGTATCGGGATGTGATCGTTCTGTTTTACTATGAGAGGTGCACGATCCCGGAGATCAGCAGGATCCTGGAATGCAGGCAGGGCACAGTAAAATCCCGTCTGCATCGGGCGAAGGAGCAGCTGCGGGCAATGCTGTAGCAGCGGAAAGGAGCAGGAGATGCAAAGTGATTTTTTAGATAGAAAATTATATAAAATGGCAGAACAGGAACAGATGGCGATATCAGAAGATCTGGATGCGCGGGTGGATGACATTTTACTGCATCTGGAGAAAAACGGCAGAGGCAGCAGACACCATTACAGCTTCCGGCGGGCGGCGATCCTGGCGGCAGCCTGTCTGGTGCTGGCTTCGGCGACGGTGGCGGCATCCGGAATGTATCAGGCGCGGATGGAAAGCATGAATCATGAAAAACTGGAGGAGTATTTCGCCCAACTGCAGGAGGCAAATGTCTCTGCGGATACTTACAGCAGACCGATGACAGAGAGCGAGACGGCGAGACTGGAAGAACTTAGGCAGGCATACCTGGAGCAGGGGTATTTCCCGAAGAAGGAGCTTACACTGATCGACAGCCCCGAAAAATACAAAAAGGGAGTGGCTTTCTATGCGGAGCGGAGTACCTTTTTCCTGCCGGAGAAGGAGCTTACGGATGAGCAGCTGCTGGAACTGATCGATTTTAAGGAAAAGAGAGATTACAGTCTGGCGCAGATCAGCGAAGAGATTGCGGCAGGGGCGTATGAATATGTAAAGCCGGAGAACAGCCAGATGGCAGCCGGCGGCGCCCAGACATCCGACAACGGCACAAATACGGTAACCGCGTTGGGAGCCGATACCGCGACACAGGAGTGGAACATCGCTTACACCGGAGATTTGAGTATCCGCTGCGCCACAGCGACAGACAACGGTCTGTATGTCGGCGGCTATACCAAGGAAGGTCAGGCACGGGTGGAATTTGTTTCTTACGGCAGCGGAACGCCGGAGACGATTTTTGAGGATTTTGCGGAAAATGGAGAGGTCTACAGCCTGTGCACGGCACCAGATGGCAGTATTTACGCAGGACTGAAGGGACTGGCAGCTGCGGGAGCAGAGCACGGCTGGCTGCCTGTAATCTATCATATCAGCCCGGAAGGAACGCTTCTGAACAGTTTTACTGTTGGGGAGAGGGAATGGAATATCGTCGATAGTATGGCGACAGATGCTCAGGGCAGATTATTTGTGCGGATGCGGATGCAGGAGGACGGCAGTTATGTGCGGATCTATTCTGCGGAAGGTGAGTTGATAGGAACCGTGGCGGATGACAACAGCTATGTCGTACAAGGTGTCGGAGCATTAGGACAGGGCAAGGATGGCAAAGTCTATGTGGCGGCACAGACAGTTGGCAATACAACAGCAGGAAATACAGCTATGACATTAGTGTCAGTAGACCCGGAAAGCCTCAGGTTTGTTCCGGTGGCTGGAGGTGAGAATGTTATTTGCAGTGCCGATACGATCTACCCGTGGAAAATGGTGGCAGCAGGTGTGAGCGAGACGGCAGATTTTATCCTATGGGGATATAACGGCGTGGACACTTATAGTCTGGGCGAGACGGAATTCACCAGAGTGCAGGAGAGCTGGGAGATGCCCTGCGGTACGGAAGGCACCTGTGCGGTCCTCGTACCGGACGGTCGCATTCTCTACATCGGCGCATCCGGCGGTTTTCAGGGAACTACTGCGGACGGCGTGGAGATCAGCGGAAAAGATCCTGCGAAGACAGTGCTCTATTATGAGCCACTTGCAAAATAGAGTGACAATAAACTGGCGACACCGGGAAACCGATGCCGCCAGTTTTAAAGTTCCGGACTGTTAAGTTTCCATTTGCTCAATTGTGTATTTACAGCGGTTATGTTATAAAAAGACCAGAAACAACAAAAAGCGGTCGTTTGGGTGAAAAAAGTGGATACCGAGGTGAAATTTTGTTATGCTGTTTGTAACAAACGGAGTATAAAAGTCGTCAATATAGATAGAAGGGAAACAAAGGAGGGGCTTATGAAGAAGATTAACGTAAAAGCAACCATTTTTCTCAGTGCAATCGTATTGGCGGTAGTGGTACTTCTGCTGAATCTCATTGAATTCCGCAAAACGGTGGATTTCACGGTGCCGGGGATTCAGATGCCGAAGGAGAATGCCTACGGGAAGCAGGAAGAGGTACAGGTGAGCGTTAACGGAACTTATTATTATCGAGTACTGCCCTGGATCCACGGCAGCACTTTCCATGGGCAGATATCTTTCGTTGGAGAGGGAGAGGAACCGCAGAATTATTTCTTTACCTATGGAGCAAGCAGAGGATTTCTGAAGGAGGGAAGAGGGGCTGGCTGGATCGGAACCCCGGATACCCAGACTACCGTAGCGATTTATGAAGCGGTGCAGAACGTGGAAAAAGGGATGATCTCCGTAGAGGATCCCGCCAGCTATGTTTTATATCCGGCGACAACACCGGAAGAAGCCATAGCCATAGCGAATGTATTGTATCCGGGAATGTTGGAGAATGAAGCAAAGACGGCATCCTGCGCGGCTTTTTTGCCGGAGGAATGCCCGCAGAAGATCGGTTGCAGCTTCTGCACGGAGGATTACGATTACGTGGAAGATGCCGCTGCCGTAGAGCAGCTGTGGCAGGAATTTATACAGCTTTCCGGAAAAGTGACGTCAGATCCGATCCCGCAGGAAGAGATGGTGAAAGGTGTGGGATATTTTCAGTTTGTCTATGCAGACGGTGAGACAAGGACCTTTCGCTACGCGTCGGAAGAACAGGGATTATGGATAGGTGAGGACGAACGCTGCCTGGTGGACGGCCAGGCTTTCTATGACTGGCAGGAGCGTCTGATGGAAGCGGTACAGAAGTAAGCACGGGAAAGAGAGGGGAGGAAATGAACAGTAAAAAGAAAAGGCATGTTATTTTGATCGTGTTGGCCGTGGTGGCGCTGGCGGCAGGGATTCTGGGCGGACGTGAGGTATGGCTGTATGAGCATCCGGAGATACAGATTAATTTCAGCCATGACCGCAGTGAAGATTTTTACCGGTCCTATCCAATCTGTTCCATCCGCAGCAGATCCCACATCGGACAGGGGTATGCGAAGCGGTATAGCGAGGAACTGCGGCAGTACTGGGAAGCGACCAACGAGGTTTTCGTGTGGATCAGTGAACAGTATCGGAAACCGTTATATGTCACTTCGGATGTGACCATAGGAGATGGAAAGACAGTGATCTCTTTCCGGGGAACCGGCACATCTGTGACTACCGGGGAGACAGAGGAAATCCATAGAGACTGCGTGCTGGATTTTGAAATGCATGCGGAGGTATTGCGCTCGGAAGAAGAGCCGGAGCTGACGGTAAGTGACTGGGATCCGGAAGAAGAGGGGCAGCAGGAACAGGCAGAAACGATTTATGATTCTGAGGCGGGGGTGACGGTGACGCTGCGGGATATTTCCAATATAGGTGCCAGTATTGTCATACGGCGGGCTGCGGGGAGGAAGTCTCAAAATTTTACAAATGGGACTGGCTTTACGGAGTATTGGAGCCGGGAGAGTACCGGATGGTGTATGATGTCTTCCGGAAAACAGAGGGCGCGGGGAGTGCTCAGAAATATCGGGAGTACATCCGTTTTGAGCTTTAAGAGAAAAAAAGATTTCTCACTTGACAGATGGGTCGGTAGAATGTAGACTATAATTACAAAGAGTCTATAAAATATCGACTATGCCTTGCCGGGGGGCAGGACAGGAGGGGCTTATGGGTGAGAATATCTACGGAATATTTGACGGTGTATGGAACTTAAGTCTGGTGGGAGGATACTGCGTGTTGCTGGTTCTCCTCGCCAGACTTTTGTTGCAAAAAGCACCAAAATGGTGCTCCTATCTGTTATGGGGAATCGTGTTTGTACGGTTGTGCTGTCCGGTATTGCCGGAGACGGGAATTAGCCTGATTCCGGACAAATTGCTGTCTGTGGGGACAGAGATGACGTCCGGGCAGCAGACAGTCGGTCCGGGCAGTCATGGTTATGCAGAGGCCAACGATACGAAGGACATCGGAGATGTCCTGCGGCGGGAGTACGATGCAGAGGAAGTACCGGACAGCCAGACGGCAGAAAAAACGATGGCTGTGGGAAATGACTATACTGTCATGAATGCTGACGGCACGCAGGATTTTTCCCTGGGAACTGCGAGAACAGAAAGTGGAGCTACGGTTGCAGAGGTAGCAGCCAGTGGAACAGATGCAGTGATTTCGGAAACATCTGCCGGAACGGGTACTGACGCCCGCGCATGGACATACCCGGTGTGGTTCCGTGTATTATCCATGGTATGGTTGGCAGGAATGCTTGGCTTCCTGGGATATCATGCTTATTCTTATCTGCGTATGCGTAACCGGATTCGTAGACCTGACAGCGGTGTCAGACAGGTGGAACCGGGGATTTGCGAGATCGATGGTGGGCATCTGTCCTTTGTCATGGGGCTGGTCCATCCGGTGATCTATCTCTCTTCGGGCTTAGATCCTGAGAGCAGAAAAGTTGTTCTGTGTCATGAACGGGTGCACTTACAGCGCAGGGACTATCTGTTTAAGCCTGCGGCGTTGGTGATCTGCTGCGTCCACTGGTTCAATCCGCTGGTGTGGCTGGCATTTTATCTGATGAATATGGACTGCGAGATGTCCTGTGATGAAAAAGTTGTGAAGCTTCTCGGTGAAGAGAGCAAGAAAATTTATTCCTATACATTGTTGGAAGAGGCTTCCGGCGGCGAATGGAAACGCTATCGGGGCGGCTCCATCTGTGCCTTGCTTTCTTTTGGTGAAGACCATGTGAAGAACAGGATTCGTCATGTACTGGACTATCGCAAGCCGCCTTTCTGGGTCATGATTGGCGCGGCAGCAGTGCTTGTGATATTGGTGGTATGCCTGTGTAGCAACCCTGGCGGTGGAACAGATGCAGTAAATGCGGATAATGATACGGAGACTGGGGCGGATGCGACAGAAGCGACAGACATGACAGGAACGTCGGATGAAACAGCGGAAGGGGATTTAACGGCGGGTGAAGTGGACTATGAGGCTGCCAAAACGGAATGGCTGACGGTATTTGAGCAGGGTATTCATAGCAGGGAAGAGTTCGGTGTTCTGTTTGATGTGACAGCGCTGGATGAGACCCATTCCTTTGCCGGACAGGATGGAATCCAATATCTCGGCTACAATGGTGTCGCGGCCAGGAAGCTGCACCGGCGGATATTAGACGGAGATGCCGCTGCCCATGAGACCTACAGGGATCCGGTGAAGGCTGCGGAAGCTCTGCTGAATCTACAGGGTGGCAGCGGGGAAATGACGGAACTGCTCTATGAAGCCGGGAGGCAGTACTTATTTTTCCAGAAGGATTCCACAAGACCCGGCGAGGGATCTGTGGCTAATGTACATTATATTTTCGCTGATGGATCCGGTATCGATATTCCGATGGTATTTGCGGAGGAGAGCAGTCAGATCTGGCTGCTGTCACTGGGAGACATCGACAGTAAAGGCAGGCATTCTACCGGTCCTCTGGACGGAGAAAATCAGGCCAGAGTGGTCTATGCGGAATACGGACCCAGGGATGAAGATTGGGCTACCGTGGCAGAACTGTCGAAAAAATGGGTGTATGTAAAGGTATCCCCCGGATCTTTTGCGGATGTTGCTGCTACTTATCAGGTCTCCAGCTACGGTATTTATGCGGCCACCGGGGACGACGCCGGACTGAATTGTATGGTTTCTGGATATATAGTGCCGGGATGTGCGGCAGAGGGACGTTCCACGGTTTACCAAAATATGGGAAATTATTA
>OIZP01001727.1_pt1 | contig 10737 bp, 14 predicted proteins | sample 1588531 | NCBI WGS metagenome assembly OIZP01 (sample SAMN03283283) | human gut metagenome | biome: human-associated habitat; material: feces | host: Homo sapiens | place: Peru | collected 2012 | reverse complement strand
GCTTCGATTGGTGTTTTTTATCAACATTGATGTATTAATTTTCTAATGTATTATAAGAAAACAGATTGTTTATTTCAACAATCTGTCATCATTTTTACATTTCCGTTACAATTCTATTTCATTTTTCCATAAACCATGCAAGTTACAATACTCATACACAGTTACTTTACCTGTTCTTCCTTTTGGATCAAAAACATATTCTGGTTTCATTCCTGGTACTAGTCCTGCACGATCCACAGTTCCATCACTATATTCAACCCAAATATTTGTGATATAGTGTGCTTCTAACATTGGATGTTCAACACTTCCAACTACAACTTTAAGTTTATTATCTTCTACACTTACTTGTGGAACATGCTTTTCTTGTGCCGCATCCACTTCACCCGCTTTTAATTCACGATACCCATTAGGAACAACATCCATCAACAATCCTTCAACAACACTACCGTTTTCTAAATTTTTAAAGATTTTCATAAGTATTCCTCCTGTTCTTCTATTGACATTATGACACGCATCATTAAAATATTCTATTGATATGCTCATAAAAAATATAAATGAAAACTTCATGCGCTATACAACAACTTCTCAAGAAATCTTTGAGACTTTTTGTATTTCAAAAACACATAAAAAGCATCTTAAAATAGATGAAGAGAAAAAGACGATTTATTTTAATTACCCAGAAAAAGATGTTGAAATAAATTATGAACCGGTTGACATTTTATACGAAAATACATTTTTGATCGTAGCCTTTAAGCCTCCATTTTTATTGGTTCACGATGATGGAAACAACCAGGACACTCTACAAGCTCGAGTCAATGGATATTTACAATTAAGCCAAAACAAATATCCAGCTCAAGCTATCCATCGAATTGACTATGAAACAAGTGGTTTGGTGTTATTTTGTAAGCATCCATTCTTTCAGGCCTATTGCGATAAAAATATGGAAGAGCACCATATAAAAAAAGAATATATTGCCTTAGTACAAGGCCATACAAATTATAAAAATAAAAAGATCATTTCAAATATCGCAAGAGATCGTCATAATGCCAAGAAAATGATCATTCATCCAAATGGAAAAGAAAGTGTTTCAATATTTAATACACTTAAAAATTATAAAGATTGTTCATTAATTCAAGTAACGATTCTTACCGGAAGAAAACATCAAATCCGTGTTCAATGTGCTTCTTTGAACCATCCCATTTTAAACGATCCTCTATATGGAGGTAAAAAAATTGATAATACAGGACTTTTACTTCAAAGTCATCATATTCAATTTAATGATGTAGATATTACTTGTCCTCAAGAAAAAAGATTCATTAGAAAATAGAAAATCGTATATCCTTTCAAATCGGCAATCCATACACCAATTGCCAAACACGATATATAGGGAAGGATATGCTTTTTTTTATACAAAATCCAAAGTATTCCAAGTAAAACACTAATATATAAAGCTACAAGCATTCTTTCTATGCCCAAATAAAATCCAAAAAAAACCAAATAACACACATCGGCACTGCCAATCCAATCGGATTTAATCAATTTAATTGTTCCGCTAACAAAAAGAAAAGCTAGACTTGTAGAGACTCGATTTAATAATGGCACATAACTTGAACAAAAGAATAAAAAAAGTATCGATGGAAAAATCCAATACTTTTCAATATACATCGTTTCATTGTCTTTTTTGGCAAGAAAATACAAGAAAAGAACTAAATAAACAGTCGATAGTTGTAATGGTTTTATTAAAAATGTAATTATAAACATAAATAAAAGAGTCTTCATACTTTCAGTATAAAGACTCAATGTGAATTTATTATTAACAATTTGCAGTTTGTACAAAATCTGCATCATTCGGTTTCTTTTTGTATACGATTTTTAATAAGATTGGTGTAATAACCGTTGTGAATACGACACACAATAATACTGGAGTCACAAAGACCTCAGGTAAAATACCTAATGCCATACCTTTATTTGCGACAATCAAGGCAACTTCTCCACGACTAATCATACCACATCCAATACGAATAGCTTGTGTAGGTGTATATTTACATACAATAGCACCTAAACCACATCCAATAATTTTTGTCAAAACGGCAACCACACATAATACAATAACTAACTCAATAAGTTTGGCATTCCATGTGATTGGAGAAAGTTTTAATCCAATACTCGCAAAGAATACAGGTGTAATCAACATATAAGATAATGTTGAAATACGTTTTGTGACATAATCACATTGTCTTGTACCAGAAAGAATCAAACCAGCCACAAAACTACCAGTGATATCTGCAACACCAAAGAAGGCTTCTGAACAGAAGGCCATGATCAATGCGAACGCAAAAGATACGATTGAATATCTTTGTAGTCCACCACATGAATCATGTTCAAACCACCATGAGAATACTTTGTGTAAAATAACTCCTACAACAACGGCAAACACAAAGAACAATAAGATTTTAAACATAACAACACCAATATTAACTGAACTATCAGCCATACCTGTTACTAATGTTAAACAAATAATACCTAAAACATCATCAATGACAGCGGCTGCTAGAATCGCATTTCCACTTTCTGTAGACATACATCCCATTTCTTTTAATGTTTCTACCGTAATACCAACACTTGTAGCTGTTAAAATAACACCTAAGAATAAGTTGTGTAACCATGTATCTGGTCCAACATTATAGAATCCACCAACCACGTATCCAATAGCTAATGGAACCAACACACCAAGTGTCGCAATAATAAATGCTTTTAGTCCTGCTTTCTTTAAATCTGTAATGCTTGTTTCAAGACCAGCCGCAAACATTAAGACGATAACACCAATTTCCGATAAAGATTCAATTAACTTACTTGGCTCAACTATATTTAATACCGCAGGCCCTAAAACGATTCCTGCGATCAATGCACCTACTACAGATGGCATACGTAATCGACGAGAAAAAAGTCCAAAGGCTTTTGTCATTAATAAAATTAAGGCAATATCTAATAGATATCGATATTCTTGCATATTCATACCCTCCTACTATGCTCTTGGAATTTCAAACACCGTTTGTTGAAGTGGCAAATCTACATCATGAAATTCCAACCGATATGCCATCAATTCTATCGGCCTTTTTTTTCCATGATATCCATATTTGACGTCACCCAACAAAGGATGTTGTATGTGCCCCATTAAAGCACGAATCTGATGAAATCTTCCTGTATGAAGAGTAATTGTACAAATTGAATTCTCGCCATCATTTCTTTCAACATGTACATCCATTAATGCTTTTTGATAGCCTTCTAATTTTTTATCACTTACCTTCGCAATTGTATTTTCTTTGCGAATGTAATAACACATAGTAAAATCTTTTTGTTCAAAAGTACCCACAACATGGGCTCGATACATCTTTTGAATCGTACGATTTGCGATTGCCTCATTTACTTTTCTTAAAGCATTCGCATTTTTTGCAGCAATCACTAGACCCGTTGTGTTTCGATCTAATCTATGACAAATACTAGGCGCAAAAGAATGTTCCTTATTAGGATCATATTCGTTTTTCTCCATTAAATATGCCTGCACACGATTCACTAGACAATCTTGATTTTGACTTTGATCACTCTGTGATAATAAGCCATATGGCTTATTCACAATTAAGATATTTTCATCTTCATAAATGACATCTAATTTCGATGATATATAATTTGTTTCCACTTTTTTCTCTTCTAAAACATCCGGAGGTAAAAACAATAGAATACTATCATTTTCCTGGATTTTCTGATCAAAAGTACAACGCTTGCGATTTACTTTGATTTTTTTATTTCGAATCGCCTTATACATCATTGACTTGCCTAGCTTAGGAAAAGTTTTCATTAAAAACTTATCTAATCTTTGATTCGCATCATTTTGATTGATCTTAATCTCTTTCATAAATAAAATCCAAACTTTCCATTAAACTGTCCATAACCGGTACATTCACACTTTCTAAAGTCTTACGATTTTGATGCCCTGTTGTCACCAAGATACATTTGGCATCAATACTTTTTGCGACTTCATAATCATGAACGCTATCTCCTACAAAATAAATTTCATCATCTTGGCTGCATGTTTGTTTAAACGCATGGGCTAATTCCACTTTACTTTTCGCATAGATATCATTGATTCCATAAATTGAATCAAATAAAGTATCTACATTTAAATTTTGCATTTGTCTTAGAAGATAATCCATCTTGCTTGCAGAAAGTACAGTTTGTGAAAAACCTAAACGCTTAGCCTTTTCTACAACATTCAATACATCTGCATGTAAATTACAATCATAACTTTTTTCTTGATAATCTTCCATATATTCGTGAGCCAATATGGAAAAAGGTATTTTATCAAAATTAAAGCCAACCCTTTTATAATAATCCTCTATTGGAAATGTAAATACTTCTCGATATTGATTTAAAGTGCTTAACGGCTGTAGTTTATGATTCACTAAAAGTCGATTGATACATGAAAAACATAAATCGACATCGTCTAACAAAGTTCCGTTCCAATCCCATACAATTTTTACCAAACAATTCACCCCGCACGGTATTATATCACTATTAGAAAAAAATAATAATATTTTATACTAATTAAAACTTTCACAAATAGACTTTTTACTATATAATATTGTATGAGTCTATATGAGGAATAAAAATAGGAGGAAATATGAGAGGAATTTATAACTCGGTAACTGACCTTCGTCGTCAGGTCTTTACTGCCATCGCTTCAATGGCGTACGATGACAATACAGATTATTCGAAACGTATGGAAGAGATTCCATATGAAATTTTACCTGGTACAAAAGCAAAATATCGTGATAGCATCTTTCTAGAACGTGCAATCATTGGCGAAAGATTACGTTTAGGTATGGGTTTACCTGTTCGTGACATTACTGAATATACGAATGTTTCTGATGGAATTGAAGAAAGTACGATCGCTAAAAAATACTATGATGATCCACTTATCAACATTATTAAATTTGCATGTAATGCATGTCCAGAAAAGAAAGTATTTGTAACAAACGCTTGTCAAGGATGTTTATCACACCAATGTACAGAAGTTTGTCCAAAAGATGCGATTCATATCGTAAATGGTAAAAGCTGTATTGATCAAGAAAAATGTATTAAATGTGGACGTTGTATGGATGCATGTCCTTATCACGCAATTACTAAATTAGAACGTCCATGTGCTGCTAGCTGCGGTATGGATGCGATCAAATCCGATGCAGATGGAAAAGCAGAAATTGATTATGATAAATGCGTTAGTTGTGGAATGTGTCTAGTTAACTGCCCATTTGGAGCTATCGTTGATAAAGGACAGATTTTCCAAACAATTTATGCCATGAAAGAGGGTTATGAAGTCATTGCAGCTGTTGCCCCTGCTTTCGTTGGTCAATTTGGTCCAGCTGTAACTCCAGATAAAGTAAAAGCTGCATTAAAAGCTGTAGGTTTTGCGGATGTTGTAGAAGTTGCGATTGGTGCTGACTTATGTACAATTGAAGAAGCGGAAGACTTCTTAGAGAAAGTTCCTGAAAAACAACCATTTATGGCTACAAGTTGCTGTCCTGCATGGTCAGTTATGGCGAAGAAAAACTTCCCTGACTTTGCACCATATATTTCAATGGCATTAACTCCAATGGTATTAACAGGTCGTTTGATCAAAAAAGAAAAACCAAACGCTAAAGTTGTATTCATCGGTCCTTGTGCTGCTAAGAAATTGGAAGCAAGCCGTAAATCAATCCGCAGTGATATTGACTTCGTATTAACTTTTGAGGAAGTTATGGGTATGTTCAATGCGAAAGGTATTGAATTAGACCAAATCACTACTTCAGATCCATTAACAGAAGGAACAAATGCAGGTCGTGGATTTGCCGTGAGTGGTGGTGTTGCCAAAGCTGTTAAAGATTTAATCCTAAAAGAACATCCTGGAACTGAAGTTAAAGTTCAAGCTGCTGAAGGATTAAAGAACTGTAAAACAATGTTGATGATGGCAAAAGCCGGAAGACTAAACGGATACCTATTAGAAGGTATGGCATGCCCTGGTGGATGTGTTGCAGGTGCTGGTACTTTACAACCAATCAACAAATCAAGTGCATTAGTTAAAAAATATGCTACTGAAAACGATAAAAAAGATGCAGATGAATCTGCATATGGAGATCGTCTTCACGAACTAAGTGAACATTAATCAAAGACGTCCTTAAAATGGACGTCTTTTTTTGATATAATTTTTAATGGAAATGAGGTATCAACATGCATCGTTATTCATATTATAAAACGGCTGCCTGTACTCCGGAAGTCTTCATTGGAGATCCACAGGCTAACGAAGAAGAAATTTTAAAATGTATCCAAGAATTGGATTCAGATACACAACTTGTAGTATTCCCAGAACTATGTATTACTGGATATACATGTCAAGATTTATTCTACGAACACACATTATTAAATAAAGCAAAACAAGTTCTATTTGAAATTGTCGAAGAACTACCCGAAAACCTTGTTGCAGTCTTAGGCTTACCTTTAGAAATTGATAATAAGCTTTATAACTGCGCTGCCATTTGTTTCAACCATGATATTCTAGGTATTCAAGTAAAAACATATATTCCAAGCTACAACGAATTCTATGAAACAAGATGGTTCTCGAGTGCTAGTGAATTGAAAGAAAATACAACATTTACTTATAAAAATAAAAAAGTGCCTGTTTCAAATCATATCGTATTTAAAGATTCAACAACATCGGCTTGTTTAGGAATTGAAATATGTGAAGATCTATGGGTTACTATTCCAGTAAGTTCAACCCATGCACTAGCTGGAGCAAATATATTATGTAATCTAAGTGCTTCCAATGAAATCATCTCAAAAGCGAATTACAGAAGAAATTTAGTCAAAGATCAAAGTGCTAAATGTTATGCTGGCTATATATATGCCAGTGCCGGCCCAACAGAAAGTTCAAGTGATTTGGTTTTCTCGGGACACAATTTAATTTGTGAAAACGGGTCTATCTTAAATGAGACAAAAACAGATAAAATCATTTATGGACAAATTGATTTAGACCACTTAAACCATGATCGTCTACACTATAAGACAAGCATGCAAGATTTATTTCATGTAAATTATACAACCGTAGATTTCGCATCAAAACCAATCCATGAAATTGAATTCAATCGTTATATTGATGCTTATCCTTTTGTTCCAAATAATCAAGATGAAAGAATTGTTCGTTGCTTAGAAATATTACACATTCAAGCACAAGGCTTAGCAACACGTCTTTCTAAGATTCACTGTAAAGATGTTGTGATTGGAATAAGTGGAGGACTTGATTCTACTTTAGCTTTACTTGTATGTCATGAAGCCTTTAAAATCAACAATTATGATTCAAAAGGAATTCATGCGATCACAATGCCTGGTTTTGGAACAACAAAACGTACTAAATCCAATGCGCAAATCTTAATGGACCTACTTCATGTATCTAGTGAAGAAATTTCTATTGTGGATGGTGTAAACCAACACTTTAAAGATATTCACCACAATCCAGAAGTTCATAATATTACGTATGAAAACTCACAAGCTCGTGAAAGAACACAAATTCTTATGGATTTAAGCAATGCCTACAATGCGATCGTTGTAGGTACTGGAGATTTAAGTGAACTTGCTCTAGGATGGTGTACATATAATGGAGATCACATGAGTATGTATGCAGTCAATGCCAGTGTTCCTAAGACACTTGTTCGTTATATTGTTGAAAGTGTTGCTTTAAAAGATGAAGTATTACATGATGTATTGATGGATATTTGTGATACACCAGTATCTCCAGAGCTTTTACCACCAGATAAAAATGGTAAGATTGCTCAAAAAACAGAAGAAGTATTGGGTTCTTATGATCTTCATGATTTCTTCTTATATCAAATGTTAAGACATCACGATGAACCAAAGAAAATCTATGATTTAGCTTGTGTTGCATTTAAGGATGTAGAAAAGGAAACAATAAAAAAGGCCATCATAACATTCTACAATCGTTTCTTTACCCAACAATTCAAAAGAAACTGTATGCCAGATGGTGTTAAGGTTGGATCTATTTGTTTCTCACCAAGAGGTGACTGGAGAATGCCAAGTGATGCATCAAGAAATCTATGGACAAAGCAAGTGGAGGAAATTTAGTTCCCCCACTTTTCTTTATGCTTTATCCATATTATTTGAAAAAATATCAGCCACTTCACTCATAATAATATAAGCTTTAGAATCGATTTCATGAACTTGTTCTTTCATTCGATTCACTTGGTATCGGTTGACTATACAAAATAAACAATGGATTTAAGCCTTTTTGAATAGCCACCCGTGGCATCTACACGAGTAACGCAACTTTCAAAAGTATTACTTAATGCTTCACATATTTCGGTTGGATACTCAGTTACAATCATTGCACATTTAGCTCGATCAATCAAAGTCAATTGTCTTTAATGCTGCTGAATAAGCTACAACCGAATAGAGTGGTAATACCTAGCTATTTAATACAATTTTGCAAAATATATAGAGAATCACATTATAGATCATCACAAAGGTACCTACGGTTTCCGATACCTGAAATCATACCACCAAATAGTGCACAAAGGAGTAAATCCGTATCTGCTAATGGTGAAGCAATACTTACATCGATTGGTAAAACATCCGCAATCAGCTATGCGAATAAGGAATATATAAAAACAGTATATATAGCATAAAAGGTAAATTTCTTTCCTTGTTTTTTGAGTCCAAAAAGAAACAATGGGATATTTAATATCAACAAGAACAATGACAATGATAAATAAGATGGTGTTATTTGTTCAAGTAACATAGAAGTTCCAGAAATTCCACTATCATACAATTTCACAGGTGTCATGAATAGTGTGATGCCAAAGGCGTTCACAATCCCTGCGATTGTAAGCATAAATAAATTCATAATACGAGGTGTTGGGTTTTGTTTCATAAGCTCAGCACTCCTTTTTAGGGCTTCATTTTAACATACTCATTCACCAAAATCATTTCATTCTCAAATCTTTTAGACAATTATAAAGAATAGACTATTCCATACGAATTTTCAAAATTCATAATTTTAGATCCTTTTTTAACGATTCATTAAATTGATCAAAAGGAATTGTATTCCCTTTTAAAGCTTCATCATGAGCAGCAAGTATTTCTTTAGCTAATTCCTCTTTTGTAAGTTCATCTTCATTTAAAATTTTATTTGACGGAATTTTCACATCAAAAGGCAATCCATTATTTAAAATAATTTGATTTTGAACTCTCATCACTGAAGTGACGAGATTCTTGGGAACAGGTTTCTTTTGAAACCTTTCTTACCAAGCTATCCCCGCAGTTCCTGCGGTTGTTTTTGTTTATGTTTAATTTGCTAATATGCCTTGCATCAATATATTGATGGATGCATTTACATCTCTGTCATGATTTGAATGGCATTTTGGACATGTCCATTCTCTTACATTTAAATCTTTTGTTCCTTCATTCTTGTATCCGCAACAATGACAGATCTGACTGCTCGCATAGAACGTATCCACTTTCTTGATCACTTTTCCATACCACTGGGCTTTATATTCTAGCTGCGTTGTAAACTTTGACCAGGATACATCCGATATAGACTGGGCTAGATTGTGGTTTTTAAGCATGTTGTCAACTTCTAGATCTTCGATGCAGATGATGTCATATTCTGTAATAATTCTTGTAGATAACTTGTTTAGAAAATCCATTCTTTGATTCGCTATCTTTTCATGAAGTCTTGCGATCTTGATCCTGTTTTTGATCCAGTTGCGGCCGCCCTTTGTTTTTCGTGACTGCTGCTTTTAAAGCTTTTTCAGTTTCTCAATCGACTTCTTCAGATATTTTGGATTCTCCACCTTTTCTCCATTACTCAATACGATAAAATCCTTGATACCTAGATCGATACCTGTCTCATTATATGTTAGTGGAAATAACACTTCTTCTACATCCGTATAACATAATGAAACATAATACTCCATGAAAATCTTCTTTAGTAACAATACCCATGTCAATAATCATTTCTTTAATTGATAACTGTGCGTGAACGTCATCGATGAAATCTTGCATTTCTTTATACTCTTTTTTCATTCTTGCACCACCTTATACATATCTTATTTATATTTAAATTTTATTTATGATAATTAATCTTACCAACGATGACCAAGGAAATTCCCATTATCATCATATATATCTCCATTTGGAGAAATCCAAAGTACGTGAATGTTTATTTTATTCCCATTCTCATCATAATCCCAACCTTCAGTACGACGATATCCATAATTCCATGGAGTAGATGGACTACTAGTATCCCCTCCACTATTACTTGAAGAACTATTTGAAGATTGACTTGAAGAACTATTTCCAGAATATGAGTTTGAATAAGAGCCAGAATAACTTGAACTACTACTATTATTATTAACAGCTGTTGTTTCTTGCACTTTACGTTCTTCCTCGGCTTTCTTTTCTTCCTCAGCTTTCTTTTCAGCTTCTTTAATTTCTTCTACACGCTTATTGTAAGTTTTAATCAAAGCATCAATATCTTCTTGGTATTTTTTAGCTTCATCTTTTTCAAGAATAACTCCTGTTTCAGATTTAATCATTTCAGAAATTTCGTTCAAAGCTTTTACAGCTTCTTCAAATTTAGCTGTTGATTACCAAATTAATTGCTAACACAGTATTCAAATTAAATTGTACACATAA
>OIZP01001714.1_pt1 | contig 10785 bp, 7 predicted proteins | sample 1588531 | NCBI WGS metagenome assembly OIZP01 (sample SAMN03283283) | human gut metagenome | biome: human-associated habitat; material: feces | host: Homo sapiens | place: Peru | collected 2012 | reverse complement strand
AATGGTGTCGATGTACTTGATGTGACTTTCGTCAGCCACCATTACTTTAACTTCTTCCATTTTCTCTTTATATTTTGAATGTTCTTATTTGTAATCTGTTGTTTTAATACCAGTCAACCATCAATTAATATCTATGATTGAGCTCCGGAATCACTTCCGACAAGATGTCGATGATTTCCTCTTCTGTAGTACCCTTCTTCTTGACCAGGAAGATGGTGTCATCTCCTGCGATGGTTCCAAGGATTTGAGGAATATCGCTGTTGTCGATGTTGTAGGCGATACTGCTCGCATATCCCGGACGTGTCTTGATAACTACCATATTGCCTGAGAAATTGATGGATTGAAATCCTGTACTCAGTCCCATCTTGCTGATAGACATAGGGTGAGTGACACGTTTGTAGAGCGCATCATTTGGTAAGACGTATGCGTATTTTCCGCTGGATGAAGCAGCCTTGGCTACCTTGAGCAGCTTGAGGTCGCGGCTCAATGTGGCTTGCGTTATCTCAAATCCTTCTTTGTGCAAAGCTTGCAAGAGTTGTTCCTGCGAACTTAGCTCTTGGCTAGAGATAAGCATCTTTAATGCTTCCAATCTGTTGTTCTTTACTTTCATACGCTGTATTTTTATTCGTTTGTGGTTGCAAAATTACAATAAATATATGAAAACGCCAAGAAAATACGTATAAAATTTGCATATTTCTGATAAATTGTTGCAGAATGATAAGAATATGCAGGAAATATGCAGCATAAATATACATTTGACGTGTTCGGGATACTGTGTAGAATAGCTTTGGCTTGTTTCCTGGTATTTCCTTAGGCATTATATATACGTTTGAAATCATTATAAAAGTGGGTTGCAGGAATAAAAGAAGGATTTTTTGTTGATTCTTGCATCTTTTTTACTTAAAAACTTGCATTTATTATTTTTTTTGTTTATTTTTGCAGCAACTAATCTTTAAGCCGATGAATAAATTAACGCTAAACTTATTGATTTTACTAACCATACCCTGTATCCTCTATGGTCGTAACTTCAATGTGATGGATTTCGGTGCTCGAGGTAACGGAATCAGTGATGACGCAATCGCCATTCAGAAAGCTGTGGATGCTTGTACGAATGCCGGAGGGGGAGATGTGGTCTTTTCCGCCAATCATACTTTCCTTTCAGGACCCGTACAGTTGAAGTCGAATGTGAATATCGTTTTGGAAACCAATTCCGTCTGGAAAGCCAATCCCGATGAAAGCATCTACCATCTTAGCGCCTTCGGTAAGAACGAGGGTGAGGGTATGATGTGGATATGGGCGAAGGATGTGGAGAATCTTTCGTTCTCGGGTCATGGTACGATTCATGGCAATGGTATCAGGTTTATGGGTGCTGAACTTTTTGATAGTTACGAGCTCAAACCGGTTACCACTTTCGATCCCCGTCCGCACGTGCTTACCCTGATGGGAGTCAAGAATCTCAATATCCGTGATATTACCATTCGGGAAGGTGCTTACTGGACTGTGCATCTCATCGGATGTGATGGGGCTGTGATTGATGGCATCAATCTGCTCAACAATCTCAAGATCCGTAATGGTGATGGCATTGATATCGATCATAGCAAGAATGTGCGCATTGCCAACTGTCATATCACCAGTGGCGATGATGCCATCTGCCTGAAAAACCGCCGTGAGTTTGAAGAATATGGTTCTTGTCACGACATCGTGGTAACGAATTGTGTGATGGAGAGTCGCAGCTGTACCGTGAAGATTGGCAGCGAGAATATGGATTCCATCTATAATGTGGTTATCGATAATTGTGTAATCAAAGGTAGCAACCGTGGTCTCGGTATTCAGAACCGTGATGAGGGAACCGTGAGCAATGTGGTTTTCTCTAACATCATTCTGGATTGCCAGCTGTGGAGCGATGTATGGTGGGGCAAGGCAGAACCAATTTACGTTACTTCTTACCCTCGTGCCAATGGAAATCATAAGGATGCCAACTGGCGATTCCCTAAAGGTCAGACTGTAGGAAGATGTGGCGAGGTGAGCCATATCTACTTTAATAATATCTATGCCACTTCAGAAAACGGATGCTTTATCGGTGGAGATACCCCGGATAAGGTAAACAATATCTATCTCAACAATGTACATCTCAACTTGAAGAAACTTACAGGCTATGATGGCGGCGTGTATGATAAGCGCCCATGTCGTGGCGAGGGCTTTATATATAATAAGGTATATGGAGTCTATGTAGAGAATGCCAGGGATGTAGAAATTGATGATCTGAGAGTGCAGGTTGGACCAAAAGTAAACTATGGAGGAAAGACTTTCGGGATAGACGACTAAGAAAACAATCTTTTCATAAAATTGAAACAAGAATCTTAAACAGGTGTACTAAGGTAGTACTACCTTTGCATCCGATTATTTATAACAAAATCTAATAAGTTATGCAAATAGTACAAAAGACAAATGGAAGAAGCATGAAAAGAGTATTGCTTTCTTCCGCCCTTCTGCTGGTGAGTACACTCACATTTGCACAAAGTAAGGTCAGCGGCACCGTGAAAGATGCCAATGGCGAACCTCTCATAGGCGTAAGCGTCATGGAGGTTGGTACTAACAATGGTGCGGTTACCGATATGAATGGTAACTATACCTTGAATGTGAAGCCAGGAGCGAAGCTGAAGCTCTCTTACATTGGATTTACGTCAAAGACCATTAAGGCAAGTGGCAATAGTCAGATTGTGTTGGATGAAGATAACACTGCCCTCAACGAGGTGGTTGTGGTAGGTTATGGTACGATGCGCCGTAAGGATGTAACTTCTTCTATCACAACAGTGAATGCTAAGGATTTGAACAAGGGAGTTTATACAGACCCTGCCCAGATGCTTCAGGGTAAGGTGCCAGGATTGGTGGTAACTTCTTCTGGCGACCCTAGTGGTTCTACCAGCATGACTCTTCGTGGTGCTTCCTCTCTTCGAACTGGAGAGGCTATGCAGCCTTATTATGTGATAGATGGTATCCCGGGAGTGGATATTTCAATGGTGGCTCCTGACGATATCGAGAGTATTGATGTACTCCGCGATGCTTCTGCTACAGCTATTTATGGTTCCAAAGCAGCCAATGGTGTGATTATGATTACCACCAAGAAAGGCAAGAACAATCAGGAGCGTGTGAACGTATCCTACTCGGGTTATGTAGGTTTCGACCATATTTCCAAGACTTTGGATATGGCTTCTGCCGATGATATTCGGGGCTATGTAAAGGCTAACAATTTGGATTATGCTTATGACTATGGAGCTTCTACCGATTGGCAGAAGGAGGTACTTCGTACAGGTATCAGCCATAACCACAACCTTTCCATCAATGGTGGCAGCAAGAAGACTACCTATATGACTTCCCTGAATTATAACAATCGTGAGGGTATCATCAAGGGAACTGATATGCATCGTATCAATTTCCGCTCTTTGGTAAGTTCTAAGGTTTTGAAAGACCATTTAGACCTTTCTGCAGGCTTGAATGCCATGTATGGTAAGCACGAGGGAGTGCCTATGAATAATGAGGGCGGTTCTGTACTAGATGCAATGAACTATTTTAACCCTACTACTCCTGTTAGAAATGAGGATGGCTCTTGGAGTAAGGGTGATGGTTCTAAAAACTATAACCCGCTATCCCTCATTGCAGAGGATTCTTCTGAGTTCGAGTGGAAACGTATGCAGTTTATCGCAAAGGCTACGGCTAATATTGTCAAGGGTTTGACTTGGAATGTCAACTATCAGTATAGTAATAAGCAGCGTACCTATAGTGCATACGATTCTCATAACACCCAGCTCAATGGTATCAGCGATTATCAGGGACGTGCCAACCGTAGCACATATCAAGGACATGACCAGACTTTCGAGACATACATCAACTATGATGCTACTTTCAATAAGGTACATAAGTTGGGCTTGATGGCAGGTTACTCTTGGGAGGAGCGTGTTAACAATGATGGCTTTGGACTGACCGTTCATAATTTCTTCGATGATAAATTGGGTTGGAATCAGTTGAAGTATGCTGGTACCATTGATGGCATGACTGCTGTGGAGAGCGGTACGAAGGAGACTGTCCGTAATATCTCTTTCTATGGTCGTCTGTCTTATTCATACAATAGCCGTTATATGTTGCAGGCTACCATTCGTCGCGATGGATCATCTGTGTTTGGTGATGGTCATCAGTGGGGATATTTCCCATCCGTATCAGGAGCTTGGAATGTCACTGAAGAAAAATTCATGGATGGCTTGAAGGATGCCTTGAAACTGTCTAACCTGAAGCTTCGTGTGGGTTATGGTGTAAGTGGTAATGCTCTTGGCTTTGGTGCATATACTGCTGTGGCTACCTATGGCGCGAATGGTTCTGTATCTACCATCAATGGTAAGAATTATGCTACATTGGTGGCTACCAAGTTGGCTAATCCGGATTTGAAGTGGGAGAAAACCAGTATGTTGAACATTGGCTTGGATTATGCCTTCTTCGATGGTCGTATCAATGGATCTATCGAGTATTACGACAAGAATACCAAGGATCTGATCTGGAATTATCCAGTATCTTCTTTCGTTTATCCTTATAGTACTATCGTAGCCAATGTGGGTGAAATCAGCAATCGTGGTATTGAGTTCTCTATCAATGCAATTCCTGTACGGAATCAGAATTTTACATGGACAACAACTCTGAACCTTTCTCATAATAAGAATAAGGTAAAGAAGTTGACTAATGAGAAGTATAGTACAGCAATCTTTACTCAGGGTGATCCTATGGTGGCTGGCGTGTCTGCCTATGGTTATACACAGCAGATTATGGAAGGTCAGCCTTTGGGTACGTTCTTCACCTACGAGTTTGCTGGTTACGACGAGGATGGTATTTCTGTATATTATAAGCATGATAAGGCTACAGGTGAGCGCAATGGCAAGACTACTAAGTCGCCAGCATTTGAAGACCGTACAATCACGGGTTGCGCACAGCCAAAGTTGAATGTGGGATGGAACAATAGTTTCAGTTATAAGAACTGGAGTGCTTCCTTCTTCTTTACTGGTGTGTTTGGCAATAAGATTTATAATGGTCTCCGAGCTCACTATACTGCACCAGACTTCTTTGCTGGTGGCAAGAATGTATTGAAGGAGTTTATTACCGACCGTCCGGCAACTGATACCAGTTCTAACATTCCATCAGATAAGTTCATAGAGAATGGCTCTTATGTTCGCTTGCAGAACCTATCCTTGGGTTATACTTTCCGCAATTTGGACGGATGGTTGAACAGCCTTCAGTTGTATGTTAATGCCAATAACGTCTTCACTATTACAAGCTACAAGGGATTGGATCCAGAGGTTAATCTTGGTGGAATCGACCCTGGTGTGGATTATCGTTGGAGTAATTATCCACATACTCGTACGATTATGGTGGGTGCTAAAATCAATTTCTAACAACATTTAAATACGCTTAGAATATGAAACTAAATATAAAGACTTTGTTCGCGGCTAGTTTAGCTACTTTGGCTGTGAGTTGTACAGACTTGGATGTACCGGTAGATTCTCAATATACGAAATATCCTGGTACGGAGGAGGCTATTGTTTCCAAGATGGCGGGTATCTATTTTCAGATGAGAGAGTGCTTTGGTCGCCGTTATATGGAGGCACAGGCACTGTCAAGTGATGAGTTTACGGCTTTGTCGTATAGTGGAAACTGGCTGGATTCTTATGCATACGCCAATACATCTTTGCATAATTTTACAGATGAGTGCGCTACCATTGACTGGATGAATGTGTTGGGTGAGGGTGTTGTGAAAGCCAATGAGGTTATCGATTCTGATGCTGATCCTAAGTATGTGGCTGCAGCTCGTGCCGTCCGTGCTTACTTCACTTATCTGGAAATGGACAACTTTGGTGATGCTCCTATCGTAGATAAGGTCTATTGCGAGAAGAATGGGGTGGATATTACTGCCCGCCAGCCTCGCGCAGATGTTGCCAAGTGGATAGAGAGTGAACTCCTGGCTGTAGCAGATCAACTTCCAGAGGAAACTACCGGAGAGAACTATGGCAAGCCGAATAAGTATATGGCATACGGTCTTTTGGCTCGCTTGTATATCAACTGGCCTGTTTATACAGCAGCTTCCGTTGATCAATATGATGCAGCCAATTACAGCAATGAAAAGTTGAATGCTTGTGTAGAGGCTTGTGATAAGATCATCAATGCAGGTAAGTTTGCCCTGGGACCTGTAGCTTATCGCTTCAAGTTTGCTCCTAATAATACCGAGTTGGTGGAGAAGGGTGAAATTAAGGACTTCATCTATGTAATGCCTTACCATACATTGGATGCTACTGGTATGCAGTATGGTCGTTCGCATTCTTATAAGGATATCAAGAAGTTGGCTCCTAGTTATTATGGCACAGCCATGTCTAACTCTGGTGGTGCGTATATAACTGTAACTCCTGAGGCTGCTGCTCGCTTCAATCTGGAAGGTGATGAGCGTAATACGATGGTGCTTCAGGGTACTGTACATGTATATGACCCGGAGACACTCCTTCCTACCGACCAGATTTGTAAGGATCGCAATGGTAATCCATTGGTGTTGGAAACAAACATTAAGTTGGTGAAGCAGAGTTCTGAGCTTGATGCAGGAGATAATGTGGAAGGCTGGCGCCAGGGCGCTCGTTCTGTGAAATGGTTTGTTAGCAATGAGGACTTTAAGAATGGACGTAATCAGTCTAACGACATACCTCTGATTCGCTATGCCGACATTTTGCTGATGAAGGCTGAAGCTATTGCACGTGGTGCATCGGCAACAGGTGGAGATACTTCTCTTAGTCTTTTCAATCAGATTCGTTCATACGTTCATGCACCGGAGCTTGATCATACCCCATCTTTGGATGAAATTTATGAGGAGCGTGGTCGTGAGTTCTTTGATGAGAACCTTCGTCGTATGGATATGATTCGCTTTGGTCATTTCGAGGATGAGTATTGCTTCCACAAGAAAGGTTTCGAAAATGCGAATTTTGACAAGACTCATCGTATCTTCCCATTGCATAAGGGATTGCAGTTGGATACAAATCCTAAGTGGAAACAGAATCCTGGATATTAATCGGTTGAATGATGATAAATGGGGAGTGGTGGATTCTGCCACTCCCTTTTTTCTAATTGTTAGATGAAGTTTGTTTCATTTTGATAAAACTGTTTGATTATGAGAAGAAATCTATTGTTGTTATTACTGTGGTTGGCAGGCTTGCTAGCTGTAGATGCTCAAACATTGAGCCGTAAAGAGGTCGAGACTTACGTGATTAATCAATATGGAAAAAGATGGAAAGACATTGCGCTTTATCTTGGCGAAAAAGATACGTTGGACAAGGACAATGCTTTGACGTTTGAGAAAACCATCTCGGTGCGAGGCAAGAGTAAAAATGAACTCTTTGTCGATTTGAATTATTGGTTTCTGAAAACCTTTAGCAATGCTAGTTCATCGATAGAGATGGCAGACAAGGAATTGGGGGTTATCATGGCAAAGGGTTATTTGCCAGGCATTGCTTATCACTCGGGAGGTTATTCCTCTTATTGTGTCAATATTCGTCCTCTTGTGCGTTGCGACATCAAAGATGAACAGGTCAAACTGACGATTGTTGTTCCAAATTATGAGGTGACGAAAGTTGATGATGGTATTTGGAGTGCCATGCTGGATGAGGATTTCGACAAGCATCCCCCATATACTGTGAACGAAACATGGTCGCTTAATGTTTGTTTTCCTTTTGCGAAGAAAGATAGAACCAAGAAAACTTCCAGCAAGGCATTGGTGATGAGTCATGGATATGTGGAAGTCTTGATGAATCGCATTCAAATGGCGTTATAGCTGCGCCAAAATGTTTATTTTATCACGATTTTGGCGCACTTTCAGCTTTATAATGCGCCAAAATGTGATAAAACTGAAGGTTTTGGCGCACTTATTAATTAAAACGTATGAAGAGAAGCGTATTCTTAACTATATTTTTTGCCCTTGGGCTATCCTCGTTGATGGCCCAGGATTATTCCCGATATGTGGATCCACGTATCGGAAGTGAGGGATTGGGAAGAACTTTCCCTGGTCCTTGTATGCCTTATGGTATGGCGAAGCCAGGACCGGATGCCGTGACTATGCCGAATGCAGGATGGGCGCCGATACCTGAACCTGTCAAGGGATTCTCGCAGATGCATGTCAGCGGAACGGGAGGTGGACAGAAATATGGCAATATCCTGATTCAGCCTTACTTCGACTCCAAGGAAATCATCCAGAAACGGGTGGATGAGAAGGTCTCTTTGGGATATTATGCGTGTACCTTTGAGAATGGAATACAAACTGAGATTACTGCCTCAGAACGTTGTGCTTTCTATCGGTTGGACTTTGGCAAGAAGCAGAAGGGAAAACTCTTGATAGATGTGGCTACTTTCTTAGGAATAGATACGATTCCAGATAAGCGCGAAGCGCAGCAGTATGTGGATTCGTATGTTACCTGTGATGGGAAATATGCCGTCTCTGGATGGAGTACGGTTCGGGGCGGCTGGAACAATGGCGGCCCTTATACCGTATATTTCTATTTGCAGAGCGATGTGCCTTTATCTAATAGCGATGCGACTTTATATAATAAGGTGAAGGAATCAAAGACAAGATTGGATGTTGCCTTCTCGAAAAGTACCGTCAATCTGAAGGTCGGTATTTCGCATATCAGTATCGCCCAAGCCAAGCGGAATATCCCTACCTGTGGTTTCGATGCCCAGTTGAAGCATCTACGAGAAACCTGGAATGGAAAATTGAGGAAGATAGAAATCGCAGGAACTGAAAAACAGAAACGGATGTTCTACACGGGCATCTACCATACGATGCTGATGCCTGTTGATAAGTCAGGGGAAAATCCTCATTTCTCTGATACTCCTTATTATGATGATTACTATGCCATTTGGGATACTTACCGTACATCTATGCCGCTTCTTACTCTGATAGATGAGGATAAGCAGCGGGATATGATCCATTCGCTTCTGAATATTTATAAGCATGATGGCTATATGCCGGATGCCCGGAGTGGTAATTGGAATGGAAGAACCCAGGGAGGAAGCAACGCTGAAATTGTGATAGCCGATGCTTTTGCCAAAGGGATGAAAGGTATCGACTATGAATTGGCACTCAAGGCTATGATCAAGGATGCTGAAGTTCCACCAACTGATCATGATGGGTATTTGGGAAGTGTGCCTGATGAAAAGCATGGCCGTGGTGGATTGAAGGAATACAATACGCTTGGCTATATCCCTTATGGTATCGACAGAGCTGGCAATCGTACGGTGGAATACAGTTATGATGATTGGTGTATCGCTCAGGTGGCGAAAGGGTTAGGACATCAAGACCTGTATCAGAAATATCTCAAGCGCTCAGCTAACTGGCGCAATCTTTGGCGTGGAGATTATGAATGGCAAGGGATGCGTGGCTTCATCATGCCTCGTGATGCAGATGGGAGATGGCTCGACTCTGTGCCTTGGGGAAAGTCGAAGGTTTATCAACCGCTGATTCCTTATCGCCCTGATACGAAGGTGGCTCCCTGGTATCTGCCATGGTGGAGTACTTTCTTCTATGAAGCTTTGTCGGCTGAATATAGTCTCAGCATTCCGCATGATGTGCCGGGATTGGTGGAGTTGTGCGGCGGCAAGGAGGCTTTTATCAAGCGCCTTCATACATTCTTTGCCAACAAACATTATAATGTTGCTAACGAACCGAGTTTTATGACTCCTTATCTCTACCATTGGGTGGATAGACCTGATCTGAGTGTAGCACGTATCAGACAGATTGTGAATGACAACTATAACGATACTCCGCTCGGTTTGCCGGGAAATGATGATAGCGGCGCCATGTCTTCCTGGCTTGTCTTCAATATGATGGGGCTTTATCCCGTGGCAGGACAGAATCTCTATCTGGTAGGCTCGCCGCTGATTCCTGAATATACGATTCATCTGGAGAATGGCAAAAAACTGCAAGTGGTAAGGGATGAAAAGATGAAATCCTGGGATAGGAAATTCTTGACTCATGAGTTATTAACAAATGGTGGAAAACTTGTGCTTCCTGGTTTTTCTGCTGTTGATTCTACTGTTGATAACGATGCTAAGATGCTGATTCCTAATCAGAAAGAGCGTTTTCCACGTTGTGAACAAAATGTGGATAACTTGTTGAAAAGTATTCCTTCACAGGGTATTTCTCATTTCGTTTTAAACCGTCAGTATCGCAATTGGGAGCTCGGGGCAACTTATCTGAATGGAAACCGTGACACCCTGTATGTGAAATGCAACCAGTCGGTCTATCTGATACCGGAAAGACTGGTGGATGAGGCTGCTGGTTTCTCTTGGGACAATCCGCAGAAAGGAAAGAATATCTATGTCTGCAACAAGTCGCAGAATAAAGGAATGTGTGATGGTACCTTCCTGTTTATTTCCAGAAAAGCCTTACAGCAGTTGCTTCATTCTGGTACTTTCATCTATAATGGTATTACTTGGCGACAGGTGTCAAGGGATGCAAAGACCATTGTCGTGCGGGCGGATATAGATGGCACAACGATGTGTATCAGTCTTTGTCACCAACTGCCATGGGTGCTTTGGATGAAAAACAATCCTTTAGGAATTGATTGGACCCTCACAGGAATGCTTCCGGACAGGAAATGATTCTTTCTAAGGAAAATTGTTTCAGATTTGTTCTGATAATAGAATTAATTTTGTATCTTTCCTCTATAAAACGAAAATGATTTCCCTCGCAAAGGTAACTAAAACAAGGGA
>OIZP01001709.1_pt1 | contig 10794 bp, 10 predicted proteins | sample 1588531 | NCBI WGS metagenome assembly OIZP01 (sample SAMN03283283) | human gut metagenome | biome: human-associated habitat; material: feces | host: Homo sapiens | place: Peru | collected 2012 | reverse complement strand
TAAACGGTTCTATCGCTACCGAAAAGCACGGCACCGAAGGTTTCGGCTACGACCCGATCTTCGTTCCGGAAGGCTACGACCAGAGTTTCGCCCAGCTGGGTGAGGAAATCAAGAACGGCATCAGCCATAGAGCCAGAGCCGTGGCTAAACTGGCTGAATACTTAAAGAACAAAAATGATTAATACCCTTTCGATATTAATCCCTACATATAATAATGTATGCGTTGAGCTTGTAAAATCCCTGCAAGCTCAAGCATCGTTATTGTATTCATTTTCAGATTCTCTCTCTTCAATCTCTCATTTCGAATACGAAATATTAGTCGCCGATGATGGTTCCACAGATGAAAGAACCATAGAAGGCAACCGTATCATCAACACCCTCACCCATTGCCGCTACATCGAGAGAAAAGAGAACGTGGGCAGGGCTGCCATCCGCAACTTCCTGGCAAGGGAGGCGAAATATACCTGGCTGCTTTTTATCGACAGCAACATGAACGTAATCAGCCATCAGTATCTTGCCAATTATCTAAAAGAAAAAGAAAGCGATGTGGTCTATGGAGGATATCAGATAAAGCGGGATGCTGAAACCAGAGAACGACTGAAATATAACCTACGATACATTTTCGAATCAGCCGGCACGCAGAACGGAAATCATCTCCAGCGACAGGCTCATCCCTATGCAGACTTCCATACCTCCAACTTTATCGTGAAGCGAAGCATCCTGCTGAAACACCCATTCGATGAACGGTTTTCCCACTATGGATATGAAGATGTGCTTTGGGGCAAGAATCTAAAAGACAATCACATACCGATTCTTCACGTAGATAATCCACTGGGTTATGAACACTTTATTGGCAATATGTCGTTTCTCTATAAAACAGAGGAAAGCCTGCGCACCCTCTATCAGTTCAGAAATGAACTGCAGGGCTATTCCAAAATCATCGACAATGCCCACAAGCTGAAAAGATGGCATCTCTATCCACCTTGCCAGTATCTCTTTCCGCTGCTGAGTCTGCCAATAAAAGCCAGGCTCACAGGCAATAAACCCAGTATTTTTATGTTTAATATATATAAGTTATTATATTATATACATTTAGATAGATGAGAAAGAAAATATGGATACTCCTCTCGTTCCTGATTCTTCAGGTTACCGCTTTCCAGAGCAGCGCCGCCATCGGCGACTGGAAAGCCTATATGGCGTACAGCGAAGTGCAGGAAATAGAAGAAGCCGGCAACTGGATTTTCGTGCAGGCTTCCAGCAATCTCTATGCTTACAACAGAAACGACCAGAGCATTCAGACCTTCAGCAAGATGGACTTTCTGAACGACTGCGATATCCAGCACATCGCTTACAACAAGACTGCCAAGCGGCTGCTCATCCTCTACAGCAATGCCAATATCGACCTGATGAACACCCAGAACTGGAACGTACAGAATCTGCCGGATTACTATGCTGCCACCATCACGGGCGACAAGACCATCAACAATATCTATATGTATGGCAAATTCGCCTATCTCTGCTATGGACTGGGCATCATCAAGCTCAATATGGCGGAGGGGGAAATCAGCGATACTTATACACTGGGATTCAAGGTGAACTGGTGCGAAATCAGGGATAACCAGATCTATGCCTACAGCAAGGAGGAGGGTACCTATCGCGCTGCCCTCTCTGACAACCTGCTCGACAGAAACCGATGGAGCAAGGTGGGGGCTTACACCGCTCCCAAGAAAGAGGACAAGAGCGAACTGATGAAGCTGGTAAGCAGCTTGCTGCCAGGAGGTCCGAAGTATAATCATTTCTGGTATATGAAGTTTATCCACAACCAGCTCTATACCTGCGGCGGCGCCTTTCTTTCGGGAATTTCTCTTGATACCCGTCCCGGTACCATCCAGGTATTGAACCGGGACTACTGGACCATCTATCAGGATGACATCAGGAATACGACGGGTTACCAGTATCAGGATATCAACTGTGTAGAACCGGATATCCACGATCCGAACCACGTGTTTGCTTCGGGCAGAACCGGACTCTATGAGTTTACGGACGGCAAACTGACACATTATTATAATAAGGACAACAGTATCCTGGAAGCTGCCGTGGATAGAGGAACGGTGCTGGACAATAACTATGTGCTGGTGCATAGTCTGCTATCGGATGAAAGCGGAAAGCTGTGGATTCTCAACAGCCAGGCTACCCACCGCTCCATCATCGAGATGAAAGACAACCAGTTGATAGCCCACGACCAGAAGACATTGAATGCGAACGGCTACAGTCTTTCGGCGATGACGGGTCTGATGAAGGACAGGCAGGGCAGACTCTGGTTCGTGAATGACAACCATGAAACTCCAGCCATCGTCTGCTATCAGCCGGAAACCGATGAAGTGAAGATGTTCAGCAAGCCCTTCACCAACCAGGATGGTGCGGAAATCAATCTCTATTATATCAGATGTATCAAGGAAGACCTGGATCATAATCTGTGGATAGGAACCGACCAGGGACCTTTCTACATCACTCCGCATATCCTGGATGACACGCAGCCAACGCTTACCCAGGTGAAAGTGCCGAGAAACGACGGTACCAATTATGCCGACTATCTGCTGGGCGGTGTGGATATTACCTGCATAGCGGTGGATCAGGCAAACAGAAAATGGTTTGGTACCAGCAACAACGGTGTCTATCTGATCAGCGCCGACAATATGGAGCAGATTCATCACTTCACGGCAACCAACAGCAAGCTGCTGTCGAACAACATCGAATCGCTCGCCATCAACGATGCCACCGGTGAGGTGTTTATCGGAACCAACAAGGGACTCTGCTCCTATATGAGCGATGCTACCGCCACCAACGAAGAGATGACCCAAGACAATGTATGGGCTTATCCGAACCCGGTAAAGCCAGACTATACAGGACTCATCACCATCACCGGTCTGTCGCTGGATGCGGATGTGAAGATAGTCAGTACCAGCGGAACCCTGGTGAATCAGGGCAGAAGCAACGGCGGCACCTATACCTGGAACGGCTGCGACCTGAAAGGCAGAAGAGTGGCTAGCGGAATCTATATGGTGGAAACCGCTACCAGCAACGGTGAGAAAGGTACCGTCTGCAAAATAGCCATCATCAGATAAAAGAGACAGCATCTTCTATCAGAAATATCAAGAGAACAAGCAATGAAACTCAGTATCATCATCCCCGTATATCGTGCCGAAGATACGCTCGAAAGATGCATCGGGAGTATCCTGCAGCAATCATTCACCAGCTACGAGCTGATTCTCGTAGATGATGGATCGCCTGATGCGTGCCCTCAGCTCTGCGATGAATATGCCGGGAAAGATAGTCGTATCCACGTTATCCACAAGGAAAACGGAGGTTTAAGCGATGCCAGAAATGTGGGGATAAAGAGGGCTAAAGGATTGTATATCACCTTTATAGACAGTGATGATGCGATTGGGGAAAACTCGCTTCAACAGCTGATGGAAGAACTTTATCAACATCCCGATGTGGATATTCTGGAATATCCCATCATGGAGAGAATCGGTCATCCCCATCGGGAAAAGCTCCTCTCCTTCGCTCCGAAAACCTATCAGAATGCCATCGAATACTGGTTGGCGGAAAAGGGCTATCATCATACCTATGCCTGCAACAAGATATTCAGGCGTTCGCTGTTTCAGAACATCGAATTTCCGAAAGGAAAAAGCTTTGAGGATGTGTGGACGATTCCGAAACTGATAGGGCTGACGGAGACTGAGCTTAATCCGGATAGGGCGGTAGTTCCTCCCCCACCCTTGAAAATAAGGGTGACGGATGTAGGGAAGTATCTCTATTACTGGAATCCTCATGGCATTACATCGCAGGCAGAATATCCCGATCTGTTTCAGCTGTATCTGGGACAGAGGCAGGCTTTGATGAAGCTGAAAATAGCGGGTAAAGAAAAGATGAAGCTACAAATGGGAGCAACAGAAGAAATTCTACTGAAATATCAGTCTTCATTAGAAGATTTCCTGACGCAGCATCTCAATGTCCTGCTCGATCTCTACGATTTATCGGGAAGATATGAACCGGATCCTCCCCTTATCCACGCCGTGAAATGGCTGGAAGGAAAAAAGGGGATTCATTCATTCAAACTCAAACTATTCAATATTTTAGGTTATCATTCATTATGCAAAATCAATCATCTCATACACAGAATATACAGGCGCCCTTAGTAAGTTTCATCATCACCACTTACAATATGCCTACGGAATATCTGCAGGAATGCCTCAAAAGCATCCTCCAGCTCTCACTCAATGCCAAGGAAAGAGAAATCATCCTCGTGGATGATGGAAGCGATATCTGTGCGATCAACGGACTCACGGAATATCTGCAGGATATCATCTATCTGCGACAGCCTAACCAGGGAGCCAGCGTGGCTAGAAACTATGGTATGATGATAGCCAAGGGCAGATTCATCCAGTTTGTGGATGGCGACGACTATCTGGTACAGACCGCCTACGAACATTGTCTCGACATCGTAAGATATCATCAGCCAGACATCGTGACTTTCAACTATGTAAAAAACAGGCAGACGGATACTCCTCCTTATGAATTGCCGACTCCGATATCGGGCACAGCCTATATGAGCAATCATAATCTGCATGGTTCTGCCTGCTCCTATATTTTCCGCAGCAGCATCAGAGGCACCCTGCAGTTTACGCCGGGCATCGTATATGGAGAAGATGAAGAGTTTACCCCTCAGCTTTTCCTGCGTGCCGAAAGAATCTTCAAGATGGAGACAGAGGCTTATTACTATCGTGAGAACCCGAACTCCGTAACCCATCAGATGGATCATGAGAAGATTAGCCAGAAAATGGATAACAGTCTGGAGGTAATCCTGCATCTGCAGAAACTGCTGGATAAGATTCCGGTGGCTGAAAGACAGGCGCTGAGTCGCCGCATCGCCCAACTCTCGATGGATTATCTGGTGAACAATATCCGACTGAAACATTCACTGATAGCCCTGAACCACGCCATCAAGAAGTTGAGAAAGCATGGACTCTATCCACTTCCAGACAAGGAATACACCAAGAAATATACCATGTTCAGAAAGATGATAGGTACCTACGTAGGAAGAATGGCGCTCCTCTTTTTCATCAAGAAATAAATGAGGAGTAAAAGGAGTTAATCAATAAGAAGATGAAGATACTATTAATGGGAGAATACAGTAACGTACATGCCACACTTGCCGAGGGACTCCGCAAGCTGGGGCATGAGGTTACCGTGCTCTCCAACGGCGACTTCTGGAAGAATTATCCACGAGATATCAACATGGTGAGAAAGCCTGGAAAACTGGGTGGAATCCTATATTTGATAAAGTTATACACAATTGTGCATAAGTTAAGGGGATATGACATCGTCCAGCTCATCAACCCGATGTTTCTGGAGTTGAAGGCTGAGCGTATCTTCCCAATTTACCGGTATTTGAGAAAGCACAACAGGAAGGTGGTGCTGGCTGCATTCGGTATGGATTACTATTGGGTAAGCGTCTGCTGCCAGGATAAGCCATTGAGATACAGCGATTTCAATATAGGAGATGAATTACGCACCAATGCCGATGCCCTGAAAGAAAGAAAAGACTGGCTGGGAACCGCCAAGGAAAGACTCAACCGGATGATAGCTGAAGATTGCGACGGCATCATAGCGGGACTCTATGAATACTGGGTATGTTATCAACCGCATTTTCCACAGAAAACCACGTTTATCCCCTATCCTATCCACACTTATTCACAATCCCATCAGGATAGGGATAAAAGGGCAGCTTCTGTAGATATTCCCAAAAGACCTTCCCAAAAGTTGAAGTTATTCATAGGTATCAACAAAACCAGAAGTGAGTATAAGGGTACGGACATCATGCTGAAGGCTGCCCAGGCAATCGCCGAGAAATATCCGGAAAAGGTAGAACTGCGTATCGCCCAAAACGTGCCTTTTGCGGAATATGTAAAGATGATGAACGGCAGCGATGCCATCCTCGACCAGCTCTACAGTTATACTCCATCAATGAATCCGCTAGAGGCAATGGCGAGGGGTATCATCTGCATAGGTGGTGGAGAACCAGAAAACTACGAGATTATCCACGAAGAGCATCTCCGTCCCATCATCAATGTGCAGCCCAACTATGAGAGCGTATATCAAGAGTTGGAGCACCTGGTGCTTCACCCAGAACTGATACCGCAGCTTAAGCAACAGAGCATCGAATACATCAGCAAGCATCATGAATACATAAAGGTAGCTAAACAATATGAAGAATACTACAAGAGCCTGTTAGCCTAGGCTCTTGTAATAAAAGAAGTATCTGAAATCAGGTGATACCGATGAAGAAGATTGCTATTATATATAAAGGTAACGATCTTTGGAGAGTAGAGGAATGGCGCTGAAGAGGATAAGCCCTAATGATCTTTTATATTCAGCGGCGTTGAATCTCCGTTCAGCGACGTTGAATGTGCATTCAACGACGCTGAACGTATGTTCAATGTCGCTGAACGGAGATTTTCTTTAATAGTATCAACATTTACCATAAAGGATATTCCTATTTTCCCTTAATGGTATTCTTATTTTCCCTTAATAGTATGCCTATTTCCCCTTATGGGATTGAGCCGTCATTAAACTACTCATTCATCCACATCCTGAATCCTTCACCGCGAAGAGTATCCAGGTGGATAGAGGCATCCTTGGCGAAATATTTTCTGAGGTTATAAACCACGTTGTTGAGGTTCTCATCCGAACAGCTAATGCCTCTCCATACAGAATCCTTGAGGTCCTGACGGGTAACTACTTCTCCTTTATTGATCCATAGAGCCTTGATGGTAGCATATTCCGTGTTACTCAGCGTTTTCTCGTTGTTACCATAAATTCTGAGAATATGGGTTTCCGTATCAAGGGTGTAGGCTCCTATATTGATTTTTCGGGAGTTGCTGAAGTCGCTATGCTTGGCGTAACGTTTCACCCACAGCAACAGTTTCTCTTTGCTGAACGGCTTCTCCAGATAAACCACTGCGTCATTTGTTACAGCCCGTTCCTCTGTTTCCACCCCGCTGTCAGAAGATACGAAGATGATAGGAATGTCTTCGGCGGCGAGTCGGATATCGTTGATTCTCTCAAGACTGTTTTCTTCTCCCACCATCACATCCAGGATAATGATGTTGGGGTTCAGTTTCATGATGAGACTCTCTATGCCAAACAGAGAGTTCTGAAAATAGACCTCATAATCTGCAGCCTTCAGGATCTTGGTTGCGATGTTGCCAAACAACAGGTCATCATCTACCAGCAATACTTTTATCTTTTCCATTGTCTTGTTGTTTTTTCTATTCTTATTTTCTATTTCCTATTTCTTGTTCAGGGGAAGAGTAAAGGTAAAGGTGCTGCCCTTGCTCGGTTCACTTTCTACCCTGATGGTTCCTCCATGTGCCCTGACGGCATATTTCACCAGAGCAAGTCCGATGCCATATCCGTTCTTATGCTGGGTTCCCGGTATGCGATAGAATTGCTCGAAAATCTTCTTCTGATATTTTCTGTCGATTCCGATACCGTTGTCTTTTACGCTGACGATGGCGTTTTTTTCATCCGAACGGATACTTACTTCTATGTCAGCTTCCGCTTCAGAATACTTCACGGCGTTTTCAATCAGGTTGCCCAGAACATTCGCTATCAGATAGCGGTCTGCCGGAACCTCTTCCTTATCGGTTCTGCAGTCATGGATATGTATGCAGTGTGGCTTGTCTGCATAGTTGCTGTCTACCTGTTCCTGTGCCAGTTTTGCCAATTCTATGAGATTTACCGGTTCTTTGTTTAGAGCAAACTTGTTTTCTCCAGCTTTGGCAGTAATGAGAATCGTCTTGATGGTATTGGCAAGATTCTGAATCTTCTTCTCCGAAGAATGTAGCAACTCCTGGAGCTGCATGTCTTCTATGCTGTCCTTGATGAATCCCAACGTGAGGAGTACGCTTGCCAATGGAGCCTTCAGGTCGTGGATGGTGCCATGAATGCTGACCTCTCGATTTCTCAAAAGATTTTCCTTGTTTCTGATGGCAGTCATCTGGTATCCAACGCAGAAGACGATGATGAGGGCTAGCAAAATGGTGGACACAAGTGTTTCTATTGAATTTCTGATGAAAGAAGATGGAGTTATATTCACCCTTGCCTGTACGAAACGGATAGGTTTGAGCCCGATGGCGATAGGCTTGCTAGCCTGCCAAGTCTCAATGTCCTTTGTTTGTCCATAACTCTTGATGACCTTTTTGTTCTCATCTAATATCAATAAGGTATAAGAGAAATCCTCATTTAGATTCTTCTTGAATATTTGAGAGAGTTTCTTGAGATTAATAGGATTGCCTTTGGCGGTGAGCATGTCTTTGGTTAATAATCCCATAGCTTCCGCTTCGGTTTCCGCAATGCCTTTGTCTCTTAGGTCTTGGATGTTTATTTCGTCAAAATCAATAATATCTTCTTTCTTTGGCTTTGCTTTAAGAAAGTCTTCTTCTGTCATAGACTTATAGTAAACTCGCTGTTTCCCATCATTATGTGAGTGCTTGTTCTTATGTGCTCGTATTGCATATTCTTCATCGATGGCAATTCTTAGTACAGAATTTATCTTGTCTGTTTCATTGAGGATATAGTTTTTGTGCTGCAAAGACATGTTATATACTTGTAGCAAAGTAACAACGATAAGTGCTAAAACTGTTATACAATAATATTTTTTCATGCTTAGTTTTTTAACTATTAAACTTTAAAAGTGCAAAAATACAAATAATTTTTCAAAGTAGCGTGCTTTCTAACATCATTTTTACATCATAATCTGGGGGGGTAAATATTATGTGAAAAATGATGTAAAAAGTTTGGTAGTTTGAGCAATTTGCCGTAATTTTGCACTCAGATATTTTAATTAATATAAAGAGTAACAGCTATGGATATATTGAAAAATCATGAACTGGGCAAAGTCTTAGGTGGCGGCTATTGGTGGCAAGCACCTAATGGTCAATGGATTTACGATAGTCTTCCAAGATAGTTAACATGGTATAAACTCTTAATTGTAAAAAACGGTTATTATGAGGATTTTAATAAGTATATCGGTATTATTCTTTTATGCACTTTTGTTGCAAGCTAAGAATGAGGTTATAGATCATGGGCAATTTTTGTGCTCATATTATTATTGTTATTCGAAAGATACGATAAAGAATGATGAGAAAGGAGAGGATTTACTCTTTCTTTCTATCGGAAAGAATGTTTCAAAATGCTACAGCTATTATACGTATCAGTCTGATTCCTTGCAATCTACAGAAGATGGCAAGGCAAAGTTTCGTGCTTTATTCAAAGAAGCCCTTAAGCGAGAAGGATATCTGACTAATTCTTTTCCACATCGCAGAATGACGGCGTGCGTCTATAAGAATTATCCGCAGAATATGATGACGGTAACGGACGATCTGATGTCTCAGTATTATGAATATAGTGATAGCCTGGGTGTACAGAATTGGGTCGTAGAAGGTGATAGCATTAAAAACATATTAGGCTATAACTGCCAGAAGGCAACCTGCAGATTCCGTGGTCGCTCTTGGACGGCATGGTTTGCCTTGGATGTTCCTATGAGTGATGGCCCTTGGAAATTTTGTGGACTTCCTGGTTTGATTATGGAAGTGTATGACAAGGGGAGACAGCAATATTTTTGCATCAAGGGATTGCAGAAGGATGCTGGCACGCCTATCGTTTATGATGTTTTCAATAGAAAACGGGTAAAGATTGACCGGAAAGCTTTTCTGAAGTCTAAATATAATTATTTTCATAATCAAAATAGCATAAACGAGGCGATGACAGGAATATCGCTGGACTCGTCAGATTCTCAACGTAATTATGACTTAATAGAAAGAGAATAGAATATTAATTTTAAACAAGAAAAAGTTATGGAGAGAAAGTGTTTCATATTTCTATTTTTAACTTTTTATCTTATTGGCTTTGCCCAAAATAAAAAGATAGATACGGCTAATATGCTGTGTAGCTATGTATATGAATATCTTACGGATACGCTGTCTGGAGAACAACAGCGCAAGGAAGACTTGCTCTATCTGCAAATCGGAGCGGAGTGTTCTAAATGCTATAGCTATTATACTTATCAGTGTGATTCTCTGATGGCTTCTCCTAATGGCGATAAACTATGGGATAGCTTCTTGACGGAAGCGATAGGGAAGGGATTGAAAGGGAAGCAATTGTACAATGCCATACCCCATCGCAGAATGACTGCTACCATTTATAAGAATTATCCGCAAGGAAAGATAACTGTTACCGACTTCTTGCTGGGACAATATTACCTTTATGAGGATGCTTTAAACTCACAGGAGTGGAATATGGAAAATGACAGCACGAAGATGGTGCTCGGTCATGAATGCCAAAAGGCTACCTGCTGCTTCCGGGGAAGACAATGGACTGCCTGGTTTGCTTTGGATGTTCCTGTAAGTGACGGTCCCTGGAAGTTCTGCGGACTCCCTGGCTTGATTATGGAAGTGTATGATAGGGGAAAGCAATACTATTTCTGTATCAATGGAATGCAGCAGGTTAGTGCAAAACCTATTACTTTTGGGGTACAGGATAAGGAATTCAAGCGCTTTCAGAAAACGACAAGAAAGGATTTCCTGCAATCAAAATATAAGTATCTGAAAAATTGGAACAGTATCAACGAGGCTTCAACGGGAATATCTCTGGGTGGTTCGGATGAGGCTCTGAAATATGATCTGATAGAAAAAGAATAAGTATCAACGTAAAGAGAGAACGGATTGG
>OIZP01001708.1_pt1 | contig 10795 bp, 11 predicted proteins | sample 1588531 | NCBI WGS metagenome assembly OIZP01 (sample SAMN03283283) | human gut metagenome | biome: human-associated habitat; material: feces | host: Homo sapiens | place: Peru | collected 2012 | reverse complement strand
AGCTGCACGGTGTCAAGGGCGGCATGACCAACTGCCAGAACGAGATGAAGAAGGCTGTCGAGGCTGGTTACTGGAACCTGTTCACCTTCAACCCGGCCAACAAGGCTCAGGGCAAGAACCCGTTCACTCTGACCTCCAAGGCTGTGGATGGCGAGAAGTATCAGGCACTGCTGGCAAACGAGACCCGTTACAGCCGCCTGACCCGCGCTTTCCCCGACCGCGCAAAGACCCTGTTTGCACGCAACGAGCAGGTTGCAAACGACCGTTACGAGCATCTGACTCGCCTGGTCGAGCTGTACAAGTAATTTTTCCGGCTGAAGTTCTGGTTTTCTGCGCCGCAGCGGCACCCTGGTCCGAAAGGCGGCTGCTCCGCACTGGCGATTACTGCGCAACGCAGCAGTGCGAAACTGTGGCAGCGAAACATCTGCTTTTGTTGGAATAAGGAACGTGCAAGCTTTGCACCTTGCCTTTTGCAGGCAAAAACCTGATTTCATTCCCTCGCCGGGTGCGGCACAGATCCGTACCCGGCAGGGTGTTTGAAATACCAAAGCGCCCGCGAGGGCCCTTGAAAGCACACCGCGTGTGTGTCGGGAGCATAAGGTCTGCTGGCAGATACCTTGCTCCGCCTGCTGCATAAGACCTGCTTTGCAGAGCAGGGATCTTGCCGCAGGAAAAACGAGATGCGTTTTAGCGCCCCATCCATTGTTTCAGTGGATGGGGCGTATTTTTATCGGAAAAAATATCTCGTTGACGGGTGTAATCTCTCATGCTAAAATAGAATCAGGAAAACAGATGGGAGGAAAAATCATGAAGAACTGTGCTTTTTTAAGCAATGAGGGTAGCATGACCTCTTTTTGCTATGGAGATAAAAATATCCGGTTCCGTACCTCCTCAGCACTGGAACGATATACCGATGTGGTCGAATGGGAAAACGGATATCTGGTGGTTATGGCAAAATACAAAAACCGTCCAGTGGAAGAAGAATATATCGACCTGGTGCCGATTTTGAAGAATCTGTATATTGACCCGGATGATTTTCTGAAACCCATCCAGAAAGTGAGCTTGTGCGATGCCTGATATTTTGAAAGTTGCAGATGCAGCCAATATGATCGTAAACGGATATGCATTTACCGAAGAAAACGGAATGATCCGGGTCCTGAATTTGAAGCATCCTGACAGAGCCTGCGTGTTGACCCCGAACGGCGAAATTGCAGAAACAACAATGGATGATATCGAGCTCTCTATTGTGGCCGGATATTATCAGAAGAACAAAAAATATCTGGAGGAGCCGTAAATGCCAAAGTATTATGACTTCAAAATCTGCGGCTACTACCTCTATTTTACGGCGCACTGCATCATTGAATGCATGCATGTCCACGCCAGTGACCGGCGGCTGACGGAAGCAGACTCCGCCAAGTTTTTTGTAAAGAGCAACGGCGATACCGAGGTGCAGAATCAAGGCATGCTGACAGACCGGGAACTGCGAAAAATCCGGGCGTTCATCAAAGACAATTATCAGGAAATGTACCTCAGATGGTCAGAAATGAGCGAAAACGGCTTTTATGGCGAGTAATCATGGCGTGTCTGCTATTTTACAGTTTCTTCATAGCTTTTTCATGAAATCAAACGTGAAAACTGCTATACTACGGACATAAGGAACCGGGGCCGCAACCGATTCCTTGTACATGATTCCTCCTCACACCAAGGCAATATCCGAACAGAAAGCCCATTCCAGCGTTCCGCAAGTGCTGGAAGGGGCTTTCTGCGTTTTTGACGGAAATTTCCCTCGCCTTTTGGCGGATTTAGGGTTGACCGGCCTTTTCGTGAACGCTATAATAAAAAGTAGAAAAGAATTTTAGGAGGTGAACGCAGGACAATGGACCCGGATCATAGTCGAAGACGTGGATCAGGAATGATGGGACACAAGGCAAAAGGAACTGCGTTCGCCTTTTTTGCCCGGTAAGAGGTGCCGGCAGGTACTTCTTAGCGGGGAGAAAGGGCGCGGCTTTGTGCGCCACAGCGGCCTTATGGGGGCGTTGCGGGCAGAGTGCGGCGCTTTTTGTTTTGCGGCCTGACCGGTCCCGCCGGAACACGGTAAGGAGGAACGCAAAATGGAACAAGAAGAAAAGAAAACCGCTGCGGCGGAGGCTTCGCTCCCGGCGCAGGAACTGCCCACTGATATCCCTGCAGAGGTGCGACAGAAGCTGGCCGAGGACCTGAACGAGGAGGCCACCGAGGACCTCAAGCAGGACATCCGCGAAGCCGAAAAAGAAGAAGCTCGGGATGAAGAAGTCAAGGCAGACCCAGAAATGCTGACCAAGAGCCGCCTGCTCAAGATGCTGGTCAAAAAGCAGTACGTCAAGCTGCGTGAAGTGACGGAAGAAGAACAGCCCGCCGACCTGGCCGAGCTGCTGGAGGAGCTGGACGAGAACAACCGCCTGGTGGTGTTCCGCCTGCTGAAAAAGGACGTTGCCACCGAGGCATTCGCCTATATGTCGGACGAGGCCCGCGATGACCTGGTCAACGCATTCTCGGACGTGGAGCTGGTCAGCGCCATTGAGGAAATGAGCCTGGACGATGCCGCCGACCTGCTGGAAGATATGCCCGCAGGCGTGGTCAAACGGGTGCTGGAAAAGTCCTCCAGGCAGACCCGTGAGAGCCTGAACAAGCTGCTGAACTACCCCGAAAGCTCGGCCGGCAGCCTGATGACCCCCGAATATGTCCGCCTGAAAAAGGAAATGAACGTGAGCGAGGCCTTGGCTGCCATCCGCCGCCAGGGTGAAAACGCCGAGACGGTCTACACCAACTATGTGGTGGAGCGCAACCGTCTGCTGGGCGTTGTTTCGGCCCGCAGCCTGCTGCTGGCCGATCCGCAGACCCCGATTGCCGACATCATGGACGATAACGTGGTCACCGTCAAGGTTACGGACGACCAGGAGTTTGTGGCGCGTGAGATGCAGCGATACGACTTTACCGCAATGCCCGTTCTGGACAACGAGGGCATGTTCGTGGGCATCATCACCATCGATGATGCAATCGATGTCCTGACCGACGAGAGCACCGAGGATATGCAGAAGATGGCGGCCATTCTGCCGGACGACGATGCCACCACCTACTTTGGCACCAGCGTCTGGACCCACGCCAAGCAGCGCATCCCCTGGCTGCTGATCCTGATGCTGTCTGCCACCTTTACCGGCATGGTCACCACCCACTATGAGGAAGCCTTTGTCAGCCTGCCGCTGCTGGTATCTTTCATGCCCATGCTGATGGATACTGCGGGCAACTGCGGCAACCAGATCAGCACCCTGATGGTGCGCGGCCTGGCCCTGGGTGAGGTGGAACCGTCCGATTTCCTGCAGGTCCTGGGGAAGGAGCTGCGTGTCTCGGCCATTGTGGGCGCGGTGCTGGGCCTGGTCAACGGCCTGCGCATCTATCTGATGTACACGTTCCTCTTTCCCGGCCAGTACGCCAACGTGATGGGCTATGCCATCGTGGTCAGTGTGTCGCTGTTCTTCAGTGTCATTCTGGCAAAGCTGGTGGGCGGTATGCTGCCGCTGGCGGCCAAAAAACTGGGCGCTGACCCCGCTATCATGGCGACCCCGTTCATCACCACCATTGTGGATGCATGCAGCCTGATCCTGTATTTCCAGATCGCACAGCTGGTGTTCCGCAACATGATGTGACCCCCTTTTTTCCCTGAATGCAGATGCCTCCGCAGCCGGTTTCGTGCCGGTAGCTGCGGGGGCATTTTTTGTGGAAAACCCAGGATTTCCGGCGGTTTTCCACAGAGCGGTTTTGAGCGGGAGGCAATGTTGAAAACTGGGACAAACTGCATTCCAGCCGGGAGAACCCGAAACGCAGGCTCCGGCCGCTGCTGTAAAAAATAAATTTTAGGGTTCGACTTCCTTTCGGAAAAAAGGAGAAAAGCCCGCTTTTCTCCCCGGAGAGTGACCTGAAATTTTTCCGGAAATACCCCATGTATAAAATGCGTACTCTGAAAAAGTGGAAAACTCAGTGGAAAAAGTGGAAAACATCGTGGGAAAACCGGGGCTTTTTTCACAATTTCAGTGGAAAACCCTGTGGAAAAAGTGGATAAATCCATTTCGGGGAGACAAAAATGGATACAACCTGCTGTTTTGGCACTCGGAGCCGCCGACAGCTAAGAGCCTTTGTTCACAGGGATTTCCTTGAACGTCCTGAGGAAACATGATACAATAAAAGCTGCAAGCATTCCCCCCGGTGCGGGGCGGAAAATCTGTAAAAACGGAGGCACCTGCCTATGAACTGGATCACCAAGCTGGAGCGGAAATATGGCCGCCTGTGCATCCCCAACCTGATCAACATCCTGATCGGCGGGCAGATTTTGGTGTATGCCATTGAGCTGTTCGCCAACCAGTATATCTCCTTTTATCTCGATCTGGACCGCAGCGGTTTACTGGCGGGCCAGATCTGGCGGGTGATCACCTTTGTCCTGGTGCCGTTTTCCGGCGGCGGGCCGCTCAGCGTGATCTTGGGCATCTACTTTACCTGGTTCATCGGCAGTGCGCTGGAACGGGAATGGGGCGATTTCCGCTTCAACCTGTATGTCCTGCTGGGCATGGCGGGGGCCGTGGTGGCCTGCCTGCTGACCGGCTACGCCGATACCTACTGCCTTTCCCTTTCGCTGCTGCTGGCCTTTGCTATGCTCTACCCGGAACTGCAGGTGCTGCTGTTCTTTGTGGTCCCCATCAAGGTCAAATATTTTGGCTGGTTCTCAGCGGCGCTGTGGGTGTTTGGCTTTTTGGGCATGGGCCCTGCGGGCAAGCTGAATTATCTGCTGTGCATGCTGGGCTTTGCGGCCTTTTTTGGCCCGCAGGCGTGGCGCAGCATCCGTGCCTGGGTGCGCCGGGAGCAGTGGAAACGCAAGAACCGGCGCTGAACCTCCTGATCTGCGGCAAAAAAGTAACGGCGGGAGCGGAGGACAGAAATGCTGATCGAGCGATTGGAAGGCAATGCGGAACTGAAACGCAGCATCCGGTTGATGCTGGACAGCCGCCGCCTGACCCACAGTGTGCTGCTGGTGGGCGAAACAGGCCTTGGTGCAGGCTTTGCGGCCCGGTGCGTGGCGGCTGATTACCTCTACCCGGCGGGGGGCGCTCCGGCCGAAGCCCTGCTGCGGGGCGAGTGCTGCCGCGCCGTGGGGAAGCCCGGCAAGCGCGACAGCGGCCAGATCGAAACGGGGATCGTGCGGGAAGCCATCTCGGTGGAGGGCATGGGCGCGGGAGGCCGGTACCTGGTCAGCCAGGTCACGGCCATGCGCAGCGAGATTTTCAACACCAGCCTTTCGGCCGAGGGCCGCGCTGTCCTGCTTTACCATGTGGAGCGGATGAACGAGGAATCCGCCAATGCCCTGCTCAAGGTGATGGAGGAGCCGCCGGAGGGCGTGCTGTTCCTGCTGACAGCGGATTCGCTGGCGGGCGTGCTGCCCACCATCCGGAGCCGCTGTGTCAGCTTTGCCATGGCTCCGGTGTCCCCTGCGGCCTGTGCCCGCTACTGCGCGGCGCAGGGGGTGGACAAAGCCGATGCCGACCTGTACAGCGAGCTGTTCGATGGCCACATCGGCACCGTGCTGGCCGCTGCAAAGGACGAAGCCCGCCGCCAGCAGGTGGAAAAGGCCCTGGCTCTTGCCAAGGCTGCTGCGGCCAAGGACAGCTACGCAGCCGCTGTGCTGCTGGCCCCCTATGAAAAGGAGAAGGCCGGGGCCGCCGCTCTATTGGCCGACCTGCGCGCTGTGGCGGCGGCCGGGCTGCGGGAAAGCCCCCGCGCCCCGGTGCGGGGCGAGGCTGCCTGCAGGCTGATCGCAGCCGCCGATGCCGCGATCCAGCGGCTGCAGGCCCAGGTGAACCCGAAGATCACCTTGACGGTGTTTGCATCGCGGTTCAGAGCGCTATGATTTGTTCTCTTTTGGTGGCAAAAGAGAACCAGAAAAGAACCAGAAAACCGCGACGGTGCCCGTCAGGGCATAAAAGCCCCAGTGGGGCTTTTTAAGGAGCAGCCCGGTTTGCACAGCAAATGCCGCGTGTTCAACGCGGCAAGGGCACGGCGATTTCGACGCGCTGGATCCACGAGAAAGGGGCTGCTCGCCCCTTTCAAACCCCAAAGAAGAAGGCCCCAGACAAAAATGCTGGAGATTCGCGCATTCGCGCGAAGATCTCTTAACCGCATTTTTATCTGAGGCCGATTTGAATTAGAATCAGCGTCTCCGCACCCGGTTCCGGCGGCCAAGGTTCAGCGAGCCGCCGCCGGCCACCATGGTCACGAATCCCAGAACGATCAGGATCACGACCAGGGCGGCCATCAGAAAAAGAGTGCTTTTCAGGTCGGTGCGAAAGTCCGAGAGATACTCCCGGTGCGTCACCAGGTCCACGGTGCCCACCTCGTAGCCGTCCAGGAACACGGTAGCCGTACCCAGCACCGCCCCGGATTTGACGGTGGCAGAGAGATTTTCCTGGAGATCAAAGGTGCAGGTCACCTTGTCGTCGGCGTGGCCGTAGCCGCTCAGCGGGGCGGCAGCATAAAGCTCCACCTCCGGGTCGGTGCGGCATTTGTTCAGGGGGGCCGTGGTCAGCACCGTTTCGGTGTCGATCAGCTGCCGGTCTGCAAAGCTGGCAAAGGCCCAGTCCAGGATCTCCGAAGCTTCTTTATAAATATTGTCCAGGTCCGAACCCAGCACCACCAGTCCATAGGTGTGGCCGTCTTTCTGGGCAAAGGTCACATAGCAGCGCCCCGCCAGGGTGGTAAAGCCGGTTTTCATGCCGCGGATGTAATCGCGGTAATAGGCGTATTCCGGGTTGAGCATCAGGTTGGTGGAGGAAATCGTCCGCTCATTCTGGTGCAGGTTGGTGGCGGGCAGCGTGTAGCTCAGGGTGTTGGCGACGTTCATGTAGGTCTCATTGGCGGCACAGGCGGAGGCAATCAGCGCCAGGTCATGGGCCGTGGAGACATTGCCGTAATCGTACAGGCCGTGTACACAGGTAAAGCTGGTGCTGGTGCAGCCCAGCTCTTTGGCGCGCTGGTTCATCCGGGCCACAAAGGCAGTCAGGTCGCCGTCTGCCACGTCGCTGGCGATCACGCTGGCGGCATCGTTGGCGCTGGCGACCAGCAGGCCGTACAGCAGGTCGATCCGGCGCACCGTCTCGCCGATGCGCAGGTTCATGGTGCTGCCGTTGGCATTCTGAATGTCCCGGAACTCCTGCGTCAGGCTGGTGGGAACGGTGACCTCCGCATTCAGGTCCTTGCCGCTTTCCAGAAACAGCAGGGCGGTCATCATTTTGGTCAGGCTGGCAATGTAGCGCTGCTGGTCGGCGTTCTGTTCCAGGATGGGTTTGTCGATGTCCGCATTGAACAGATAGACCGATTCGTTCTCATTGACGGTCTGGATGGGCATTTCGTACACGGCAAAACCGGGCAGAACCGCCGCAGCGGCCAGTGCAGCGGTGAGCAGCAGCGCGGCCGCCCGGCGGAAGAAAGATGATCTTTGCATAGTGTATCCTCCGGAAGCTTTTCCTTCGATCAATTCAACTATATAAAAGAATACCATAAATAACGAAAAAGAGAAAGGTGGTTTTTCACAATGGTACTGTCTTTTGGTGGAAAAACGCCTCGCGATGCGGGTGCGGTGTTCGTGGCCCCCAATGCTACCGTGCTGGGGGATGTGGTGCTGCAGAAAGGTTCCAGCGTCTGGTACGGTGCGGTGCTGCGGGGCGATGACGGCACCCTGACTCTGGGGCCGGATACCAATGTGCAGGACAATGCGGTGCTCCACTGCGACCCGGGCGGGGCGGTCACCCTGGGCCGCGGGGTCACGGTGGGCCACGGCGCTCTGGTACACGGCTGCACCGTGGGCGACGGCAGCCTGATCGGGATGCACGCTACCCTGCTCAACCACTGTGTGGTGGGCAAAAACTGCATCATCGGGGCCGGGGCGCTGGTGCCGGAGGGCATGATCATCCCGGACAATTCGGTAGCCGTGGGCATCCCGGCGCGGGTCATCAAGACGCTGAGTCCGGAACAGGCGGCCCACAACGCGGAAAATGCGGCCCACTATGTGGCCGAAGGCGAGCGCCACGCCCGGGCATTGGCCGGGCAGAACGCGCTTTGATCCCCAAAATAGATGAACTTGTGCGCAGATTAACATATTTTTCACAAGATTTTACAAGGAATGTAATGACTTTTGCGCTGAAATCGGGTATACTATACATCACAAGGGAGCGGGGCCGCAACCGTCTCCCTTGCACATGATTCCTCCTCACACCAAAGCAATACCCCAAAAGCAAGGACCCCCTCCGGTGTACCGCAAGCGCCGGAGGGGGTCCTTGTTTGTGATCCCCTAAAATCCAAAAAGCGCAGTGCATTCTGTCCGCTTTCGCGTTCAGATCGTACTGCGCTTTGCTTCAGGGGCTTATCTGAATGGCATTGGCCGAGCGGCTGCTGTTCTTTTATGGAAAAACGGCTTATACGGCCCCGTAGATGCCGTGTACCGAGACTTCGCCGGTAAAGACGTGTTCCTCTCCGCTGTCGGTTCGCACCACCAGGCGGCCCTCGTCGTCCACGTCCATGGCTTCGCCTGCGCCCTGACTGCCATCGGGCAGGTCAAAGGTGACGCGGCGGCCCAGGTTGATGCAGGCGGCCTTGTATTCGCTGCGGAACGGTGCAAAGCCCTCCCGCGCAAAAACGTACAGCGGGCGGTCAAAGCCAAAATCCGTCAGCGCTTCGGCCAGCCACTGCGGGTCGGCGGCCAGGTCCACGGCAGCCCCCTGCAGGGCCAGCGAGGTGCCGTGGGGCAGACCGGCAGCATCAAAATAGCTTTGCGGCTGGGCCAGGTTGATGCCGATGCCGCACAGGATGCCGCGCCCCTGCTGCCGGTAGCCATAGCAGACGCTCTCGCACAGGATACCCACGATCTTTTTGCCGTTCAGCAGCAGATCGTTGGGCCACTTGATCTGACACTCCACGCCGTAGCGCAGCTGGAGCTGGCGGCGCACGGCCAGGCTGGCCAGCAGCGGCAGGGTGGCAGGCTGGGCCAGCGGCTCCCGGATGGCGACCGTGTAATACAGACCCTTGCCCTCCGCATTCACCCAGCTGCGGCCCAGGCGGCCGCGCCCGGCGGTCTGGTTGGTGGTGTAAACGGCCCCCACCGGGCCGAATTCCTCAAAATGCTCTTTGACATAGGCGTTGGTGCTGCCGCATTCAGGCAGATAACGCACCTCGTTGATGCTCATTGTTTCGGCACCTCTTTGTGTTCGTGATGGAAGATCTGGCCCTTGTCCAGCGTCAGAACGCCGTAGGTGTTGGGGCCTGTGTAGCACCGGCCGCAGGAGCCGGGGTTGAACAGGAACACACCGCTGCGCTGCTCCGCTACCGGGATGTGGGTATGGCCGAACAGGGCCACCTCAGCGCCGCGGGCTGCTGCGGCATCGGCAAGCGTGTCCAGATCGTATTTTACACCGTACATGTGACCATGCGTATAGAAAACAATGACCTGATCGAACGCAGCCAGCCCATCCAGCGGCTCCAAAGCGCCAAAATCGCAGTTTCCGGCCACCGCGTAGACCTTGAGCTTGGGGTATAGCGTCAGTGCTTCTTCCAGGTCGCGCAGACCATCCCCCAAAAAAATCACGGCATCGGCGTCGCTTTCGGCGTGCAGGATGCGCTCCACCGCACCGGTGCTGTTATGGCTGTCACTCAGGATCAAAAGTTTCGTCACGGGACAATGTCCTCCTCTTTTTTACATTCTTTATGGTTCCGGGGGCGGGCGCAGGGGGATCAGCCCTCCTGCCGGGCCAGCATCTCTTTATAGACCTCGCTCTTGGAATACGGGGTGCCCTGCGCTGCTGCCTTGGCGGCTGCTGAGGGCGCGTAGCCGTTGGCGGTCAGTTCCAGCGCCCGCTGGGCGGCCTGCTCCAGGGTCAGCACTTCTTCCGCTTCCGCAGCCGGGGCTCCGGCCATCACCAGCACATACTCGCCGCGCGGCTCGTTGGCGGCGTAGTGGGTCTGCGCTTCGCCCAGGGTGGTTTTCCAGATCTCCTCATGGAGCTTGGTCAGCTCCCGGCACAGGGTGATGCTGCGCTCCGGGCCAAAGGCGGTGTTCAGATCCTCCAGCGTGGTGCGCAGCTTGTGGGGAGCCTCATAAAAGATGACCGTCCGCTTTTCGCCCTGCAGCTCGGCCAGGCGCTCCCGCTTCTGCTTTTTGTTCACGGGCAGAAAGCCCTCGAACACCCAGCGGGAGGTGTCCTGGCCCGAAACGGCCAGTGCCGTCACGCAGGCCGAGGCCGCAGGCACCGGCACCACCTTGATGCCGCGTGCCAGGGCATCCCGCACGATCACCTCGCCGGGGTCGGAGACGCAGGGCATCCCGGCATCGGAGCACAGGGCACAGTTCTCCCCCGCCTCGATCCGGCGCAGGATGCCCTCGCCCTTTTGCAGCGCGTGCTCGTAGTAGCTGACCATGGGCTTTTTCAGGCCCAGGAAGTTCAGCAGCTTCATGGTCACGCGGGTGTCCTCGGCAGCAATAAAATCTGCTGCGCCAAAGGTGGCAGCCACGCGCGGCGGCATGTCGTCCAGGTTGCCGATGGGGGTGGCGACAATATAAAGAGTACCTGCCATAGGGATCCCTCCAACAATTCAAAATCAGCGCACGGCTCAACCGTACAGTGCCGCCCCGGCTGAGATCAGCACATCCGGCTCTACCCGCAGCCCCGTTTTGCGGTTCTTCTGGGCTTCCACCAGAAACAGCCAGGGGGCGGCATCGGGGCGG
>OIZP01001706.1_pt1 | contig 10799 bp, 10 predicted proteins | sample 1588531 | NCBI WGS metagenome assembly OIZP01 (sample SAMN03283283) | human gut metagenome | biome: human-associated habitat; material: feces | host: Homo sapiens | place: Peru | collected 2012 | reverse complement strand
GATACTTGTACATCTTCTGGCGGTTGAATACATACTTGGCGAAGTACTCCGAAGGGCGCACCTTGGGAGCCTCTACCTCTACAGGTCTTTTCTTAAAGGCCTCGGCTACAACCTCAAATCTCAAATTAGCCATTCTTCTTTTATTATTTTATAAGTTTGCGGGTGCAAAGTTACGAAATAATTGGCTAACTGCTACCATTTTGCCCGTTTTTTTATGTATAATTCAAACTTTTCTTATTTTGATTACAGGATTCTGCCCACAATCTGCAACTTGAGCACAGGATAGAACTTCAGTTTATCCACGATATCGGCGATGTCGCCGCCATCTTCACCCATCGAATCATTGAGAGCTTTCCTGACATCTACCTCCGAGCCGTTCTGATAGATCTTCAGCTTGCCCATATACTGGCAGCCGATCTCCCAGCGGAAACCCAGACGGTTCTTGGGAACCACTCTTCCGAATCCCAGACCGAGATAAGGGCGGAAGGAATTGCAGCGCAGGTCGGCATTGATATCACCATTCTTGTCGAACTTGATATTGTAATCCGAGAGTTCCGCACCTACGTTTTTCAGAATCTCATCTGAATATTCAGGATATTGCTTGATAAACTGCGCCAGCTTATCGCTGTGACCGCTCAACTTGGCAAGCTTGGCACCGCCGAAAGCGAAGCCGGCAGCCACGAAGAACTTGCTGTTGCCGCCGAAAGGATAGATATTCGCCTTGGCATGAAGGGCTGTGCGGGAGAAATCTGCATCAATATCCACCTCGGAATCAGGAATCCTTACTGTCTGTCCCTGAACGATGATAGAGGCATCTGTCGTTATGTTCGCCTTATCAGAAATCGAGAGAAACTTTGGCAGAATATCCACGCCTGCCTCCAGCTCCACGAAATTGGAGATAGGAGCCGCAACACCTATACTGATACCTTCGGTACCCACGCCTGCATTCAGACCCACATGATTGAATGCTGTTCTCTTGAACTGTGCAAAACCACTTGTTGTAAATACGAGGCTCAAAATGGCCATCATCAAAATCTTTTTCTTCATTTCTATTATTTTTTAAATAGTTATTTCTTCTTGCTTACCTTCCACTCGAAGAGATAGTCGATGCCCTTGATCTTTACCTTGACGAAGAGATCGGCAGCCTTGCGGTCGGAAGTATAGAGATAGCCCGAAACCACTTCGCCCGGATGGATGGTGGTGCGCTCCAGATAGCCCAGATCCTCAGGCATCTTGTCGGAATACTTCATGCGGTTGCCGTCTTCCAGCTGCTGCATCCGGCAGATACGGGTCTGGAAATCCTTCAGCGTATTGGAGGTTCCGGCATCAAACACCTGCGCTCCCAGGTTGGCATTCACGTTGTTCTCACGTTCGGTCTGCACAATCGCCTTGTTCTTTACCGAGCGCTTAGCCACCTTCTTCTTGAACTTGAAGATTTTCTTGTCATATTCATCAGCACCCACCAGTTCGAAATCCTTGCGCTTGCCGCCCTTCATATCGTAGATTTCGATCTGAGAAGGGTCGATATCCACATTGATCATGCTCTTGTTGACGATGAAGACGCCGATTTCGCGATAATCGCCGATGTTCTCATCTACCATCGAATTGCTCACGCCCACGATGAGACCGTTCTTGTTGTAATAAGGCCATGCCACACCGTTCTTATACTCGGTGAGGATTTCATCAGGCGAAGGGGTTTCCAGGATAGGCTGATGGTCGGTGAGCGAATACTTGGAATAGTTGCCGTCGGCATCCACCACCACATAAAAGCCTTCTGGGATGTCGTTCCTGTAAGGAGTAAGGGTGCATACCCTGCCGTTCTCCGTGAAAGAGGCTCCTACCCCCATCTTCTTGCCCTGGTTCATGAAGAAATGCTCCTTCACGTTGCCGTTATTATAATAAGAGGTATATTCGCCCGAGAGCAGTCCTGCCTGATAGGTCTTCTTCTGCTCTACCTGTCCATCCTTGAAATAGGTGGTAAAGGTGCCGGCAAACTGGCTCTTGGCATCATCCTTCCTGTCGAGAACCACGAAACTTCCCTCGCCCTGCAGTTCGCCGCTCATATAGTAAGTGCGGAACTCCTTGGCTGCCGTAGAATCTGCGGGATAGAGCGCCAGGCGATAATAGTTGGCGAAAGCCTTGTTAGGGGTTACCTTCCAGCTTTTGTTGTAATAAAGGGTATCCAACCGGTCTTGCGGAACGGAAGGAGTTTCAGGGACAACCTCTTGTGCAAGGGCTGTCTGGCCTCCGAAGAGGGCAATCATCATGATGATGACAGAATACTTTTTTCTCATCATACCTACTTATGTTTTAAATACTTAAAAATCTATCTATCAGTTTCTTTCTATAGAGTCTGCCCACCTTTACATAGTCGATTTCATCGAAAGGGGGATAGAAATGGCACACATTATCAACCACCTCGATGAGGTAATTGATGTTGACGATGAACTTCTGGTTTACCTGCAGGAAATGAGGGTCGAGCGATAACAGGTCGGTGCTCTTCACATTGCGCTTCAGCCTCAGAGGCTTCTTGTTATCCGCCACCACCACCTCCCAGCATCTCACTTCGTGATTATACTGGAAGAGACAGACATCATCCCTATCTACCAGTCTGAAATCCACGGAGTTGGTATAGAAGAGCAGTTTTCCGTTCAGCGTATCCTGTACAGCCTTGTCTGCCACCTCCACCGTTTTTTCTTCCTCTTTCTCCAGGCGCTTGACGATGGTATCCAGCTCCTGGGGATTGATAGGCTTGAGCAGCACATCGAATGCCTGCTTGCGGAAGGCAGTAAGGACATATTCATCGTATGCCGTGTACATCACCACCTGGCAGCGGTTGTGCACGAATCCGGGCAGCTTATCCAGAAAGTCCAAGCCATTCACATCGGGCAGCTGGACATCCAGGAAGAGCACATCGGGCTGCAGCTTGCTCACCATCACCAGGCCGTCTAATCCGGAGAGCGCACATCCCAGCACCTCCATGTCGTATTTCGTTTCCAATAAATCAGCCAAAGCCTTGCCAGAAGATTTATCGTCGTCTATGATTACAACTTTCATACACCTTATTATATTATATAGGATTACATTACATCACGAAGCCATCGGGTATGCATACCTGCGCCAGGCATCCTGCCACGCTGCCATCTTCTGCCTTGCGGTTCTGCAGCGAGAAGGTCATCTTATGGCGATTATGCTCATTCACCACAGCCAGGGTCTGGGTGATGATTCCCGGTCCGGTACGCTTCTTGCCCTTCTGGCGGATATCGAATCCCTTGCCGTTGTCGAGCACGGAAACCACGGTATAACCCGGCTGCTTCCTATCTACCTTTACCTGCAAGGTCTTCCTGCCCTCCCAGCCTCTCAGACCGTGAACCAGGGCATTCTCTACCAATATCTGGACAAACATCGACGGGATATACGTATTCTCCACATCCACTTCGGGGGCTATCTGAAGCGAGAAATCGAAATCATCGCCCATCAGCGGACTTTCCACCGCCAGATACTGCTTCACGAAACCTAGCTCTGCGGCAAGAGATACCTTCGACTGGCAGGAGAGATCCAGGTTGCTGCGTATCAACCGGGCAAGCCCCATCAGTTCGTCGGCTTCCGCCGTACCGGCATGCAGAATCTTGTTGTTGAGTACATTGAAGACGAAATGAGGGGAGATTCGGTTTCTTGCCCCTTCCAGCTTCAGCTGCAGTACGCGATGCCTGCTCTCTTCAAGCCGCTTGCCGGATCGCATGCTCTTGATGACGAAGAACATGCACAGCAGCAGAATCAGCAGCACCACCGCCAGGGCGATGAAGCGGGTCTGGTTCAGCTGTGCCGTCTTGTGCTCAAGCACCAGGTCGTGATGCAGTTTCAGCGTATCCTGGGTAAAGCGGTCCATGATTTCCGAAGCTCTCATCTTGATTCTGTTATGCTCCAGCGAATCATTCTTCAGCATATCCCTGCGCAGATTCTCGAATGCCATGCGGTAATCGCCCTTGGCGAGGTAATATCGCTGCAGATACTGATTGCGGATCTGGCGCAGGTTGAAGGCTACGAGATTGCTGAGATCCTCGCCGAACTGCTGTCTCTCGCTGTTCAGAATGCGGGTAACAGCCGCCATATCTCCCTTCTTCACATCCTGACCGATATGAATCGTATTACAGTAATATACCGCCTCTCGATCGTGGTTGACCACCATGAAAGGCTCACTCTCGGCAAGATATTTCTCCGACTGGGCAATGCTGTCCAGATTGAGATACACATCTGCCATATTCAGCTTGCAGAGATACATGTCGAAGCAGTCGCCCTTCTTGTGCTTCTCCAGCAACTGCTTCAGCTGCAGGAATTTGCGGAGCGACTGGGCATAGTCTTTCTTATAATAGTAGTAGTTGCCGTAATTGTTCAGGTAATACGCCTGCATAGCCAGCGACATCTGCGGGAGATGGTCTTCCGTCTGCTGATAGCACTGGAGCGATGCATCAAAATCATTGAGTTTCAGGTAGATGGTAGCCAGACCCACATAGAGGGAGACATTCTCCTCCTTAGGCAACTGGAGGGAATCTACCAGAAAGAGCGCACGGCGATACCAGGAGGCAGCCTGCGGCAACTGATTCTTGAAGAGATAGGCATCACCCAGGTTGGCACAGATGCTAGGCGCCTGATGCTGCACATCGCTACGCATGGAATAGGCATAGGCAGACTGGTAGAGCGAAACCACCTCGTCTGCCTTGCGATGAAAATTATGATAGTTGATGCCCTGGCAGTTGTAGGTATAGGCAAGAAGTCCGTTGCGGCGCGGAGAATCGGGCTGACGAAGGGCGAAATGCAGGGTGCGGTCCACATAGCCTACCGTAGAATCGGGCGTTGCCGACTGGCAGAACCATCTTCCTTTCCTTGCATAATACTCATAAAACGTCAGACTGTCTTTCGCCAGCTTCATACCTTTTTCTATTTCCGCCTTAGCCTGCGGCGACTGCGCATTGAGGAGTTCATCGAGCTGATGCAGTTTTTTGATGCGCAGAATATCAGCAGTTTCCTCTGCCGATTTCCGGCAGGAAGCCAGGATCATCAGCAGAGGCAGGAGAGGCAGGAGAACCTGCCAGAGGCAAAACTTATCATTTTTCATCATTTCTATTATTTTCTACAGGGAGGGAGTGTCATCAGTCACAGTCAATACGCCCTGAAAGGGCAGAAGCTCCATACTCCACACGCCCTGAAAGGGCAGAAGCTCCTAGCCCAGGGCAACACCCTGGGTTAAGATGGACGCAAGCCTGCCGCCCTGTAAGGGCAAAAGCTTTCAAGTACCAAGCTATTTATAAGGCTTTTGCCCTTACAGGGCGCCTTACTGACTGCTACTATACCCAGGGCGATGCCCTGGGCTAGGAGCTTTTGGGCTTTCAGCCCGTCCTCGGCTGCCACTATCTGGAATAATGACACACCCTCAACAAATAATATCATAGGAAAGATTTTTTGAATAGTTGATAGATAGTTAGTTAGAAAAGGGAAGGCGGCAACCGGCGTGATGCAGATTGCCGCCTCGTTTTTATTTATTGCCAGCAAATAAAAAGCCATAGATTTATTTATTGGCAATCAATATATTTAGCCATTTTAGCTGAAAACATAATTGAAGAGCAGGAAGATGCTCAGGATATAGAGCGTAGGATTCAGATCCCTGAACTTACCCACCATCATCTTGATGAGCACATAACTCAGGATGCCGAGGCAGATGCCATCGGCTATGCTGTAGCAGAGCACCATCGTAATCATCGTGATGAAGGCAGGGAACGACTCGGAAATATCCTCCAGCTCAATCTTCTTGAACGAATCAATCATCAATACACCCACCATTACCAGGGCGCCACTGGTGGCTGCACTCGGAATCAGCAGGAAGATAGGAGCCAGGAAAATGCTCAGGATAAACATCAAACCCACAAAGAAAGATGTCAAGCCCGACTTACCACCCTCGGCAACTCCCGAAGCACTCTCCACATAAGTGGTAATGGTAGAGCTACCCAGCAAGGCTCCCGCCGTGGTACCGATGGCATCACTCATCATCGCCTCCTTCACACCAGGAATCTCACCCTTCTCATTCTCCTTGATACCCAACTTGGAAACCAATCCCAGCACCGTTCCGATGGTATCGAAGATGTTGACAAGCAACAGGGAGAATACCACCATAAACATCTTTGGGGTAAAGAAGCCCGTGAAATCAAACTGGCAGAAGATTGGAGCAATGCTGTGAGGGGTAGATACCGGCATCCAGTTGTCAGAGAACTGGGTTACGCCCATCGGAATACCAATCAAGGTAGAGATGATGATGGCGATGAACAGGGAGCCCTTCACTCTTCTCGCCATCAGACAGCCACAGAGCAGGATGCTGATGAGACCCAGGATGCTGACTGGCGTAAACTTGCCGAGCTGCACGAAAGTATCCGCATTGGCAGTAATGATGCCCGCATTCTTCAAACCGATAAAGGCGATAAACATACCGATACCTGCCGATATGGCAAAGCGGAGGTTCTTCGGAATACATTCCAATATCTTGTCACGGATATTGAGGAAGGTGATGGCAAGGAAGATGATACCCTCTACGAGCAATACTGCCAAAGCCTGCTGCCAGGTCAAGCCCATCGCCTGGCAAAGGGTGAAGGCGAAGAAGGCATTCAGTCCCATGCTGGGAGCCTGAGCAAAAGGCAACTTTGCCATGAAAGCCAGCAGGAAAGTGGCGATGGCTGAAGCGATGGCTGTGGCAGTAAAGAGAGCTCCCTTGTCCATACCCGTAGTGGCGAGAATGGTAGGGTTTACTGCCAGGATGTAACACATGGTCAGGAAGGTAGTCATACCAGCTATCAATTCCGTCTTGACCGTAGTAGTCTTTGGGTCGAAACCCAATAAAGCTTTTAATTTGTTCATTTCTTATATTACGATTATTTTTCTCTATTTTTTAATATTATCTCTATATTCTCTTCCCCATTTCCACAACCCAGTCATATACCGGTCGTATCTTGATGTCAAGGCCTTTTTCTGTAACTTGGTTGTACTCATGGTCTGTGAGCAGCAGCAGGTCGGTGCATTGCGTCTTGCGATGAGCCAGAAGTAATCCTTCAATCTCCCGTTTGCGAGTCTTGGGTGAAGAAATGTCATACGATACCTGAATGGCTTGTTTCACCTGATTGTTTTTGCAAACCACGAAATCGCATTCTCCCGAGCGGTCGCTCAGGTAATAGATATCATACCCCTGCGGCTTATAAGTTCTAACCAGCTGCAGATAAACAATGGTTTCCAATCTCCATCCCAGATTCTCTCCCACCAGCGCATTATCTCGCTGATCCATCAAAGCCACATCTATCGGATACACCTTCTCCTGGGTTATCCTCATCTTGCTCTTGGCAGAATACTTCTGAAGTCCTAGCAGCAGATAAGCCTGCTTCATGTATCCGATATAATTCTTGATGGTATGTTCCGATTTTACCCCCAGTGTAGCCGACAGTTCCGAAGGAGACACGATGACCGGAGCCACATTGAGCAAATGATGAGCCAACTGCTCGAAGGTGGCCTGATAGGTTATCTTGAAACGCTGTTCGATATCTCTCTGCAGAATATTGCTTACCAGATTCTTCACATAATTCTGGTGTTCGCCGATAACGAGCAGCTCAGGAAATCCTCCCTGTTTCTGATAATGATCGAAGGCAGCTCTCCTGAACGCCTGTACCTTGGTAGTCATTCCTTCCGTATCCACCTCTTTCATCAGACAATACTCATAAAAGGAGAATGGAAACAAAGGTATCTCCTTGCAGCGCCCCGAGAGATGAGTAGCCAGGTCGCTGCTCAGAAGTTTGGCATTAGAACCTGTTATGATGACATGCATCCGCCTGCGAAGCATACGATTCACGAAGAGGTGCCAGCCCTCGATGTTCTGTATCTCGTCAAGAAACAGATAATTGAAATCACCATATATCTTATATAACACTTCCAGAACATCGTTCAAATCTTCTGCCTGGATGTTAGCCAACCGCTCATCGTCAAAATCTACATAAGCGTATTTCACACCTACTTTCTCCAATGCCTGGAAGCATAGAGTAGATTTGCCGCTACGGCGCACACCTATCACGACCTGAGCCTGCGTACTGCCCAAGTCTATCTGCGCCTCTTCTGGTCGATGACACAAAGTTTCGCCTCTACGCATCTCCAGTTCTTCCTGCTGATCAGAAAGAATCTGTTCTAAGTTTCTCTTATCCAGCATAATATCTCTTACTTTATCTGGATGCAAAGATAAGAAAAAATAATGAGGAATGCCTTATTTTACATGTTTTTAACTACACAGAACGCCTTATTTTACAAGTTTCGGGATATCAGAATACCTTATTTTACATATTTCAGGATGTTTTGTAGCAGCTCCCCAAAGTGGACACGAAAAATGATTATTAATTATTTATATTTTTTAAAGTACACATATCTATCAAATTTCGTTCATTTTCATTTGCAAAAGTAGACAATCTCATCCATATTTGCAAGTTTTTCTTTATAAAAGTGAACATTATTCTTTATTTTTCTCATTTCCAGCCATTTTCTTCCGTTCTGTGACGAACTTCGGTGTTGCATTAGTCTCTCGCTTCCCAAAAGTGTCCTTTCTTGGAAGCTCCCCTTTATAATACCTCTTCCTGTAATTATTTGGCGTATCATAGCCGATAGCATAACATGGTCTTTTCTCATTGTAATAATCCACGTATGCGTCCAAGGCCTCCTCGAACTCCTCTCTTGAATTACATGTCTCAATCTTGAAGTCTATGAACAATTCCTCTTTTATCCATCCGTTGAGGGATTCGTTCACAGGGTTGTCTGTAGGCTTTCCTGCCCTGGACATAGACCTCACAATCAACGTGTCCTTTATCAGCTCGTTATAGGCGAGCGAAGCATACACGCTGCCTTGGTCCGTATGCAGAACAGTTGGCTCATCTGTACCCTTCAACAGGTTGATGACATCATTTAGCCCATCAATGTACTGGTCTCTGTGCCCACGTCTCTCAGCCACATGCCACGTTAGGATTTCTTTCGTAAAGACATCGAAATACATGGTCAACTCAAAGAAGAACCAAGAGTATTTGATGACCGTCATGTCAGAGACGATAACTTGTCGAGGTCTGTCTACCGTGTCCCACGTGGAAAAAATGAGGTTGGGGTACTTATCCTTTACCTTACGTGGCTTGTAATGTATCTTGTGTCTCGTTTGTGACTGAATACCAAGATATTGGAAGCATTTATAAGAGAAATTGTCGCTGATACTCAACTGTAAATTGATTCTTATGTACGCCGCCACCCACCTGTAGCCATGTGTAGGGTGTTCCGAGTGTATGTCCTCAACCACACCCACCATGAACTCACGATTGATTTCCCGGGATGAAGGCTCTCTTCTAAGCCACTTGTAATACCCCGACCGACTTACTCCCATCATCTTGCAGATATCCTTGACAGGATACTCGTGCGATAGCATGTCCACTATTTTGAACTCTTCATTTTTAAACGAACATACTCCGTTTGCCCATCCTCGTTCTGCCTCACCAGATATTTTTTTTTGAGCCGTTCATTCTCAATGCGCAAGCGTAGGATTTCTCGCTTATACCCCTCCTTGGTTTTGTCAACGCCCTCAGGAAGTATGTTCCCAATCTCAGCATCAGCACGAGCCAACCCCTCTATGCCTGCTTCTTCATATTGCTTCTGCCACTTCTTAAAAGAAGTTTCCGAGACATTGTTTGCCCTGCAGAAATCGCCGAGCTTAACTTTGGAGTTTCCCTTGAACTTACGAATCAAGAACTCCTTTTCCAATGGATTTAAATGCTTTGCCATAAAAAGTTTCCTTTCTGGTGAATACTTGACGATAAGATAACCGTGCTTCAGCAAGTTGTGCGCCCTTACGTTCGGGCTACGCCCTCTCTACAGGGCGCACAACTCTATCTGCTTGCAAAGGTAATCATTTTCCATCAGTTTTCCACCTTTCTGTGTCTACTTTTTGAGGGGCAGCAATTTCTTTTGAAAAACCACAAAAAACGTCCTTAAAAATGTGTAAAACCACAAAAGGTCGTCCTTAAAAGTGTGATATTTTACAACAAGTCGAACTAAAAAGTGCAAAAACAGCTGATATGCAAGTGCGCATACCAGCTGCTTTCTTAGTATGCTCGGCAGACCTGCTGACTGCAGTGAGCAGACCTGCTGACTAGGCTCAGCAGAGCTGCTGAGCCTAGTGGCAACTTCCTAGAAGCAGTCTCCTTGAACTCCATATTCTATCTCTTTGAACCTGATCAGACGTCTTCTTTCACTTACGCAGTCATATTCTTCAGCTTACGGAGCCGTATCCTTCGGTTAACGGAGCCGTATCCTTCAGCTTGCATAGTCATATCCTTCAAAATACTCAGTCGTCTCATTTCGTTCACTCAGCCGTTTGCTTTAGTTCTTACAGGGCGCCTTGCTGGCAGCTATTATATCCTGAGTATTGCTCGGGACCAGGAACATTGGGTCCTTTTGTCTATTCTTGAACCGCATGCGAAGGTTCTGTATAATATAAACAAAAGAAGTCCGTGGACTTACACATTGTCCACGGACTTCTTGGAATATAATCTCAATGATTGGAATCTCTTACTTTCTGAAGTATTTTCCCACCACTGGCAGACTCTTCAATGGGAAATCCTTCTTCACGAGATAAGCGGCGAAGATGAGGATGAGCACCGTGTTGATGAGGCAGGCAATTCCACTGGAGAAGTATCTGTTAGCCTCGGTCATTCCTGCGAAGAGGATGAGGGCGAGAACCACATAAA
>OIZP01001698.1_pt1 | contig 10820 bp, 7 predicted proteins | sample 1588531 | NCBI WGS metagenome assembly OIZP01 (sample SAMN03283283) | human gut metagenome | biome: human-associated habitat; material: feces | host: Homo sapiens | place: Peru | collected 2012 | reverse complement strand
GGCGGTGGCATCGTTTGTCGACGCCGAAGCCATTCGAGCTGCGCATCTGCGCGTTGTGGTCGACCCCATGGGAGGGGCGGCCCAGGGCTATCTTGCCGACCTGCTGCGCGAGCTTGGCGTCGAGGTCCACGAGATACATGCCGGACAGGCGTCCGGTCAAGAGGATATCTGCCCCGATCCGGTCGAGCCGTGGGTGGATGCCTGCGAACGAACTGTTGTCGAGGACGGAGCATGCGCCGGTTTGGTGACCGACGGCGATGCCGATCGCATCGGAGCGGTCGATGAGCGCGGTAGATATATACATCCACATCAGATCATGGCGCTCGTACTGGGCGATCTCGTGAAGTTCCGCAATCTTGAGGGACGTATCGTCGTCAATCTTTCGTGCTCGACGCTCGTGCGCCGTATTGCCGAGGCGCTCGGTTGCCGCGTGACCGTCAAGCCGGTGGGTTTCAAATATATAGCGGCAGAAATGAAAAAGGGCGGTGTCCTCATGGGCGGTGAGGAGGCCGGTGGTATTGGCATCGCCGCTCATATGCCCGAGCGCGATGGAATCCTTGCCTGCCTGATCCTGTGCGAGCTTATGGCAAAAACGGGCGCGCCTTTGGGCGTTCTGGTCGATCAGCTCGAGGCTAGTTTTGGCAAGACGAGCTACGGTCGACGCGATTTGCGCCTCGAAGCCGAGGACGCCGAGTCTCTACGGACGCTGCTTCCGGGTATTAATCCCAAGTCGATATGCGGCAAGGCCCCACAGAGCGTGAGCCATATGGATGGTTTGCGTTTGGCATTTGAGGATGACACGTGGTTGCTGGTTCGTCCGAGTGGGACCGAGCCAGTTGTGCGCGTGTACGCCGAGGGCTTTTCGGTGGAGGAGCGCGATGAGTTGCTCGATGCCGGTTGCGCTTTAGCTAGGGGAGCCTATCCGCTCTAGCCATTAGACCGCTCTCCATAAAGACGCACTCGGTGAATGGTAGGGAACGGCTGGCAAACGTCAGCCGAATCCAGAAATGTGTAGGAAATGTGTACGCCCAGATTCCCGCCCGCGGGGGCCCTCCGGTCTGGCAATATATCTCCTTGCCGCGCGGCCCGGTCGAACCGGATCAGCCGCGGGGCGTGCACCTTGAGAACCGGATACTGCGAGGATGGACACGATAAAGTGTCGCATCCGGGCAGACATCGAACCATTTGAAATGGTCTAACTTGGATTTGTTTTTCGCAAGGCCGCCGAGAGGCGGCCCCGAGAAATTCCTTTTCCTATCAAATAGAACCATATGAATCGAACGGAACCGATCAGCGATGGACTGAGAGGACCGGACGGGCTCGAAGCCCATTTATTTTGGACGGAGAGTTCGATCCTGGCTCAGGATGAACGCTGGCGGCGCGCCTAACACATGCAAGTCGAACGGCACCTGCCCTCGGGCAGAAGCGAGTGGCGAACGGCTGAGTAACACGTGGAGAACCTGCCCCCTCCCCCGGGATAGCCGCCCGAAAGGACGGGTAATACCGGATACCCCGGGGTGCCGCATGGCACCCCGGCTAAAGCCCCGACGGGAGGGGATGGCTCCGCGGCCCATCAGGTAGACGGCGGGGTGACGGCCCACCGTGCCGACAACGGGTAGCCGGGTTGAGAGACCGACCGGCCAGATTGGGACTGAGACACGGCCCAGACTCCTACGGGAGGCAGCAGTGGGGAATCTTGCGCAATGGGGGGAACCCTGACGCAGCGACGCCGCGTGCGGGACGGAGGCCTTCGGGTCGTAAACCGCTTTCAGCAGGGAAGAGTCAAGACTGTACCTGCAGAAGAAGCCCCGGCTAACTACGTGCCAGCAGCCGCGGTAATACGTAGGGGGCGAGCGTTATCCGGATTCATTGGGCGTAAAGCGCGCGTAGGCGGCCCGGCAGGCCGGGGGTCGAAGCGGGGGGCTCAACCCCCCGAAGCCCCCGGAACCTCCGCGGCTTGGGTCCGGTAGGGGAGGGTGGAACACCCGGTGTAGCGGTGGAATGCGCAGATATCGGGTGGAACACCGGTGGCGAAGGCGGCCCTCTGGGCCGAGACCGACGCTGAGGCGCGAAAGCTGGGGGAGCGAACAGGATTAGATACCCTGGTAGTCCCAGCCGTAAACGATGGACGCTAGGTGTGGGGGGACGATCCCCCCGTGCCGCAGCCAACGCATTAAGCGTCCCGCCTGGGGAGTACGGCCGCAAGGCTAAAACTCAAAGGAATTGACGGGGGCCCGCACAAGCAGCGGAGCATGTGGCTTAATTCGAAGCAACGCGAAGAACCTTACCAGGGCTTGACATATGGGTGAAGCGGGGGAGACCCCGTGGCCGAGAGGAGCCCATACAGGTGGTGCATGGCTGTCGTCAGCTCGTGTCGTGAGATGTTGGGTTAAGTCCCGCAACGAGCGCAACCCCCGCCGCGTGTTGCCATCGGGTGATGCCGGGAACCCACGCGGGACCGCCGCCGTCAAGGCGGAGGAGGGCGGGGACGACGTCAAGTCATCATGCCCCTTATGCCCTGGGCTGCACACGTGCTACAATGGCCGGTACAGAGGGATGCCACCCCGCGAGGGGGAGCGGATCCCGGAAAGCCGGCCCCAGTTCGGATTGGGGGCTGCAACCCGCCCCCATGAAGTCGGAGTTGCTAGTAATCGCGGATCAGCATGCCGCGGTGAATGCGTTCCCGGGCCTTGTACACACCGCCCGTCACACCACCCGAGTCGTCTGCACCCGAAGTCGCCGGCCCAACCGTCAAGGGGGGAGGCGCCGAAGGTGTGGAGGGTGAGGGGGGTGAAGTCGTAACAAGGTAGCCGTACCGGAAGGTGCGGCTGGATCACCTCCTTTCTAGGGAGATAAATCTTCTAGAGAGACAAACTTAACTCGAATAGAGGGCAGGAGCCCGTCCGGTAGATGTCCGTCTGGATGAAGTCCCCGCAGCACCCGGTCCCCGGGGTCGCACCCGCGTACCTTGAGAGCCGCATAGCGATAGGAGAGAGATGGAAGAGTACATCTTCCAGACTCGATTCTTTTCTGCGATTTAAAGACAGAATGATAGCAATCATTCATCCGATCCAAACAAGAAGAATTCACTTATAAATGAGTGAGGAGCATCTGATCGCGAGCACAGTCAAGACTGTGCCGCGGTATGAGATACCCGAATTGCGACATACGAGCGCTATTCATGATATCGATTAATTAACTAAATTAGCGACACGTGGATATCCCGCGGGCCCGATGCGGTCCCGCAAGATACCACGGGCGCACGGCGGATGCCTTGGCACAGGGAGCCGATGAAGGACGCGGCAAGCTGCGATAATCCCCGGCGAGGAGCACACATCCTTCGACCCGGGGGTCTCCGAATGGGCGAACCCATGCACAGCAGTGTGCATATCCCCGGCCCGAACACATAGGGCCGGGGAGGACAACCCGGGGAACTGAAACATCTAAGTACCCGGAGGAGAGGAAATCAATCTCGAGACTCCCCGAGTAGCGGCGAGCGAAAGGGGACCGATGGCCAAACCGTCGAGCGGGCGTACCCGGCAGGGGTTCCGCCGACGGGGTTGCAGGGCCGCGCATCCGGGGGCTGCCGCCCCCGGGCGCAGGTCCGGCTGGGGAGCGGAACGGCATGGGAGGGCCGGCCGCAGCGGGTGACAGCCCCGTACGCGAACCCAGACCGGACGGCGCGACGCGGTCCCTGAGTAGGGCCGGGCACGTGAAACCCGGTCCGAACCTGGGTGGACCACCATCCAAGCCTGAGTACTACCCTGTGACCGATAGCGCACCAGTACCGTGAGGGAAAGGTGAAAAGCACCCCGGGAGGGGAGTGAAACAGTACCTGAAACCGTGCGCCCACGAGCAGTCGGAGCACCTTTATGGTGTGACGGCGTGCCTTTTGTAGAATGAGCCAGCGAGTCGCTGGCGCGGGGCGAGGTTAACCGAAAGGGAGCCGGAGCGAAAGCGAGCCTTAACAGGGCGACTTGAGTCCCGCGCCGCGGACGCGAAGCCGGGTGAGCTATCCGTGGGCAGGCTGAAGCGGGGGTAAGACCCCGTGGAGGGCCGAACGCACGTCGGTTGAAAACGGCGGCGATGACCTGCGGATAGGGGTGAAAGGCCAATCAAACCCGGAGATATCTCGTTCTCCCCGAAATAGCTTTAGGGCTAGCGTCGCGCGTTCACCGCCGGAGGTAGAGCACCGGATGGACGAGGGGGCTTCGCCGCCTACCGAATCCAACCGAACTCCGAATGCCGGCGGCCCAGAGCGCGGCAGTCAGAGCATGTGGGCTAAGCTGTGTGCTCGAGAGGGAAACAGCCCGGACCGCCCGCTAAGGTCCCCAAGTTCCAGCCGAGTGGCAAAGGATGTGCGTCCGCCCAGACAACCAGGATGTTGGCTTAGAAGCAGCCATGCATTCAAAGAGTGCGTAACAGCTCACTGGTCGAGTGGACATGCGCCGACAATACACGGGGCTAAGCTGGACACCGAAGCGGCGGGATTTTGATTTTCAGAATCGGTAGGGGAGCTTCCCATGGGCGGAGAAGCCGGAGGGCGACCGACGGTGGAGCGCATGGGAGTGAGAATGCTGGCATGAGTAGCGAGAGACGAGAGAGTAACTCGTCCGCCGTGAACCCGAGGTTTCCTGGGCAAGGCTAATCCTCCCAGGGTCAGTCGGGGGCTAAGGCGAGGCCGGTAGGCGTAGCCGACGCGCAGCAGGCAGACATTCCTGCACCGCGCACGCGGCGCTACGACCGACGGGGCGACGGATGGGGGTGGCTCGGCGGGGTTCTGGACGTCCCCGTGATGGAGCGCGGCCCGCGGACCAGGGAAATCCGGTCCGCAGAAGGGCGAGGCTCCGGACGAAGCGATAGAGCGAAGCGAGTGAGCCCGAGGTCCCTAGAAAAACCCCTAGGCAGGCGCGTGCGCGCCCGTACCGCAAACCGACACAGGTGGGTGGGTAGAACATACCGAGGCGATCGGGTCAACCATGGTCAAGGAACTCGGCACAATGGCCCCGTAACTTCGGGAGAAGGGGTGCCCGCGCGTACGTGAACCGGCTTGCCCGGGGAGCGGAGGCGGGCCGCAGTGGAGAGGCCCAAGCGACTGTTTACCAAAAACACAGGACTCTGCAGAAGCCGCAAGGCGACGTATAGGGTCTGACGCCTGCCCGGTGCCGGAAGGTCACGCGGAGGAGTTAGCCGCAAGGCGAAGCCCCGAAGCCAAGCCCCGGTAAACGGCGGCCGTAACTATAACGGTCCTAAGGTAGCGAAATTCCTTGTCGGGTAAGTTCCGACCTGCACGAATGGCGCAACGACTTGGGCGCTGTCTCGACCATGGACCCGGTGAAATTGCACTGGTCGTGAAGATGCGACTTACCCGCGGAAGGACGGAAAGACCCCGTGAACCTTCACTGCAGCTTGGCATTGGCCGCTGGTCCCGCGTGTAGAGGATAGGCAGGAGGCATCGATCCGGAGGCGCCAGCCCCCGGGGAGCCGCCCTTGGAATACTGCCCTCGCGCGACCGGCGTCCTAACCCGAGGCCGTCAACCGGCTCGGGGACCGTGCCAGGCGGGCAGTTTGACTGGGGCGGTCGCCTCCTAAAGGGTAACGGAGGCGCGCGAAGGTCCGCTCGGGACGGTCGGCAACCGTCCTTTTGAATGCAAGAGTACAAGCGGGCTTGACTGCGAGGCCCACAAGCCGAGCAGGTGCGAAAGCAGGCTCTAGTGATCCGGCGGCCCCGAGTGGGTGGGCCGTCGCTCAACGGATAAAAGGTACTCCGGGGATAACAGGCTGATCTTGCCCAAGAGTCCACATCGACGGCAAGGTTTGGCACCTCGATGTCGGCTCATCGCATCCTGGGGCTGGAGCAGGTCCCAAGGGTACGGCTGTTCGCCGTTTAAAGCGGTACGCGAGCTGGGTTCAGAACGTCGTGAGACAGTTCGGTCCCTATCCTCCGTGGGCGCAGGAGAATCGATGGAGGCTGCCCCCAGTACGAGAGGACCGGGGTGGACGCACCTCCGGTGAACCGGTTGTCGACCAACGGCACGGCCGGGTAGCCGCGTGCGGCGCGGATAACCGCTGAAGGCATCTAAGCGGGAAGCCGTTCCAGGGATTAGTTCTCCTTCCGGTAAGGGCCCAGGTAGACTACCTGGTCGATAGACGGCAGGTGCAAGGGCGGCGACGTCCTCAGCCGAGCCGCACTAATCGCCCGAGCTCTTCCGGAACCGCACCTCGCGGCCCGCGGGACCTTGCGCTCCATGCGCGGTCCGGGCACGAGGATGCCCCCGAGTCACTCCCTCCCATTCGCCATGCGGCCCCCAGGGCACGTAGATGAGACCCAGGACACCGTAACGGTGGGCGCCGCCCACCGGTCAGCGGCCAGAGCATGGGGGGCACGCCCGGTCCCGTTCCGAACCCGGAAGCTAAGCCCCATCGCGCCGAGAGTACTGCGGGGTCAGCCCGTGGGAGGCCAGGGCGCCGCTGACCGGTGGACGGCACCGAGCCGTACGCTTGAATCGAAGAAGGGGGATGCCTCGCGGCCTCCCCCTTTTTTGCGTTCGGCGTGTTAAGCAAAACGTATATAGGGCTTTATAAAAGCCATTTCACTCTATTTGAAGAAAATATAACGAATGATCAGCGCGATTGCTACAGCGGCAATTATCAGGAGCGCAAGCTGTAGACGATGTTGCTTTCGGCGCCTGCTTGACGAGACAAATATCGCTTTGCCCTGCTTCGGCGTTTCGAGATACCGAGCCGAATGCGTCAAGGTTTGCTTGGGTCGAGGCCCTCTTTGCTCTCGAGTCGTGGGATTATTCTCCGACTCGTCATTGGTTGCACTGTTCTTAGATAACGGTGCATCTTTCAGATATACGGGATCGCCCGAAGCTACGCCCATATGCTTGCGTCCCGTTTGAGCATCCTCGAGTGTTTGGTATCGATCTCTCGTTACATACTCAGGCTCTTGATCATTAATGGGTTCTTGCGAGATATGGGGGCGATGAAACCGCGTCGACTTCGGAGTAGATTCTTCCCCCTGAGCCGGCATAAACGTATTGTTTTGGTTTTGGTCGTCCATGATGCCCTTTAGCTTGTTGCCAACAACGTGTATGCGCTCATTGTAAGCCCCTTGGTTTGCTTTGCCGGGGGTACATGCGCAATTTAAAGTAAGGTTCAAAGAACCTCAATCTTACTAAAACCTTAGTCCAATAGACTTAGATATGCTTATAGAAAGAGACTCAAAAAACTTTATAGCAAAATGTATATATAAGAGACGGGTGGGCATATATAGGAGCGTCAAACGAAGTCCCAGTCGCCTAGAAGGTGGCTCGGCAGTTCCCAAAAGGAGTGGTAAACATGGCAAGCATGGTCCCTTATCGTTCGGTTTTTGGCGTTCGTCCCTCTGCTAGCTCGCTGTTCGATCTGTTCGATGATATGACCGATCTGGCAAACAACTCGATCGCCTCCAAGGCGTTTCCTGTTGACGTTGAGGACAAGGGCGATGGCTATGAGGTCAAGGCTTATCTGACCGGCGTCGCCAAGGACGACATCGATGTTGAGCTCAATGAGGGTCGTCTGTCCATTAGCGTGAATGTCGAGGAGGACGAGGAGAACGAGGGCAAGAACTTCCTGCAGAAGGAGTTCAGCTCGTACAGCGCGACGCGTGGCGTGTATCTGAAGGATGCCTCGAGTGAGGGCCTTTCGGCTAAGTACGCTGACGGCATCCTGACTGTTACGGTTCCCAAGATCGTCGAGAAGAAGAACGTTACGAAGATTTCTATCGACTAACGACGACGCTGCTTCAATCGTGAGTTTAAATTGGGGGCTGGGAAGAGATTCCCAGCCCCCTTTTTTCTTGCGCCGCGCTATTGAATGCTCAAGGGACGATATTGTCCTGCAGGGCGTATGGTGAGTTGTCGCGAGCCAGAATGTCTGGTCGCGGTGCTGCCGATCTCATCGTCAAGTGCTGCATCGAGCGCTCGGGCGTAACTTTTGACGGTTAGGCTTGGGCGGTTATTGTCCTGGCTAATGTGCATGGCGATGAGCTGCTCGGTGCGATCGGTGACGAGCTCACGCGCCGCGTCGGCGGCTTGGTCGTTGGAGAGATGGCCTTTTGCGGATAGGATTCGCTCTTGGAGGAAGCGGGGGTAATCTCCTTGGCGCAACATGGCCACATCGTGGTTGCTCTCGAGTGCAAGAACTCGGCAGTCTTTAAGCGTGTCGATAGCATGGCTTGATAGCTCGCCGGTGTCGGTGGCAAATCCAATGGAGTCGCCAAGGGCGTCAAATCGGTAACCAACGGGGTTGATGACGTCGTGTGATGTCGAATAAGTCTGAATGCGAACGCCGGCTATCTCGAGCACGTCGCCAGGGTCGAATTCTTCAATGGGCACATGTGCAAGGCTTTCTTTGGATGCGAGCGTATCCCTGCTGGCAAAGAGGGGGCCGCGCCAGTGTTTGCACCACACATCGAGACCCTTGATGTGATCGCTATGCTCATGAGTAATAAGAAGAGCCGAGACGTTGTCTGCCGAGAGCCCCAGTTCTGCCATGCGCTTTAATGTCTCGCGGCGAGACAGTCCGTCATCGACCATAATGAGCCCCTGGGGGCCTTCGATGAGCGCGCAGTTGCCTTTTGAGCCGCTGCCGAGGATATGAAGGTGCAGACGAGACATAAGATTCCAAAGGATACAATGGGTGCGGTCGAATAGAGGAGGAAGCGAATGCCAACGGTATCTCAGCACTATGGACATCATGCTGCGTCGAGGGCGGATGATAACGCCCCAGTATCGCGGCAGACAGCTGCTCCTGTGGTGCTCATGGTATCAGGTGGTGCGGACTCGACGGCGCTGCTCCTTATGGCTTGCACATCAAAGCTGGATATCCAGGACGGGCGTGGTGTAGCCCCCATCGCGCGCGAGCGGCTGCACGTGCTGCATGTGAACCATCATCTGCGCGGCGAGTCATCAGATGGCGATGAAGCCTTCGTGCGCGACCTGTGCGCTCAATATGGCTTGCCGCTGTGTGTTGAGCATGCCTATTTTGACGGCGAGTCGGGCAATATCGAGGCCGCGGCGCGCGAGGTGCGCTACACCGCGGCGCGCAGATATGTTCGCGAGCTCTGCGCCCAGACGGGGGCGCCGCGAACGGCGGCGCGCATCTGCACCGCGCACACGTCTTCGGATCGCGCGGAAACGTTTTTGATGAACGCGATTAAGGGTTCAGGGCCCGCTGGCCTATCGAGCATTCCTCGCCGGAGGAATATCGTGGTGCGTCCCTTGCTCGACCTGCCCGTGCTGCCCGGCACCGTGACCCCCTCCGAGGTCACCGCTGCCGTCAACCTGGGCCTCAAGGTCACCAAGTTCTTCCCCGCAGCCCAGTACGGCGGCCTCAACACCATCAAGGCCCTCGCCGCTCCGTTTGTCGGTCACCGCTTTATGCCCACTGGCGGCGTGAGCACCGCAAACGTCGAGGAGTACCTGAGCTCCTCCGCCATCATCGCCTGCGGTGGCACCTGGATGGTCAAGCCGGCCCTGTTCGCCGACGGCGACTTTTCCAAGGTTGAGCAGATCGCTCGCGAGGCCATGGACGTCGTCAAGAAGGTCCGCGCCTAATCCAGCTCTCTATCGTGGAGGGCGCGACCTAGACCGCGCCCTCTTTTTTTGAAGCGGCTCGGAAGCGTGCCGTTTCCGTCACGGACAAGAACCGAAACCGTCTTGTATGCTGATAGAACGTGACGGAAGCGACACGCCCCCGAGCCGCTTTTTCCTCTGCTGAATCTTTACCCCAACATAATCCAGAGCGCCAAAACAAATGCGGTGCCGTCTGGAGGAATCGACCCCTTGCTTCCGGTCTGTTCCTCCAAACGGCACCGCATCTTTATGCCCCGGTCACGCCCCAACGCAGTTGCGGTGAAATAGGGACTGTTTGCGCCGCCTGGGCCGCAAAACAATCCCTATTTCACCGCAACTTATGAGGGGATAGATTAGATGGACGAGTCTTTGGGCAGCTCGAAGTAATCGGGATGCAGGGCGATAACCGGACCCTGCTCTTCGGGCATCAGATGCAGATGCGTCTGCGCCAGATAGCTCGCCGCATCGGTGTCGCCTTCCTTAATGGCCTCGAGGATTCGACGATGCTGCCGACGAATCGGTTCCCAGTCCAGATCCTGAGACACCGCGCGCAGCCAGTTATACCGCTCAAAATGCGTGTTGATGCTCTTCATCCAATCCCACAGCATGTGGCGACCGGCAATCTCAAAGCACGTCTCGTGGAACAGGTTGTCCAGGTCAAAGAAGCGACGCGTCTCGCTGTGGTCGAGCGACTCGGACTCGGCGAGAATCTGCTCAAGCCGGCGCTTTTGCTCGGGCGTGGCAGCCGAGCAGCATTTGATCAGTACACTTCTCTCGAGCTTCTCGCGCAAAAAGCAGGCGTTCTCGGCGCGCTCCATGCTGATTTTTGAGACATAGGTACCGCTCTTGGGACGCGTTTCCACCAGCTCTTGCTCGCGCAGGCGCACAAAGGACTCGCGGATGGGCGTACGCCCGATCCCCGTCTCCTTTTCCAGACCAATCGCCGAAAGGCGCGTGCCGGGCTTGAGCTCGGCATAGATGATCTTGGAGCGCAATGCGTTGTATGCCTGGTCTTGCAGGCTCTGATAATGCTGGTGCTGTTCCATAAAGCCCTCGGATAAGTCCTCGGTTAGTCGAATACCACCACGTAATACTATCGCAACGCCGCGCCCCCCATAAGTTGCGGTGGAATAGTTCCTGTTCACGGCCTTCAGCAGCAAAAACAGGAACTATTCCACCGCAACTTATGAGGGGGCGAAG
>OIZP01001696.1_pt1 | contig 10822 bp, 2 predicted proteins | sample 1588531 | NCBI WGS metagenome assembly OIZP01 (sample SAMN03283283) | human gut metagenome | biome: human-associated habitat; material: feces | host: Homo sapiens | place: Peru | collected 2012 | reverse complement strand
GCTTGATCTGGGTATCCTCCACGGTCTGCTGGTACGGCTCCACGGAATCCGGCAGGGCGGCGATCTGCGCCTCCACCCGGGTGACCTCCTCCAGGACGGCCTTGAGCTTTCCGATGTGATCCAGGGCCTCGGTGATGGTCTTCTTCTCCTCGGCGGTAGCGTTGGTGGTATCCAGGGCTTTCAGGGCCTTTTCCGCCTGGGTGAGCTGATCCAGATCGGACTTGCAGACATTGTCCTCCGTCAGGTCCCGGATGTCCTCCGTCAGGCTGGAGATGGGCTTCATGTAGACGGTGAGGGTGGCTGTATTCTGGCAGGCATCCTCGGCCTCCATGGTGTAGGTCCCTTCCCGGTTGCCTTCCAGGGTCACTTCGTAGGAAGTGCCGCTGATGTTCTTCCAATTCTGGCTTTCGGGCGCCAGATACCGGCTCAGGGCATAGTCATCGGTGATGGTGACCTTCTGGGTGGTGTAGTAAGTCGCTCCGTTGATAACGCCGCCGAAGGTGGGGGCGTTCTCCTCACGAATCAGCTTGTCGCTTCGCACATAGGAGACGTTCCCGGCCTTGTCCACGGCCTTGACGTAGAAATACCATTCGCCCAGGTCCAACTGGATCATCTTTTCCCGGACCGGACTGGCCTGGTTCAGGCTTTCCTCCGGCACCGGCTCCCAGGCCGCCTGCTCCAGGGCTTCCCGGGTCAGCGCCGTCCTGGACCGCAGATAGTAGGCACTTGCCAGGCCGGTCTCCCCGTCCGAGGCCTCCACGGCAAAGTAGTTGCCTCTGGTGGAGATGATGTAGTAGGGGGCCGTGGCGGTGGAGATATTCGCCCACTCCTTGCAGCTTGCTATCCCCTGGAAGACCCCCTGACCAAAGGTCCAATTCCGCAGCGCCAGGCTGGGTGCCTTCTCGTCCTTCTCCACCCCCTCCAGGGTGATGACCACGTTCTCTTCCGCATCGGTCAGGGCAAAGGTCCCGTTCTCCTCGGTGAGGGTCCGGTTCCCGGCCTTCACGGCAAAGGAAGCGGTCTTGTAGTACCCTTCCGCCACGGTCAGGGTCAGCTTCAGGCTGTCGTGCCAGCTGAGCTCCACCTTATCCGCCGTCAGGGTATAGCCGGTCTGGGGAGAAGGCAGGGTGACAGTGAGCTTGGGGCCGGGCTGGATGGTGATGGTTTCAGGCGAGGAGGCAAAGTGGTTCTCGTCTCCGGGTCTGCGGAACTCATAGGTCCCGGGTGCCAGGCCCTCCACCGTCACGCTTTCTGCCCCGGTGGAAACCGCAACGGGGAGCCATTCCCCGGCGTGTTTTATCCGATACTCCAGAGCGGGCGTGTCGGTATAGGTAACCTTTCCATCCTTTTTCCCGTCGACGGTTTCGTTTTCTGCTTTCACGAGGGTAGGTCTGACCCACACGTCCTTTTCCACCAGCACATTCAGGACAAGGGTTGCGGACGTATAGTTGCCATCCTCATCCACAGTGACCGTCAGCTGATATTTCCCTGCGTTTTTGGGGGCCGCGGGGGACCAGCTGTAACGGAATGCGCCGGTGGAGCTTGCCTCAAAGTATTTCCGTTCGGGTGTGGGGATATCGTCGCCATAGAGGTAACCCAGGGAATAGTTTCTGTTCCTCACAGTTCCCGTTGCCTTGGCAACCGTCAAATCAAAGGACGCGGCCGTCTCCACATAGTTCTGGGTCGCCCCGGCTGTGGCAGTGATCCGGGCTTCACCCGCCCCGCGGATGGTCACTGTGCCGTCTGTGCCCACTGTGGCCACGGCGGGGTCACTGCTGGTGTAGGTGATCTGGCCGTCCCCGGCGGAATGGTCCAGGGCGTTGGCGAAGGGGCTGTCCCCATAGGTCTTGGTAACGGCAGCCTCGGCAAAGGTCAGGGTCTGGGCAATGGGGCGGATGGTAACGGTGAGCTCCGGAACCGAACCCAGGGTATAGTTATCCTTGTCCCTGCCGGTCAAGGTAACAGAGTAGTCAACCGTCCTGTCCTGGCCGGCATCCGGCGTTGCGATGGTTCCTCCATGCACCTGTGCACTCAGGTCATCTCCCTCTGCCTTCTTGTCGAAGGTCACTTCTCCCTGGATGATCCGAACCGAACGATTGTCCGGCTCATAGTCCCGTTCCTGGGCGGTGAAGCCGCCGGTGATATTCACGACTCTGGGGGTAATGGTCACGGCAAAGGGCTGGCTCTCCAGGACATAGCCGCTGCAGTTCACCACCGCAAGGAACCGGTGTGTCCCCACCAGGAGCTTGCGGTCCAGGGTGCAGGTCAGGCCGATGCCCGCCAGTGTGCGGCTGTCCTCCGCCCCCAGCTCGTACCACTCTACGGTGACACCGGACTGGATCTCCTGGGGCTGGGTCCTCACCTCCAGGCGGAAGACCACATTGCCGCTGCTGTCCGTCTCCCCCACGTTATACTGGGTAGAGACCGTATCCTCATAGGTGTCGGCACCCAGCTGGCAGACGACCTGGACTCCGGTAAAGGGGGCGGCGGTCACGTTGACGTTTTTCAGTTCCTTGCTGTAATTAAATGTCCCGTAATTGGGAGTCTCCTCCACTTCATTTGGATAGGACTGATCTTGTTTTTTCTGAAACACCTTCCCGGAAACCAGCATTTTCTGGAAGTCGGCAAAGGTCACGTCCCGGAATTTTTCGGTTTCGCCGGATCTGAATTCCATCACAGAAATTGTCACATAGCTGCCGCCGGAAAGGGCATTCTGGGGAAGATCTCCATAAATCTGAAGCAGTTGGATCTGGCCGCCGGTGATGTTCAGCTGCCCCTTTTCATACTGATGGATGTACAAATGGCTGCCGCCGGAGATCTTCAGCGTTCCATACACATCGGTCCACTGTGTGCTTCCTCCCTGAAGCTCCGCGGTGCCGCCGGACTGGACAGTAAGCTGCGTAGGCTTGGCCATGTTCGGCTCGCCATTCAAATTGTTTGCTGGCAGAACAAAGGTGCCTCCGGACTCTACCGTCACGGGGATAAATTCGCCGTATTCACGTGTTCCACTGCTGCCGCTGCCGCCGCCCGTCTCAGGTTTAGACATGACAGCCCCCTGGCCGACCAGCTTCACCGTGCTGCCGCTTTTAATGACCAGGCTCCGACCGTATGCGCTATAAGATCGGTTTTCCATATCAATGGTGACCATTCCCTGGGCGTTCACCTCGATGGTGCCATTCAGTTCCAGGAACCGAACCACGCCATCGCTTTTGGCAGCATAAGCAAAGCCGGTATTATAATCGCCAAAGTATTTCTTGTCACTCTCTCCGACCGTCACGGTCAGCAGATAGGTCACCTTTCCGCAGTTGCAGGTGTATGTTGTAAAATATGTTCCTTTGTTTTCCCGGACGCTGGTGTGATCGCACCGGACCACAGAGACTCCTTCAATCACCGTATCCGTGTCGGCGTAGTTCCTGGGGGTCTCACCGTCCAATTCCGCATAGTAGCAGTCCTCCGCCAGCAGCTCTTTGAGGGTCACGCCGCTTCCTACGATCTTGTCAAAGCTGCCGCCGGAGAGGGAGACGGTGCTGCCCTCCATGGCCGTCAGGCTATCCACCTTGCCGCCGGTGACGGTCAGCTTTCCGTAAACGCTGAGCTCCCCCTGGGGAGCGAGTCTCCCGCTCTCCACAGAAACCTGCCCGTCCTTTTGAATCTCTTTCACGGCCAGAATGCTGCCTATCCCGGAGCTGTCACGCAGGATCAGATGACCGCCCTGGATGCTCTCGACAACAAGGTTCCAGCCGTTCAGATCCAGGGTGACGCTTCTGTCGCCGCCGTTCCAGCTTTCGCATTCCTCGGTAAGCGCGCGAAGAATTTTGGCCTGGGTCACAGCAGAATCTCCCAGAGCATCGGAAATCGTCCCGTAATAATGGGTGGTCCCGTCGGCGTAGGTGCCTCGGACATAGAACTGTTTTCCGCAGAGGATGCAGCTTCCCTCATCGTCTACCTGGGCATGGGGGCAGACATAGCCGCAGAGGCACTGCCCTTCGTCGTCAAATTCATGCTGCTGGTGCTCCACCACATAAACCGTTCTATAGGCATCCGGCTTTCCCTGAGAATAGACATCGAACAGCTCATCATCCTCATAGGCGAAGGTATAGCCCGGGGCCAGCAGGTCCGCCAGGAATCCGGTGTCGCAGAACAGTGCCCCGACTCTTCCGCTATCTTCGGGGTTCTCGAATCGGCCGCCGCTGATCCGGATGGGTCCGTAAGCGTACCGATCTTTCCATAGCTGGGGAGAATAGACGCCGCCCTGGATGGTCAGGCTGCCCTGGGACCGCACGTAGACACCTATGGCCGCTCCTCCTACATTGCGAAGGCCGCCGTTGCCAAGGCTGTCTTTCAGTGTCACATTGGCTTCGTACGTAATGACCAAAAGATTGTTACTCGTTTCACCGGAAAGGGTATGGCCGTTCCAGTCGATGGTGAAGGTGCCGCTGGCGATGTAGAGGTTATTTTCCCCTGTCAGGGTCACGTCCCGAAGGAGGGTGAGGGTGGAGCCGGAGGCAGCCTTTGCCGCCTCAACGGCAGCGGAGAAGTCGGCGAAATATTGTTTCCCCGCTTCTGTGTCAAGCATCGCCGCCGCGGTATACCCGCAGGGGCAATGGCCGCTGCTATCCGGAGTGTGCTCTGGGTGGGCACCTACATGGAGCCCCACTGTTACTTCCTGGTCGTCTCCCGGGTCATAGAGCGTATTGTCCGCGTCTTTATAATAGGCATACCCCGGAGCCAAAGCATCCCACAGCGTGGCAGTAGCGCCCTCCGTAAAGTTTATACTGGAGAAGCTGCCGCCCTTTAGGATCAGAGTATTCTGGCCCACCAGCCGTAAGCCGTCGGTCTTGCCCTCAAAATGTCCGCCCAGAATTGTCAGCGTTACGTTTGCGTCTTTGTACACCGATAGGCCCTTACCGGAGTATTCCCAATTACTCGTTCCGGCAATGGTGCCGGTCTTCGCCGGAGAGCTGTCCAGAATGGTGGTGGGCCCCTTCTTCACAAGCAGGCCTGAAGGACCTTCCATTCGCTTTCCATTCAGGTCCAGGGTCAACGGCTCTGTCACACAGAAGGTATCTTCTCCTTTACAGTCTGCCAACAGCTTCACCGTTGCATTCCTGCCGTTGCGCAGCGCATCCTCCAGGGTCCGATATCCGGTCACGCTGCCGTCTGCGGCGGTCACATTGGCCTCATAGACCTGGCTTCCGCATTCCTGGCAGAGGCCGGTTTCGGCGTTGACGGTGCTGTGGTCGCAGCTGCGGCCGCAGGCGCAGCTGCCGTCGCTGTAGTGGCAGGTGTGGGCAGCCACGTGGATCTGTCTGCCCACGAGCTCGGTGTAGTCCGTGGCATCCACGACTTCGTTGGCGCTGTTGTAGAAGGCAAAGCCATCCTCCAGAAGCTCCAGGGCCCGGCCGGCGCAATCACTGTCCAGCCCCTGTTCGAAGTGTCCGCCCCTCAGGTGGGTGGTGCCCCAGAAGGTAACCTGCCGCTCAAAGCGCGTGTTCTCTCCCTGTACGGTCAGGTCAAACTCTTCGTCAAACCTCTTCCCCTGATAGAGAATATTCTCCAGAATCAGCTTTCCGCTGGCAACGGTGCCAATTTCTCCCAAGGTGCCGTTTTTCACGGTGAAGGTGCCATAGGGGAAATTTCCCATTTGCAGGCTCTTCAGGGCATGACCCTGCAAATCCAGGGTCACGTCCTTGCCGCCCACATCGTTGTAGGACACGTTAACGGTTTTGTTCGGCACGTCTCCCGTGAGATAGAAGTTCCCGCCGCTGTACATAAAGTGGCCAGCATCGGCTTCGTCTTGTTCTGCATTTGCAATCAGGAAGTAGAGGCCGTCCTCTCTGACAAGCAGGGCATCCCCATCGCCTTTCTTCTGGCCGCATTGGGCACAGTAGCCCTCATGATCGACTGCGGGGTGGGGGCAGCTGCTGAGCCCCACGGTAACTGTGTCCGTATCCAGGCTGTAGCCGTCGTAGGACAGGGTGCAGTAGATCCGGATGGACTGCAGCCAGGGCTTGCTCGCGTCCTGGGTCAGCATTTCCTGCTCAACCAAATCATAGAGCCGCACGGTCTCCTCGGTGTATCCCGCCATCACGGTACCGTCTTCCTGTTTCCACTGGAAGTCGATGGAGCCGGTGTGGCCATCCGTCGGGTAGGCAGACACGGTGACCGCCCCGGCCTCCGGATCCGTGCTGATCGTATCCACCGGCCGATCGTAAATGCAGATGGGCGGGCCGGAGACGGTAACCACGGCGGTCCTGCTGGCCCCACCGGCGCTGACCTTCAGGCCATAGGTCCCCGCCTGTACGGTTTTGTCTGTCGTAACGGTAACGGTCTTGCCGTCGGCAGAGGCCGCTGCCTCCAGGCCGGTATGGGCGCCGGTCCAGGTGAGGGTCAGGGCGGACAGGTCCACATTCCTGCCGGATAGGGCGAAGGTAGCGGTCTTGGCCGTGGCCTCGTAGAGGTAGCCCTGCTGAGCCTTCACCGAGAGCATGGGGCCGGTGACTTCGCCGATGTAGTAAGTCTTCTTCTTAGCATTATTGTTGATATCGCCGAGTTTTCCCTCGTCCATTTCCGCCATCGATGCGTTCTTCTCGTCGGAAGCCAGAATGGGCAGATTGCCGGGATTGATCGCGTACATGGTTCTCATTTCGATGCCATAAACATCGCCGGTGGCGTAGAGGGAACCGCCATATGTATACAAATAGGAGCAGACAATACCGGCATTTGAGCCGCCGTAGGCCTCCAGCTTGCCGCCCCGCAATTCCACAGAACGAACGGATATGGCATTATAATCGCCGCCGCGGGCCGTAACAGTGCCGTCCTCAAGGCACAGGGTTCCTAGGCCGGATTTGGTGCCCTTGTAGCCACTGTCAAAGATGGCGCCGTTGAGCGTCGAGTCTCCACTCCTGCCGTTGCCGATGACCGTCAGGCTGCCGTTGCCCTTGACGGTCAGCGTGCAGTTGTTCAGATCCAGAGGCGCGTCGCACTGGATCTTGTTGTCGCCCACAAGGGTCAGGGTGGTTTCCCCGGTCAGCTTGACGGGGGTGGTAATGGTCTGGTTGTTCCAGGTCACCTCGCCGGAGATTTCCTTGACATCCTCCGCCAGGGTGGACACCTGGCTGTTCACCCAGTTGAACAAGGCTTCCAGCTTCTCCACGCCGGTGATCTGCGCCTGCTGGGATTCACTCAGGGTCTCATAGGCAGAATACGCCGCTTCCAGAGCGTCTATGTATTCTTCGGACATATGGTCCACGTCGGGCAGGGCATCGATCATGGCCTGCACCGCCGCCACGGCCTCGTCTTCTGTGGACGCAGGTTCAGCGGGAACCTCTGTCGAGGCAGGAGCCACCGTGGTCTCCGGGACGGGTGCCTCGGTGGGTGCCGGGGTAGGCTCCGCCGCCGGGGCTTCCGTAGCGGGAGCTTCCGTTGCGGGGACTTCCGTAGCAGGAGCTTCCGTTGCGGGGACTTCCGTAGCAGGAGCTTCCGTGGCCGGGGCCTCAGTGGGGGCTTCCGTAACCTGGGTCGGCTCTGTCTCCTGGGCAAAGGCCGGAGCCGGGAGCATTCCCACCACCAGGGTCAGTGCCAGAAACAAACTGAATAATCTTCTTTTCATACACAATTCTCCTTTTTTCGGAAAATAGGGACTACTTTTTGACGATGGATACTTGTTGCTTGACGTTCGTTAGAAATATGTCATTGCGAACCAGCGTCGCAACGCTGGTGTGGCAATCCCCCGGTTCTTCCGGGCACTACCCTAAAAGACTTTCATAGATATCCGCCCACCCAGGGTTCTTCATTTCCACCAGCTTATTCTTCCTCGCCCGATTCCATCCCTTGAGCTGCTTTTCCCTCGAAATTGCGGAATACACATCCGATGTAGTCTCGAAATAAACGAGCTGGTCGATATTGTATTTTGCGGTATAGCTGTCTGCGTCCAGGTGGTGCTTGTGTTCATACACCCTTCTGATCAGATCATTGGTCACACCCACATAAATCAGATTTTTGTGGGCATTGGTTAGAATGTAGACGTAATAGTTCATAGGCGTTGTTCTTTCGGTGGTTCTCGGAAGTACCGGGGGATTGCCACACCAGTCTGCGGACTGGTTCGCAATGACAGGTTGTTTTCTAACAGCCCCACCCTCTATTTTCCCACCGGCTCGCAATGACATCCGTTATTCGGCGGCTTACACATCCTCCGGGATCAGCTTCAGCCGCCTGGCGGCGGTTTTGGCCTCGCTGCGTCTGTTCACGTCCAGCTTTTCCAGAATATGGCTGACGTGGGTCTTCACCGTGGTCAGCTTGATGTCCATCATCTGGGCAATCTCGGCGTTACTCTTGTCCGCGCAGATCAGGCGCAGGATCTGCTTCTCCGTGGTGGTCAGTACATCGTTTTTCGCCAGCCGGGGCTGCAGGAACAGGGGGTCGTTGGCGTTTTGCAGCCGGACCTCGGCCAGAAGCCGCTTGTACCACCTGTCGTTCCCGGTCCACGGAAGCTCTGCCAGCAGGGGCAGAATGGCCGCGCCGTAGACGCTGAGGGTGCGGATAAAGTCGAATTCCGCCGCTGTGGTCATGGCCCTTGTCAGCTTCTCCTGCCAGCCCTCCCGGCGCATCCGGTAGAGGGCCAGGGCTGTGAGCACATCCACATGGATGCCGTCTATGTACCGGCAGCAGTTTTCGCAGTAGGGGCCCAGGGGGGCCAGGGTCAGCAGCGCCGCCTCGGGAGTCCCGTCGGCCAGCTCTACCTGGGCCTGGGTCAGGTACTGGTAGCGCTTCATCACGTTCAGGTGCATGGGATCTCTGGGGGCCTTTTCCCGGTACCAGGCATCGGCACTGTCCAGGTCCCCGGTGTGCAGGGCAATGCGGCACAGGGCCGCATCCATATTGGGCAGAAACCGGGTGTGGCCCTGGTCTACAAATCTGGCCCGGAGGGACTCCAGGGCCCGGCGGGCATTCCCCGGCTGGCCGGAGGCCAGATAGTTCCGGGCCAGAAGCCCCGTGGCGGCAAACTCTATGTCTGGGGTGCCGTTTTGCTGGATCTCGCTCATGCGGGACACCAGGGAAAGCATCCGGCCGCCGATGTCCTCCCCTTTTTCAAATTTGCTCTCGGCAATGGCGCAGTCCCCCAGGCAGACCCCGTCCTTCCCCAGAACCGCCTCCACAGGAATGCGGACGGTCTTATAGAGCAGGTCGTCCCGCTTGCTCCAGGGGGAGAAATCCTTGCCGCCGTTCATAATACTGGGCAAGGCGCTGGTAACGGAGAAGGGGGGCAGATTGACCTCCTTGTTGGTCATCAGCCGGAACACCGCCGGGATGGTCTCCGTCAGGTTGTCCACCTTCCGCTGGGGCAGGGAGATATCCAGCCAGGCCAGGCGGCTCCGGGCCTGCTTCCCCGCCGCGTCGTGGGGGTCGCACTGCCGGGCGAAGTCCTTTAATGCTTTGTACCAGCCCTCGGAGCCGGCATAGTCCATGCTCAGGGCGCACAGCATGCTCATGCCCTGCATCAGGGACGGAGAGGCCCGGATCTCGGACTCCGGCAGGCTCCGATAGTACTTTTCCATTTGGCTATAGTGGCCCATGCCCGGATGCAGCTCTGCATTGCGGATGAGGATCTCCGAAACCTTGGCATGGTCCCCGCCCTTTGTGTAGCAGTCCAGAGCGTGGGAGTAGTCCTCTTTCAGCTCGAAATACAGTCCGCCCCGGTTGAAGAGGGCCCTCCGCTTTTCCGGCGAGTAGCTATGGTCCATCTCCCACAGGAGAAACTCCCGGAACTGGGGCCAGAAGCGGTACTGCCGGAAACCGTCGTAGAGCAGCATGGTGGTATTGCGCTGGAGCCAGTCCAGCATCTCCCCGGCGTGGGCATTGCCGGAGACCATCCGGGCCATTTCCAGGTTAAAGCTCTCAAAGGGGGACAGCTCCAGCAGGAACCGCCGGTAGGGCAGGTCCAGCCGCTGATAAATCGCCGTCTCAAAGTAGCGGTAGACCTCCTGGTAGGACCGGCCCACGATCTCCTGGCTAAACCGGGCCCCGGAGGACATATTCTGGGCCGTGATGGCCACCCCCAGAGGATAGCCGATGGACTCCTTCAGAATCCCGGCGATCTCTCCGTCGGAGACCGGCAGGCCGCTGGCGTTGAACAGCTGCCGAATATCCTCCCGGTCGAAGAGCAGGTCCTTGGGCCCGATCACCGTCATAAGCCCCGCATACTGGAAGGCCATGAGGCAGCCGGGCGGGCTCCCCCGGGACAGGATCACAAAGCGCTTGTCCGGACTGCGGCGAATGAGGGCGCAGAGGGCCTGCTGGTCCTCCTCTTCCTGAAAGAGCTGGAAATCCTCCATCAGCAGAATGTCCCAGTCCTTCTTGGTCTCCAGGTCCGCCCCCCGGGCCGACTCGCCCTCCAGCTTCCAAACCCGCCTTCCCTCCAGCAGGGCCTGGGCCACAGCGGTCTTGCCGAAGCCGCAGGGGGCGCTAAAGAACAATATCCGTTCATTCTTTAGAAATTCCTGAAATTTCTGGCTGATTGCCGGTTTTATGACCATCTTTTTTGTCATAGCCGCAATTCCTTTCCCAAAGCCGGAGGGGCTTTTTTACAGTCTGACCCTATCATAGCACAGTTTTTGAAAAAAGAAAATCCTACCAAAGTATGAGACCGTTGTTCAGGGCTGCCTCAAAAAGACGAAGTGTCCAAACAGAAGAAATGTCATTGCGAACCCAATGTCACCAAGTTAAGCCAAAATGCCCCGCTACACTCAAAATTGAGCTGTAGAGGGGTGCCACATATTCGCTTCCACGATCTTCGCCATAGCTGTGCAACGCTTCTGTTTGC
>OIZP01001685.1_pt1 | contig 10858 bp, 7 predicted proteins | sample 1588531 | NCBI WGS metagenome assembly OIZP01 (sample SAMN03283283) | human gut metagenome | biome: human-associated habitat; material: feces | host: Homo sapiens | place: Peru | collected 2012 | reverse complement strand
AGCCAGCCGCCAGTTCCTCAGCAAGAGGAGAAGCTGCCACATGCTGCCATCTCACTGAAATGAGTGAGAGACGAGGGAGGGTTAAAAGGGAAGAACAAGACAGGATCATGAACTGATGGTTCTCATCTACCAGCAACTTGCGGATACCCTTCACCATCTTGGAATTGACGACAAACTGATGCATTTGACGAACGCTACAGTTCTCACGATCGCTATTATTTTCCTGATCATGATGTTCGGTATGCTCATCATTGATGTTGCCATCCTGCTCGCATTGCTCCTGAATCATACAGATACGACCCATGTGGTGATGATGGGTCATCACCGTGGATAGCAATATGCTCAATGTAGCTATCCAGAGACTGAATATGTATAACCTTCTTTTCCTCATTCGCAAATTTGCTACAAAAATACAGAATTTTTGTTATATTACCAAGAAAGAGAGATGATTTTATAGCATTTTTTTCTAAAAAAAACTAAAAGACTAGTAACCGTACTTAGTTCATAGCCGTATTTAAAACAAAATTTAGTATCTTTGCAATCAAAATTAGTACACAAATAGAAATGAAAAAGTTTATTGCAGTTTTACAGTTACTCTTAGTAGTAATGTTGGCTCATGCGCAGATGATGAACCCTGTGAAGTTCTCAACCTCGCTCAAGACCAATGGAACCGCTGTAGCGGAAATCGTGTTTAATGGAAAGATTCAACCGGGATGGCATGTTTATTCTACAGGTTTGGGCGCAGACGGACCTATTTCAGCCACTTTTAACGTAAACAAGCTTGACGGTGTAGAACTCGTAGGCAAGTTACAGGCTCGTGGCCATGAAATTTCAAAGTTCGACCCTCTCTTTGAGATGAAGTTACGCTTCTTCGAGGGTAGCGCCACTTTCGTACAGAAAGTGAAGTTCACCAAGCCTAACTATCGTATCGATGCTTATTTAGAGTATGGCGCTTGCAGCGACCAGAATTGTCTTCCTCCTAGCGAGGCAAGCTTCAAGCATAGTGGTAAATCTCCTGCTGTAGATGGCAAGGATGCTGTCAGCCCTGAAGATGCGAATGCTAACGAAAAGACTGAAGATCCGGCAGCTATCGCTAAGGCGAAAGCAGACTCTTTGGCTCAACTTGCCGTAGCAGAGAAAGTAGATAGCACAGCTAATATCGATTCTTCATTCTCTGTAGATGGTGATGATGCTAAGGCTTGGTGGAAACCGGTTGTAAAGGAGCTTCAGGCGTTTGGTGGCAACAATGACATTGCCAACCATTCACTCTTCTATATCTTCATTATCGGTTTTGTGGGCGGTTTGCTCGCTCTTGTGATGCCATGTATCTGGCCTATCATTCCGATGACAGTAAGCTTCTTCCTGAAGCGTGCCAAGAATGACAAGAAGAAGGGTATCCGCGATGCCATCACTTATGGTTTGAGTATTGTCATCATCTATCTGGCACTCGGCCTCACCGTTACTGCCATTGCAGGTCCTAGTACCCTCAATGCGCTTAGTACAAGTGCGGTATTCAACATCATCCTCTTCTTGCTTCTGGCAGTCTTCGCATTCTCATTCTTCGGATGGTTCGAAATCAAGTTGCCAGATAGTTGGGGTAATGCTGTAGATAATAAAGCTTCCAGCACAACAGGACTCATCAGCATCTTCCTGATGGCGTTCACACTCGTGCTCGTAAGTTTCTCTTGTACCGCTCCTATCATCGGCTTGCTTCTGGTACAGACAGTTACATCGGGTGACTGGTTGGCACCAACCATTGGTATGTTTGGTTTTGCCCTTGCTCTCGCCTTGCCATTCACCCTCTTTGCACTCTTCCCATCTTGGTTGAAGTCAGCTCCTAAGTCTGGTTCCTGGATGGAGACCATCAAGATTGTGCTTGGTTTCATTGAGCTTGCTTTCTCTTTGAAGTTCTTGTCTGTAGCAGATTTGGCTTATGGCTGGCACATTATGGATCGCGAGGTATTCCTCTCGCTCTGGATTGTCATCTTTGGCCTGCTCGGTCTCTACCTCATTGGCAAGTTGAAATTCCAGGTAGATGCCATCGGCGGTGACCTCAACAAGCCAATGCCAGTAGCTTGCATTATGCTTGGTCTCTGTTCCTTGGCTTTCTCTGTTTATATGATTCCTGGTCTTTGGGGTGCTCCTTGCAAGGCAGTAAGTGCTTTTGCTCCACCAGTAAATACCCAGGATTTCAACTTGAATACCAAGGTGGTAGAACCGGCTTATAAGGACTACGAGGAAGGTATGGCAGCAGCAAAGGCAGCAGGCAAGCCTGTACTGATTGACTTTACCGGCTATGGTTGTGTCAACTGCCGTAAGATGGAGGCTTCTGTCTGGACAGACCCTAGTGTTACTGACATTTTGACAAAGGACTACGTACTCATCTCTCTCTATGTAGATGACAAGACCCCATTGCCACAGCCTATGGAGGTGACTTTCAATGGCGAGAAGCGTACATTGAGAACTATCGGTGACAAGTGGAGCTACTTGCAGGCAAGCAAGTTTGGTGCTAATGCCCAGCCATTCTACATTCCTGTAGATAATGAGGGAAATCCTCTGAACGCTGCATTCAGCTTCAAGGAGGATGTCAGTGCTTATCTTGACTTCCTGCATAAGGGTCTTGATAACTATCGTAAGTAATAATTAACTTTTCATAAGGCGGGAGTGGCATGTTATTTGCTATTCCCGCTTTTGTAATTAAAGTATAACACTATAAAAAGAGGAATTTATGAACAATAAAGAAGTTCCAGTCCTGCTTTTGACAGGCTATCTGGGCAGTGGTAAGACTACCCTGCTCAACAAGATTTTGGCTAACAAGAAGGGTATCAAATTTGCCGTTATCGTCAACGATATCGGTGAGGTGAATATTGATGCAGCTCTCATAGAGAAAGGTGGTGTGGTAGGTCAGAACGACGATTCCCTGGTTTCACTCCAGAACGGATGTATTTGCTGTACCTTGAAGATGGACCTTGTAGAACAGCTCAAGGAGATCGTAGATATGAAGCGTTTCGACTATATTGTAATAGAGGCAAGCGGTATCTGCGAGCCGGCACCTATAGCACAGACCATCTGCTCTATCCCATCCCTGGGCCCTCAGTATATCAAGAACGGCATCTTGCGTCTTGACAGCATCGTAACAGTCGTGGATGCTCTCCGCATGAAGGATGAGTTTGCCAATGGTTCTGACTTGATGAAGCCAAACCTCGACGAGGAGGATCTCGCTTCTCTCGTAATCCAGCAGATGGAATTCTGTAATATCATCCTCCTCAATAAGGCCGCAGATGTAGAGCCTAAGGAGTTGGAGCACCTGAAGCAGATTATCCGCGCTATCCAGCCTAAGGCTGAGATCTTCGAGTGCAACTATGGTGATGTAGATCTCGATCTGATTGTCAATACTCACAAGTTTGACTGGCAGACTGTTGCTACATCAGCAGGCTGGATTCAGGAAATCGAATCTGAGCGAAGCGGAGAAGAGGATCATGATGAAGAAGAGCACGAGCATCACCACCATGATGAAGACGATGACGAGCATGAGCATCATCATCACCATGATGAAGACGATGACGAGCACGAGCATCACCATCATGATCACGAAGATCACGAACACGGTCATCACCACCATCATCATCACGACCATGACCATGACCACGAAGGAGGCGAAGTTGAGGAATATGGTATCGGAACCTTCGTATATTATCGCCGCAAGGCATTCGACCTGGGTCTCTTCGATGAGTTTGTTGCAAGAAAATGGCCTCGTGACATCGTTCGTGCCAAGGGTATCTGCTATTTTGCTGATGAACCAGACATGTGCTATGTTTTCGAGCAGGCAGGTCAGCAGAAGACTGTCAAGCAGGCTGGTCAGTGGCTCGCAACAATGCCAGCCGACCAGCTCGCAAAACTTCGCAAGAACAATCCGCAGCTTGAGAAGGAATGGGATGAGAAACTTGGTGACCGTATGATCAAGATTGTATTCATAGGTCAGCACATCAAGGACCAGAAGGATGCTATTATCGCCGAACTTGATAAGACTTTAGCACTCTAAGGGAAGTCGCCCTGTCAGGCAAAAGCATGAAGAGATTTATGTTTTTGTCCTCACAGGGCGTTATCATTTACTTGTAAAACTTAAGAGATAATGACGCATTTTAACTACCGAAAAGATGAAAAAACCAGAAATTAAAGGAAAAATGCGGGTAAAAATGCAGTTTTTTCTTCGTTTGTACTTTTAATTCGTTTTTTTTTGTTAAATTTGCACCCGATTAATAAATAATTAAGTGAATTTACAAAGAAATGAAGACCGATTTTCGACCTGCATATATTAAGGACTTTGAGGCGTGTTGGAACATCATTGACCAAGCTCGTCGCTCTATGATTGCATCAGGACGTCATCAGTGGACTAATGACTATCCTGCTGAGCACGATATAAAAGACGACATCAACAATGGTAATGCATACGTACTTACCGTGGATGGCGAGGTAGCTGTCTATGGCGCAGTAGCACTCAATGGTGAACCACAATACGATTTTATCGATGGCGACTGGCTTACCACAGGCGATTATTATGTAATACATCGCTTTGCAACGCTGCCTAAGTACCAGCGTGAGGGTTTTGCACGTATATTTATTAATAAGGTGAATAGTCTCTGCGAGGTAGAAAAGGTTCCTAGCATCAAGGTAGATACCAATTTCGATAATCTTCCGATGATTAACTTGCTCTCTTCTATGGGCTTCTGCATCTGCGGAAGAATCAACTATGGAAACAGAGGTATGCGCTTTGCTTTCGAAAAGCAAACAATACAACCGCAAATACAATAACGATTTATAGACATTATGGAGGATAAATTAAATAGAATGAGAAGCTTGGTCAATCAACTGAACCAAGCTTCTGATGTTTATTATAACGGCAAAGGTGAAATCCTTACCGACTACGAATGGGATGCCCTATTCGATCAACTCAAGAAGCTGGAAGAGGAAACCGGCGAAATTCTCCCCGATTCCCCTACCAACAAAGTTTCTGAAGATGCTATCGCAGGTCAGAAGGAAGAACACGAGTTCGCAGCTCTCTCTCTGGCAAAGACCAAGAAGGTCAGCGACCTCGTCAAGTGGGCAGAAGACCGCCCTATCTGGATTTCCTGGAAGCTGGATGGTCTCACCTTGGTTGTAACATACGACAATGGCAAACTAACCAAGGTGGTGACCCGTGGTAATGGTCATATTGGCACCAACATTACGCATCTGGCACCAGCTATCAGTGGTATTCCGCAGTCCATCAGCGAAAAGGGACATCTCGTGATTCGTGGCGAGGCTGTCATCTCTTATGCCGACTTCGAGCAGTTTATCATCGAAAGCGAAGGTGATTACGCCAATCCCCGCAATCTTGCATCCGGATCTCTTTCTTTGAAAGATGTAGAAGAAGTAAAGCAGCGCCATATCCAATGGATTCCTTTCACCCTGGTTTATTGCGAACAGGAAATTACATCATGGGGCAAAAGAATGCTGTGGTTGGAAGAACAGGGTTTTCATCCGGTAGAACGCCAGAAGATAGAGCAGCCAACTTCTGATAACATCCAAATGGAAATTGATGCTTTTACAGCTAAGGTGACCAACAAAAAGAATCCTTTCCCGGTAGATGGTCTCGTCATCTGCTACGATGATACCTCCTATGCTGCTACAGGTTCCGTAACAGGTCATCATGCAACAAAAGCCGGTTACGCCTTCAAGTGGCAAGATGAGCACGCCGATACCGAACTCGACCACATCGAATGGTCGTGTGCAGCCAATACCATCACTCCAGTGGCTGTCTTCAAGCCTGTAGAACTGGAAGGCACAACTGTTCAGCGAGCATCTCTCTGCAATGTAAGTGAATGCGAGCGTTTGGGCATCGGAGGCAAGGGAACCCGATTGCAGGTCATCAAGGCCAACAAGATTATCCCCAAGGTGATCAATGTGACAGAATCACTGGGTGTTTTTGAAATTCCTGAAGTGTGTCCTGTCTGTCATGCTGAAGCCACCGTTAGAGAAAGCGAAAGCGGTACGAAGACTCTGCATTGCACCAACCCACATTGTGCAGCCAAGCAGATTAAGAAGTTTGCCAGATTCGTGAGCAAGGAAGGCCTGAACATAGAAGGAATCTCAGAACAGACTATCTGGAAGCTGGTAAACGAAGGCTTGATCAGTGAATATGCAGACTTTTATCATCTTTCCGATCATGCCTATGTCATCTCTTCCTGGGAAGGATTCGGAAAGAAGAGTGTAGGCAATATGCTGGAAAGCATCCGCAAAAGCCGAAATACAGATGGTCGTCATCTGCTCTATGCCCTCAACATTCCTCTCTGCGGAGGCGATGTAGCCAAAAAGCTCATCGGGCGCTATCCGGTAAAAGAACTGATAGAGACCGCCCGTCTCTGCATGTTTGACGATGAGTTTGCCAGCATCGACGGCATCGGACCGGAAAAGAGCGCCAAGTTCATTGGCTGGTTCAAGGACGATACAAACTTCGCTCATGTACAGAATCTGATGAAGGAGCTGGAAATCGTAGAGCAGGAACCGGTGGAGAAAGGAAGTGCCTGCGACGGCTTGACCTTTGTTGTAACCGGCGATGTTCATCATTATAAAAACCGTAACGAGTTGAAGGCATACATCGAGAGTCAAGGTGGCAAGGTGACGGGAAGCGTAAGCAAGAGCACCAACTATCTGATTAATAACGATGCTGCCTCGCAGAGTTCAAAGAACAAGAAGGCACACGAACTCAACATCCCTATCATCACGGAAGATGAGTTCGTTGAGAAATTCGGATAAAAAGAAATCCCTTAGACTTCCACAAGCCTAAGGGATTTTTTATACTGTTATTCTTGAATTAGTGTGTTCCGCAATATTGACCCATAAAAAGGATACCGCCACTCTGACTATCCTGAATCATATAGACAAATGGACGGTCAGCGATAAACTCCACATTTCTTGTCTCCTCAGGTGCCATGGCAGTCAGCATCACGGCAGCTGTTACGGCAGCAGCCTTTGTTCCCTGCTCATTCACCTCTATCTTTGCCTTCTGAAGCATCTTGCTTACAAAGAAATTGCCGTCAGCAAAATGACTGAAGTTCGCTTTGCCTGCCACAAACATAGAAGGAGCACCCAAATCACTGATGATTGCATTCAGAGGCAGTTCCTGCTCGATAGTAAATCTAGGCAACTTGAGATTCACCATACAGTTTTCCATATTCTGCGAAATCTGATTCAGCTTCTCAGTATCCAAACCTTTCATCATTTCCTGGATATTCTTGCCCTCATTTGGCAGAAGTACCAGCATGCGATAGCTACCATTACCATAAGGAAGATCTACAGCCTTGAAATCCTTGTTCTCTGCATAGAAGAGCTTCTTCACCTGATGCATCATCTCTACTTTCTGGATATCACGTGTATAGCCACGGAAGTTCTCCAGCTTTGTATCCTTGGCATTGAACTTATTCTGCCATGTTCCCTTGAAATAGATGGCATTCATCAAATACGATACTGCATCGGCTGAAACCTGATCAATAATGCGGGGAATCATTCCGTTGGTCTTTTCCTTACACCAACCATTGATGCGGTCTGTGGACTTGGAAGAGGTGAAATCCAGGCTTTCAATACCAGCCTGATAGCTATCACTTACCTGCTTGCAGAAATTTTTATCCAGTTTGAAGTTCTTGTTTACTGCGATATAATTGGCAATATTAACTGTGGTTTGCTTATCTTGATGATTGGCATTAAGAAGCATCGCCTTATAAAGCTCATTCAGATCGCTGACTGAAACTCCCTCGCAACCGATAGCTTTCAATATCTCCTGCTGCGTGATTCCATCCGCACCATTTGCAAGCATTCCCATCAGATAAGATACGCTCATAGGTGAAATCACCTTAGACTCCATATCTGTAACCTTATTGAAGAGACGAAGCGCAAATGCATTGTTCTTCTTCACTATATCCTGCTGGGTGTCAGAAAGAACAAGATAGCTATTATCCAAATCCTCTTCATTCTTACCCATTTCGCTGTCCTTGCTTACATTGGAATCACCGTTTATTTTCTTGCTGCTAGCACAAGAAGTCATAGCCATTGCAGCCATCATCATCAAGGCTGCCATAGTTATCTTACTGTCATTTCTCTTTTTCATAATCTTTTAATTTTGTTGATAATCTGTCTATGAAATGCAAGTTGCTGCGATTCCTTGCATCGGAAGGCTAAAATTTAAGACTCGTTAACTGCCTCCTTACCTGGCAACACACGCAAATGATATCTGTTACCATCAAAGTCAACACGCATCAGACTCTGAGGTTTGGTTATCTTGGCTAACTCAAGAGCCACATGCCCCATCGTTCTGCGAAGATTCAATTCGATACAAGATACAAGCTCTAACTGGCCATCCTTTGCAGCAATCATCATATCTACTCCAAACGGACCATTATAGTTTTCCTTTAACGCAGGTTCAACTATATCTATAATCTTCTGTCTTGCAGAGAAAAGCGCATCTTCACTGATGTATTTCTTCATTATATCAATCTTCTCTTCTTCAGAGCAGAGCAAGTTGCCGGTATAGGCATTTTTGACGGTGTCAAAGAGCGAGAGTCCCAGATAGTGAACCTTGCCGTCACGCATCTCGAATTCCATACCAAAATCTTTCACCTTATTATAATATGGCTCTACGGTCACACCACCCTGTCTGAAGATGATGTTGCTTACCCAGCGTTGGAAAGCCGGATATTCACCATTTGTCCGGAACTCATCGGCAGAAACATATTTCACGCCTCTTCCACTGCTGCTCCAAGGAGCCTTGACTACAGCCTTGCCCCACTTCATTACGCATTCCTTAACCAGAGCAAAGTTATCTGCATATACTACGTCCTGCTGCAGATGTTCAGCGGCCCATTGGCGGCTGCTTATCGCGCGTACCTTATCTAATACCTCATCAGTAGGCAGCATAATCTCTGGCAAACCGATACGTTCCAGCTCGCCTTTCAGACTCAAGTCCCATCCGCAAGGATGCACGCAGTCTATAAACTCCGTCTTAAGCAGATGCTCAAGCTGCAGTTTGGTTATAAACTCAACTTTTTCCAACAGGTGTTCTCCAAAATGGCGCACCTTATCGCGTGCATTGTCTATGTCGTCAACAAGCACCAAGTCACCCTGATCTGCCCACAAGGCAGGTATGAATGCAAGGTCGCTTCGCAACTGTCTTCCTGCATGTGGAGCGGTAAACTGTCGCAAATGAGCGGCCAATGCCAAATCGTGTTCTGGATTGAAGATATGTAGTTTCATACTGCAAAGATACAAATTATTGAGATAAAAACGGCAAAAGAAGGTAAGTTTTACTTAGAAAAGTGCTAAATAATGAAAAAAATGTTAGTTTTTGCTATCTAGAGTTTGCAAATTTAAAATATATTATTACCTTTGCATCGTAAAAAACAAATATGAATCAATATTAAACGCATGGAAGAAGCATTCTTCAGAACACATACATACCTAGTTGAGCATACAGATGCTCCAGTCAGACGAACCTTGATGGATGAGATTGACTGGAACGATCGTATGATTGGCATCAAAGGCACTAGAGGCGTAGGCAAATCTACCTTTCTCCTCCAGTATGCCAAGGAACACTTTGGACCATACGATCGCAAGTGCTTGTATGTGAACATGAACAACTTCTATTTCCAGAGCAGAGGTATTGCCGACTTTGCAGGTGACTTTGTGAATCAAGGTGGACGCACACTTCTGATAGACCAGGTTTTCAAGCAGCAGGACTGGAGCAAGGAGCTCCGCAAATGCTACGATTTGTATCCTGAATTGAAGATTGTGTTTACAGGTTCCAGTGTAATGCGCTTGAAGGAAGAGAATCCAGAACTCAATGGCATCGTGAAGAGTTACAATCTCCGCGGTTTCTCGTTCAGAGAATATATCAATCTGAAGACGGGCAACGATTTCCAGCCATACGAGCTCGAAGATATTCTCCGCAATCATGAGCACATCATCAAGCAGATCCTTCCCAAGGTGAGTCCGATGAAATACTTCAATGATTATCTGCATCACGGCTTCTACCCATTCTTCTTGGAACAGCGTAACTTCACAGAGAATCTACTAAAGACGATGAATATGATGACCGAGGTTGACATCCTCCTCATCAAGCAGATAGAACTGAAGTATCTGCCAAAAATAAAACGCCTGTTCTACGAGTTGGCTGTCGAAGGCGCCAAGGCTCCCAACGTGAGCCAGCTGGCCGAAAGCATCAATACAAGTAGGGCAACCGTGATGAACTACATTAAGTATCTGGCTGATTCCAGACTCATCAACATGATCTATCCGGATGGGCAGGATTTTCCGAAGAAACCATCTAAGGTGATGATGCATAATACTAACTTGATGTACGCTATCTATCCTATACAGATTGACAAGCAGGAAGTGATGGAAACATTCTTCGTCAATTCTCTTTGGAAAGACCACAAAGTTCACCAGGGCGGTAAAGACCACTATTATACAGTGGATGGCAACAGGAAATTCAGAATCTGTGATGCACAAACTCCCAACAAGATGCGTAGTAATCCAGATACCATCTATGCCCGTTACAATACGGAGGTGGGCAAGGACAACAAGATTCCGTTATGGCTCTTGGGATTCTTGTATTAACGAAATTTCGAAAAGAAGAATTAAATACAAAACATTTTTAATATTTTATCTAAAAGTAAAATGGCAAAAGAGAAAAAATTTATCACTTGTGATGGTAACACAGCTGCCGCACACGTAAGCTACATGTTTACAGAGGTTGCTGCTATCTACCCTATTACTCCATCATCACCAATGGCGGAGCATGTAGATGAATGGGCTGCCAAAGGTCGTA